>Ga0256845_1003003_pt1 | contig 11718 bp, 5 predicted proteins | sample RiftiametaG_FD_189101 | JGI IMG/M metagenome (GOLD analysis project Ga0256845, IMG submission 189101) | Tube worm associated microbial communities from hydrothermal vent at the East Pacific Rise, Pacific Ocean - Riftia | ecosystem: Host-associated > Annelida > Integument > Unclassified ... | reverse complement strand
TTCAGGCTATTATAAAGAAAACTCAATCTATTGAGTACACTTTAGAAAAAGCGGACAGAGAAGTTGCAATATCTAAAGATTGTTTGGTTGATTTGCCTTTAAACAAATTTGGTAGCGCTTTGTTTGAACTTGCAGAATTAGCGGTTCAAAGAAATAGTTAGATCAGTTTAACACCAAAAACCAATAATTAGTGTAAACGCCCAACCAAAAATTCAATTACTTTTATGCTTAATTTATCACTCAGTTAAAAATTTTATATTCCATTACCCATGAAACAAAAAATATATATCATTTCATTGACTGGTTTTATTGAATGATAATTCATAGTTAGTTTTTATACTCAAAACACCACCATTAACCTTAAATACAGGAAAAATAAATTTGCTTATTGTTTAATACAATAAACAAATCCTCTCCCTAGTAATTTTAACTAATTGCCAATATGTTTTTTAAGAAATGCTTCTATTTTTGTGTATAACTCATAGTTATTTTCTTCATTTCTAAAGCCATGACCTTCAAATGGTTTAACCAAAGACTCAAAAGGGTAATTAATTTTATTTAATGCCTTAGTCAAACTATAATAGTGCGAAATGGGTACTCTAGGATCTTTTTTACCATGTACTAAGAAAATCGCAGCTTTTATCTTACTAACATTATGGGATGGAGAACGTTCATCTACAAATTTTTCATCATCATAGCCCCAAGCTTCTCGCACAAATTCTCTTCCGTTCTTAGAATCCCAAGTATCTGCTTCATTCCATTCTTTAATATCATAAACACCTACATAAGGAATTGAGCATTTGTAAAGCTCAGGTTCTCTAATGATCCCCATCATGGCTGCATAGCCACCATAACTCGCTCCATAAATGCAGATTCTCTCTTTATCGGCTATTCCATTGTTAATTGCCCACATTGTACCATCGGTAAGATCGTCCTGCATTTCTGCTCCCATTTTGAGATAAGCATCATATTGGAATTTTGAACCTCTACCACCAGAGCCTCGATAATTTATTTGTAAGACAGCATACCCTCTATTTGCTAAGAACTGAGTATCACGGTTTGAATAATTATAACCCCACTCATCTTTTGGACCATAAGGACCACCGTGCACATATACTACTAGAGGCAAGTTTTTCTTTTTATTACCCAAAGGACGAGTTAGATAGCCACGAATTTCCATTCCATCTCTAGCTTTAAAACTGATAGGTTCCATAGGTGCAAGTAATTCTGAATTAAGTGAGTCGTTTGAATCAAATAAATACTCCATTTTGTATGTAATATTGTCAAAGAGATAATAAGTACCTGGATTTACATCACTCCAAGTGCGTATAAGCGTTTTTCTTCCATCTCTAGTATCATTTATTAAATCAACGATTTGCCCTGGAAAAGATTCTTTTAGAGAATTTCTAAATATTACACCTTCGTGTTTATCATCAATATATGTGTCTTCTATATAACCCGGCATTTGACGAAAACCAATCAATTCATAATTTTCATTTTTTACGTCATAGTGATAAAGGTAGTTTTCTACATCAGAATCTCCAGGGATTTTCTTAACAAAAGAAAAATCTTTTGTATTTAGATTTAAACGATAAATCCCTCTTTTTACATTGGTGTTTCTAACATTTATTAAAAGGCTTTTAAAATCATAAGCAATATCAGCAACACTCATTCCAACTTTTTTAGCATCAAATTCTTTGAATAATTCCCACTTGCTCTTACCATCATTTCTTAAAAAAATTCGGAACATTTTATCGTCAGGATGATTTTGTTGTATAGCACGTGCGGTACCATTATGATCTAAGACTAATTCACCATACTCAATAGGCGATTTTTCATAAGTCGTACGAGCTCCAGTGTAAGTGTTCAATTTATATGTTTTTTGAAATTTTCCATCCCACATTGATATTAAAACATGTTTATGCTCATTAGGGAGTTCATTTACGATTCTATAATTTTTAGCGGATTCAGATGTACGACCGGGAGTCTTAGGACGAGGTAATATCTGACCTTTGTTTGAACCATCAATATTGCCTGCAAACAAATAGCCAGTTCGTCTGCCTTGAGATAAAGGGCCTACTTTTCGAACCATTTCTGCATAAATTCTTTCATTATTAAACCAACCAAAACTACCTATTTCTCGATATCCTTGAGAAAAGCTAAATATATATTTAAACTCTTTTGTTTTTACATCAAGTATTACTAATTTTTTATCCCCTTTAATATTCACTGTCGCGGCAAAATGTTTCCCATCAGGAGAAAGCTTGAGCGACCCGATACCTGGATTCTTAAAAAAAGCTTCTACTGGTATTAGCTCAGCAAAACTAACTGGACTAGCAAAAATAATTAAAAAGGCTAGTATAAATCTAGTCATATATCATCTCCTTAAAATTTTTAAAAAAAAAGCCCCTCTTAAAGGGGCTTATAGGTTTGAACTAAATTTAAAAGACGTAAGAAGCCTCTAGAGACCAGTCACGACCTAAACCAGCACCACCATACATAAAGTTGTTATACCAAGGATAGTCATAATATCGAAAAGTATTATCACGAGGTGCTTTTTTATCAGTTAAATTAGTAACACGTAATGCAAGACTGAAGTCAGAAGTGAAACTATAAACTGCTGAATAATTTAACGTCGTGAAAGGAGCAATACGAGTTTCCTCGATAACTTCATTGTCATCATTTGTTTCTAATTCTTTTTGGTTCCTCTTAGGTGAAGAACCAACACGAACTGCCGTTAGAGTTGTACGAAAATCATCCACTTCGTAACCAAATGAAACATTCAGCCGTGAACGGAAATTATACCCTGAAAAACCTCTTGCATTTCGACGATCAAACCATTCGTCATCAGAACTAGATTTAGACTGTGATTTTTTGACATTCGTATACTCAATAAAAGTACGGAATGTACCAAGTTCAGTTTCAAATTGATTTCTGAATGCCATATCCCATGAAACAATAGCTTGCTCGGCTCGATTCACTGGCGTTATATTAAAATCCCCGAGTCGAGAAATAGGTAATCCATTAAGAATTCCATTAGAACGCCCAGCAGTTACACGGTTTGCGGCTCTACTACAATCATCAGCAGTTGGAGTATCTCCAAGATCAACAATTGAGTTATAGTCTGAGCACAAAAATTCATCATTCAAAAGACCTTGCACACTTTCAGTGGTTGCTTTATCTTTTAAATATTGCCGATTCCAAGTCAGTTCAACAGAAGTATCTTGACTTAAATCATAAACAAAGCCTAGATGAGAACTATATCCAGTTTCATCTTTCAATGCATCTTCACCTAAATTTTGTGACCCTGTTCGTTCAGCATAAATACTTTGACGGGAACAATCATCTTCGAAATCCTGCATAGTAGCCCGATCTGCAACAGATAAATTAGCTAGATCAATATTGCTATCAGCTGCAAATTGCTCAAAACAACCAACCAAGTCAGTCCCACTTCGAAAAGAGCCAGAATTAATATGCACTAAAACCATATCAGGTGTCACAAACGCTGAAGAATACCCCCCCCTAACTAATAAATCATCAACCGGACGCCATTCAAAATCAATACCTGGCGTGAAACGAGTACCAATAGAGGAAGAAGTGCTATCATAGTTATCGAATCGACCAGCTAAATTCAATGAAAAAGTATCAGAGAAAGGTAGAACCATTTCGCCAGCAGCTGCCACACGCGTACGATCACCACCACCGTAAAAGCCTGTTAAACCCCACCAACCAGTACCATTTATGCCTGCATCAGGTGAGTCTTGTAAGATTAATTCATCTGGAATATAACTAATCTCTTCTTTCTGATATTCTGTTACAACTGCATAAGCAACCGAACCACCACCTAACTCCCAGTCAAGTTCACCATTTAGAATAAATTGAAGCTGAGTTGAAGAACTTTCGTTCTCATAAGTTTGCTCACCTAAAAGACGATCTAAATATCCTTGTGGGATAGGAGTCCATAGATTATCAATTAAGCTAAATTCACCAGTATTATCCCAACCTTCAACAAAACCAAGACCAACATCCGATCCAAGAATTTCATTTACATTCGTATAGTTCCCCATAAAAATATCTATAACTTCTTGAGCCTTAAACCAAGGTCGAGATTGTTCGAGAGTATTCGAGCTATGGGTTAAACTTAACTCCCAATCATTTTCTTTCCAAACACCCGTTAATCCAGTAGATATACTTAATGCATCACTATTAAACTCAGTTCCTAAAGGTCGACCAAACTCTTCTGATGTAATTCTTCTTAAAACTGCTGACCATTGGGGTAAACCAATTGCAGCATTAATATTATTTGGATCTACAAAATCAGCAAAAAGAGTTAATGCATTGTCTGTACTTTCTACTTTTGAAGTGTTGTAGAGTACGGTTGCAAACAACTCTAAATCATTACCGAGTTCAAGTTTACCATCTAAAAAGATGGAATGTCGAGTCGAAGGATTTCGAAAAGAAACATCTCTTGCTTTATCATAACCACAATACACTCTATCTTCACCATCAAGAGAACCTGATCCTGCGGGGCGAGTAGTTCTAACCATTCCATTATTTAACCCAGCACATTCACCAGCCGCTGGTTCAATATAGCTATCGTTACCAAGTGAAGAATCTCCAAATCGGAAATAGCTATTAATATTATATATACCGCGACTTAATATCGGAACACCATCAAATGGAAAGTCCAATTCAGAATCGTATGCACTGTAATCAGTACCATATACACCTTCACGATCTTGGTATTCGTAAGCAAAAGTGACATTTCCACCATCCCAAGTTGTACCACCTAAAAACTGGAATCGATCTGTTGCTTTGCCCGCACCTTGTTCACCGTGAAGGTAAGAGACGATAAAATTGTCTACATTTTCTTTTAAAATAATATTGATTACACCTGACACAGCATCCGCACCATAAATTGCAGAAGCACCTGTAGACATAATTTCAATTCGACTAACTGCAATTGCAGGGATTCCGCCATAATCAAACACTGAGCCAGTAGATTGATATGCTGCAGGGTAATCAGAGACACGACGTCCGTTGATTAAAGTTATTGTTGAACCAACACCGCCACTATTAAGGTTAAGCGTTTCAACAGCTGGAGTAAAGCCTCCTGAAAACTCCGGGCCCTCAATCTGTATACCGGTGTTCTTTGCTATACTATTAAGAGCTTCAGATACAGTTACATAGCCCCTATTAAGAATGTCATCTGCAGTAATAACCGTAATTGGTTTAGCACCTTCTACTTGGCTTCGCTTAATACGAGAACCAGTAACTACTATTTTTCTTTCTTCTTTAGCTGTTTCTTCTTCAGCGGCCTGTATTGGACTTGTTAGCGTAAAAGCTACTCCAGCCAACAAAGCAACACTAACCGCACGAGCGATTGGATTTCGTTTACTCAATTTAATTCTCCTGGTTGTTATTTAACTCTCTAATATCTACTCATTATATTTGAATAGTCTATTGCCTTTAATTTGATAGATACAAAGACCTGATCTGCCAATTAAAGATAATAACCGTTAACAATTAGATAGGTCAACCTCTTGTTACAATTATTATCACCAATTCCACTAGAGAACACTTGATATACAGTTCAAACATGTCTCATTATATCGGTTAAAAATTGAATTCTAGTATTAGGCAAGAATAACCCTTTACTTAAGAGTGAGCTGTCAACATTATTCGAGACACCTAAGATGAGACATATCGTTGTTATCGTAAATCCTATCTGAGCCTTCATCCACGCGTACTTCATTGGTTTTCTTTTGTGAAGCACACTCTTGGCTATATTTAAGTGATCATTGCAGCAGACTTTATCTTGTTGACCCAAGAATAAAGTGTGGTCGTTTTAATCCCTAAATCATTCGCTAGGTGATATTTTATAAACATATTGGTTTTGACGAAAATTATGCAATAAGTTTGGAACTAGTAATTGACAAACTATTAATTCTGCAATACAAACATATTCAATATCAAGATACGGTTACAGCATTCAAGTTTGATTATTTTAATTAATTTGATAAGTGCAGAATTATCACTTATAAATGCTTCGTAAATATTTCCGGTGACTGTCTGAAACTTGTTTAGCTCCGCTTCTGAAATTTTTCATTCTCTTTAATATTGACTCACTTCTTGACGTCATAATGTTATCTAAACCATTTGTTGTTTTATAAACTAAAGAATTCATACCTGCCAAAATATACATATAGTTAGGTGCTCCAAATAGTCCTATTTCTTTAAGATCTGAATGCCCTGGCAATTTATACTTCCAAACCTCTAATTGCTTTTTAAGTGAGTCAGATAACACTAGATCCTTTTTGACATGTCGCCAAAAAGGCGTATCATCTCTCTCCGTCAAGCAATAATGTGTAACAATAAAGTCTTTTAAATCTTCATATTTAGCTATAGTGACTTCATTATATTTTTCCCTCAATGGCTCATGATTGGTCGAAATAGGAAAATAATCGACAAACATTTCTAATGCAATTTGTATCAGTTGTAAACCTGTTGATTCTATTGGTTCTACAAACCCAGCAGACAGACCAACTGCGAGGCAATTTTTATTCCAAAATTTGCTTCTACGTCCAATTTTCATCTTGATTTTTTTTATATCTAAATCACCTGAGTAATCATTAAGCTCTTTTCTAAACTCGACTTCAGCTTCATCAAAGCTTTGAAACCTGTCTGAAAAAACATAACCATTCCCTATTCTAGACTGCAGTCCAATATTCCACATCCAACCAGAACTTAATGCTTTTGCGGTTGTGTAAGGTTTTACTTCCATATCTTCATGTTTATATTTTGTGGGAGCAGCAAGTGCACTGTTACATAACAACTCATCTTCAAATGAAACAAATTTATCTCCAAGAGCTTTTTCTGACAAAACACTTCTAAAGCCGGTGCAATCTATATAGAAATCAGCTTCAAGATCCCCAGACTGCTCCGCTACAACAGAAGTAATATTACCTTCAGAATCATATAATACATCTTTAATATTATCCTCTATACGTTTGACACCTCTAGATATAGACAATTCGCGCAAATATTTTGCCATTAATACAGCATCCAAATGATATGCATATAGGGTGTTTGCTTGATAAGAGTTTTTATCATTTTTCAGAGGGATCTTGTTAACATCACAAAGCGATGGTATTACGCCTGTCGAGTGAGCAAAGCTTTCTAAGGGGTGTTTATTTTTTTTCTTTAAAGACGCCCAATGAGAAGCAACTTCAACTCCATCTGAATAAAGAGGAGCTTCAAAAGGGTGAAAATATCCGTCGTCTTTAATTGTTAGCCAATTTTCAAACTTGATAGCTAGTTTAATAGTAGCATCTGTTTTCCTAATAAGTTCATTTTCATCTACACCGATATTGGAAAAGAAGTCTCTTATTGTAGGCACCGTAGCTTCACCAACTCCAACAGACTCAATATCGGCTGATTCAACCAAAATGATTTCTATATCTCCATGTCGAGCTGTTAGCTCTTTATTTAAATACGCAGCAGACATCCAGCCTGCACTACCGCCACCAACAATAATAATTTTTTTTATAATACTCATGAAATTTACCATTCTTTTAAATAGCCAAATGTGGACAACTTGTTATAACTCTTGAATAGTGATAGAGAGTCTACTCTATACTCTCTTTAGTCAATATTCTATATTCTATGTTTTACTTCTATTTAATTTATTAGTCGTGTTGCTTAATAAATATATAATAGTTACCAACTTTAATATCATCAGCGAGTTCAATAGTTCCACTTTTAGTACAGCCTAAACCTGCATATTCTAGTACTCCAACAAACTGTTCCAAGTTAGTTAATGCATTGTTTGCATCAATCAGATCTAATAAACGTGAATAAGCTTGTTTATTTTGTTTAATAAAGTTAAAAATTTGTTCTTTATAAGTAATAAGATGCTTTTCTGTTGATGCCATTATAGAAGAAAGCATATTTAAAAAATTTTCTAATAGCATTGATTTTTTGATTTCTTGATAGCTTAAAATACTTTTGTTAATTTTTTTTATTTTGCGCCTAAAACTAGTATAGGCAAATTTATTTTCGTAATATTCGTTAAACAAACTATCAAAATCTAGACTCTCAATAAACTCATGCTCATTTCTCTCTTGAGACATTGTTGCTATGATAGAAGACTCTGGATTATGTGTAATTAATGCAAACCGTCCTCCAGCTTGTAAAACCCTTGCAACCTCTGCAGCGCCTTTACTCCAATCGCAATATTCAAATCCAAATTGACTCGTCACTATATTAAACTGACCATCCTCAAAAGGTAAGTTTTCAACAGGAGTGTTATTAATAAAGGTAATTTTGTTTGAGTTCGTTTTTTGCTCTGGAAAATTATTAATCACGCTCTTTTGAAAATTTTCAGCTAAATCTATTCCATAAACCTTAGCTTTTATATTTTCATTTGTTAGAAAGCCTTGACATAATAACGCAATAGCTCCATTTCCAGTACAAATATCAAGGATGGAGTCATTCATATTTATTGATTTAAATTGCTTCCTCCAAAAATCTGCGATCTTGCCATTATAATTTATGGAAAAATCTTGGGGTAATGATGTTATATATCCTTGTTTCCAATACTCAGACCAATGTGCTTGTTGATTTATTTTCACTCAATTGTCTCATTTGTTAGGCATAAAAAATGCTGAGTAGCGAACTACTCAGCATAATTTCTTACTATTTATAGAAAAGCTCTAATTAAAAATCAAAACTATATCCTAGATAAATAGTGCGCCCTAAATGACCCGGAGTATATAAGTCATAATGAGCTCGTGGATACTTTCCTTGCCCATCTAAAATAGGCTCTTCTTCAGTAAGGTTACGAACACCTAAAGTATACCTACCATAATCTCCCGCGTTATACGAATATGAAAAATTATGAGTCATAAAGCTATCCAGTTTACCAAAAGGTGCTAATTTACCTGTCGCATTTAGATCAACAATTTCAGGAGCTTCACCTTCAGCAGTATTAGCAATATAGTCAGTATTCCAAGCAACAGCATGGTCACCCATACTCCAAGTAAAAGTTACTTGAGTTCTGTAGTCTGGTTGATTTGACCAACCACTAGCATCTTGTACTGGTCCTCTATGAAAAGCTTCCTCAGAATAGTCTAGGAAGTAAGAGTTATCCCAATTCCAACCAAACTCGCCTGCACCAGTCTCAACCTTTCCTGAGAAGTTGAATTTTATACCTTTTATTTCAAACCCTGGACCATTATCAGTACCAGTCCGAGCAGTTATAATAGGTGTTGATGCGCCTCCAGCTCTTACATACCCAGTGTAATTAGTTGTTGGGTCAAATACTTCCCCTAATACTAACTCTGCATATATTAAATCTTGAACTGATATGTATTGAATCACATTATCAACAGACAAATTGAAATAATCAAATTCAATATTCATATTTTCGCCAAAACTCCAAACCATACCTATATTAGTAAATTCTGAAGTTTCTGCTCCCAATTCAGAATTTGACTGAACAGTGGTATTCACTTGGTGACTAGGGCATACAGTTGCGGCTATGCCATTTGCCGCACATTGTACATAATCAGTCGAATCTTCAGCAGAAAAAGCATCCGCTTGAGTTAACTCAGACAAAGTTGGCGCTCTAAATCCTTGACCAACAGAAGCCCTCAACAGGAGACTGTCCATTGGACGATACTCTAAAGCAAACTTTGGAGATACTTCAGAACCAAAATCTGAGTATCTATCGTATCGAATTGCATAAGTTGCAGTAAAATCATCCGTAAAAGGCATTACTGCTTCATAAAATACAGAAGAAATTCGTCGCTCTGCACCTGATGAATTACCGGAACTACCACCAACAAGACCTGCTTCTGACTGAGCATCTACTTTCGATTGATAAGTAATGTCGTAGAACTCCCCACCTAAATAATGAGAAAATGCACCACCGCCTAACTCGCCAGTCTCAAATCCAACACCTGCGAAATATTGAATGAATTCATTTTTATCATTATTCAACGTCGTAGATCTCAAATTTGCGATCCCTTCAGGAGAATCAAGTGCAATTCCATTGGTTATGTTATATTGAAGACCACCTTTACTCTGATAAAACTCACCAATTGATTTATTATCAGCTAGATTGTAATGAATATAAGTCTCCCATTCAACACTATCACCAGCATCTCCAGTTAAACCAACAATGTAATCTTGGGTGTAATCGTCGATATTGTTATCTCTTGTACCAATAGTTGTCCATCGGAAAGCGCCTAAAAAGTGTGTCTGAGCAGGAAAATCATCTCTTAATTGCTGTGGAACATTAGGATTATCACGAGGAATCCCACCTAAAGTAGGATCGGCCGTAGTTCCCCACCAAGCAGCAGGTGGTGCATACCGACCAAATGATTTATTATGCATAACCATTGCTCTTGTATACATATTTATATCATCAGTTATTTGATAATCAGCACTAACTAATAATGAATTCCTATTTTGTGAGGCCTTATTAGCAGAAACTCCAGCATATGAATACATACAATAGGTTGAACCGGGACCCCAATGCTCATCAGCAGCGACTTCACCCATAAAACCATCAACATTAGCAGTTAAACTATCACATTCAGCTGACGCAAGAGCATAAGACATATCAGGTGCAAAAACAGTGGCACCAAAGTAACTATTACCACCGGTTTCAGAATATGCTTGAATAACACCATCGCCATTCCGATCAGTCGCAAATGGAGCCGTATATGAGCGATCTCTATCAAAGATAGGTGCTGATTTTTGGTGTTCAAACGCAACCGTAATATTTCCTTTTTCGCCACTGATACCAGTCGTTAAAGAAAATTGATTTGTATCACCACCGTCTAAAGTGGGGCGACCAATTTGACCAGAAAAATTAACCCCTTCATAATCATGTTTTAATATTATATTAATTACACCGGCAATTGCATCAGAACCATAAATAGCAGAACCACCGTCCTTCATAATTTCAATTCTTTCTACCATAGCCATAGGAATTTGGTTTAAATTTACAGCGGTTCCACCAAGAGACGGTGAGCCAGGTAACCTTTTACCATCTAACAATACTAAAGTACGATCACTACCTGCCCCAAGAAGGCTGATTGTTGCCTGAGATTGAGCTGAGCTACCAGAGCGCTCATTAAATGAACCAAACTGGTTTGCAGTAGAATCTCTTAAAGCGTCAGCAACAGAAAATCTACCAGCGTTAGCCATGTCTTCTGCAGTAATAACAGTTATTGGTGTAGCACCCACAATATTAGCTCTTTTAATACGAGAACCAGTAATAATAATTTTTTGCTCTTCCTCTGCCTTTTCCTCTGCAGCAAATACAGCCGGTGCCGTATACGCAGTAGCAGCAGAAGCAGCTAAAAGTGCATATTTAACCGCTTTAGAAAGCGGATTATGTTTATTCAATTTAGTCAATTTAATTCTCCCAGGTTGTCATGGAGGTTGTTATTTAGTGACTAATCAGCTTCTCGTTATATTCGAGAAGTCCAACAATCACTGTTAAGTAGGTCAAATGACCTGAATCTACCAAATTTGATATTAACCGTTATCAAACCGAAAGGTCAACCTCTTGTTACAATTTTGTAAGCCCAAAGCTGTAATGTCCCCTTTCAACCAAGCTAAAATGTCCCCTTTTCAATTAAGGGGAGTCAGGGGAAATGTTATCTATGAGCCATCAAGAAATAGATCGACTTGGAATAATCCAGC
>Ga0256845_1003002_pt1 | contig 11721 bp, 8 predicted proteins | sample RiftiametaG_FD_189101 | JGI IMG/M metagenome (GOLD analysis project Ga0256845, IMG submission 189101) | Tube worm associated microbial communities from hydrothermal vent at the East Pacific Rise, Pacific Ocean - Riftia | ecosystem: Host-associated > Annelida > Integument > Unclassified ... | reverse complement strand
TTATCTTTAATCGATGAAAAATGAGATTGTATTGCGTGGGACATTATTTTTGTTCATAAAATGTAGAGTTCTACTATTTGATCATACCCTTACCAATTGTAAAGCTTTTTTTCGTGATCTTGCCCTGATTGACCATGAACGTCACGTACAAGACTTCACTGATCGTGCTAAAGCAATAGTCACTAAAGAGCATTTGGACAGAGTATGCTCAATCTACCAATTAGAAAAAGGTATATGGTTAAATCGTGAGCCTGTTGCTGTTTTTTGGCGCCCCGGCAATAGTTTGGAAGCAATTTGCTTCAAAGGCAAAGGGTGAGTACGTAGCAGAAATTGTCCTTATGCACTCTAATGGCAAGTTCTTAGTAGACCATGCAATGGTGTTTTAAAAGTTCTGATATATCAATCAACAACCTCCACTGACGCGTTAAAAAACGCGCGCCATTTATCAAAACATTAACTTTTTTAAGGAAGTAATTTGAAGTTATCTCTAATGGCTGCCAAGTCAAAAAATAGCGTGATTGGCTGTGGGCCAGATATTCCATGGCGCGCGAAAGGCGAGCAGCTTCTATTTAAAGCACTAACATACAATCAATGGCTATTAGTTGGCCGAAAGACGTTTGAATCTATGGGGGCCTTACCGAATAGAAAGTATGCGGTAGTTACTCGTTCTAACTTCTCTTCAACAAATGATAATGTGATTGTATTTCCATCTATCGATTCAGCTCTAGTGGAGTTATCAAAGGTCACTGATCATGTCATTGTTTCCGGCGGTGGAGAAATTTATAAAAGCTTGATCGACAAAGTCAATGTATTACATATTTCTACAATAGATATTGAGGCAGAAGGTGACATAATATTCCCGACTATCCCCGTGTCATTTCAAATGGTGTTTGAGCAGAAATTTGAATCCAACATTAACTATTGTTATCAAATATGGAGAAGAAATTAGCGATATGAAAGTACGAACAAATTGTTCAGTTAAGCTTTTATGTTTGCAAGAATAATTGAATTATTTCATGGAAAATACTATCTGATAGAACTTGTAATACTCGTCATAAATATTTTAACAAATTAAGACCGGGGGTTTCTGTAGAAAATAAGCGCATTCAATTTTGAATGGAACCCGTTTTTCAGTTCGACATTGGCAAATCTTTTGATAAGGTATAATATTTTAAGTTATTATTTCATCCAAGACCATTTTTAACCCTTCAGCGAAGCGCTTAAAGTCCTGATTATTAGGGATTCCTATACGAATGGCTTGCTTATCATCACACAGCCGAATGTAAATTTTTTGATTGCATAATGTCTGAAAAATTTTTACAGCCTGTGGGTGCTTTAACGTAACAAAAAGATCTGTCCCAGATATGCTCTCAATACTATTAGGAAAAGACACCATTAATAAATTTATTAGGCGGGTCGTACTTGAAGATAGTCGCTTACGTTGCGCCTTTTGCCAACTTTCATTAGCTAAAGCTTTCTCAACAATATAAAGTGCTGGCCCATTAACTGGCCAAGGACCAAACAAGTCATCCAACTTATTCAGCCAATAACTATGACAACTTACAAAACCGACTCGAATGCCCGCCAGACCAAAAAATTTACCTATTGATCGCAGCACAAAAATTCCGTCATCACTTGCAAAAGGCATTATTGAATCACTTTTTGGATAAACATCAATAAAAGCTTCATCAACAATTAACCAACCGTTTAATTTATTTATTTGTTTCTGAAGCGCCCTAAGACACCTTAGCTCTAACTTCTTACCACTAGGATTATTCGGATTAATAACAATTAAAATACAGTTTTCATATAGTTGATTTTCTCCCGGTAATTGCTGATAACGTTCAACCTCAAAGCCTGCATCTGACCATGATTTTTCATGCTCTTTGTATCCAATTTCCGGTACGAGTACTTTTGTTTGACTGGCAGGCTTTTTATCCCATAATAAAGGTAACTTTTGAATAACAGCCTGACTACCACTTGTTACCAGTAATTGTTTTACAGCATAATAGTCTTGCGCAGCCCTTAATAAGGAGTGTTTCTGCTCAGGTAGTTCTCGCCAGACGGCCTCTGGAATTAAAGGAATCGGATAGCTAAACGGACTGATCCCCGTTGAAAGATCTAACCAATCTTCAGTATCCAATCCTAATGATTGAGTAACTTTGGACAGCTGACCACCATGGGTTAAAGCCACGTCGTAAATCCTTCAGTGAGTAAAGCAATTAACAAGACGATAAAAGTAAAGAAATAGCTCGCTCTCTCAACTAAGCTAACACTTCTTTTAATATCTTTAACTAAAACAGACTGGCCACAACCAAGCAATACAGAGTCTACTCTTTGAGAGTTATAAACTGCCGAACCGCCTAACTTTATATTCAATATACTAGCGCCAGCCGACATCACCCAACCGCCATTTAAGCTTTTATATCCTCGACCTTGGGATTTTGCATTTTCAAATGCCATAGCAATTTTTTTTAAATTAAACGACTGGCCAAGTACATAACACAATGCACTCACCTTGGCTGATGGCCAACCTATTAAATCATCAAATTTGGCAGAAAACCAACCAAACTGATTGAAGCGTTCAGTTCTATATCCCCACATAGCATCCAAAGTATTACTAAAACGATGGATAATTACTAGCGGCGCTCCGCCTATCACAAACCAGAATAAGCTGGCAATAACCGCATCATGGCCATTTTCTAATACTGACTCAACTGTTGCCCTGCTAATCTCTTTTTCTGATAACTCATCAGTTTGTCGACTGACTATCATAGCAACAGCAGATCTTGCCTGATTTAAATTTCCAGACTCAAGAGGATTGAATATATTGAGTGCATGTTGTTTTAAGCTATTCAATCCAACAGCAAAATATAATACCAGTGCATCTATAATATAAAATGTCAGTGTCTGCTGATGTAGTAAAAAATAAATAATGGGTAAAGGTAAAACAAGACAGATCCAACCAATTATTCCCATTATCTTTTTCATTTGATTTGAATAGTTTTTATTATTAATTTTTTTTTCTAAATAACTTGTCAGTTTTCCAAAACCAACCAGAGGATGAAAAAAACGTGTTTCACCTAACAAATAATCAAGCAGCAATGCAGATACTAAAATCAAAGAAACAATTAACATGTCCATTAGCTGTGACTAAATTGCTGAGAAATATGACAAAATTCAACAGGAAAAACTTGTCCGTTAGCATATTGGCTATAAGCATCATTCCCATTTGTTTTCATAAATGAATCTAAAAAACAACGAATAGCATCACCATGAGTGATCACTAATATTTTTTTCTGTGGATTATTGTTGGCTACATCGGTCAGTGTTTTTAATATTCTAATTCGACAATCTATTCCAGATTCACCATTTGGTGGCGAATCGTTTGTCACCTGTAAAAATATATCTTCAAAACTTTCCTCTTCGGTAAGTTCATCAAAATATTTTCCTTGCCAATCGCCAAAATGTCTTTCAACTAAGCCAATATGGACATTTATCTCAGAACTCAACATTTTTTCACATTTACTCGCAGTGCTTAATGCCCTACCTAACGGTGAAGACAAGATAAGATCAACCGATTGTTCCATCATTGAGTGAGCTAAATCTATTGCCTGAGATTGACCTCGTTCGGTCAACGCGCTATCTAAACTCCCCTGTAATCGTCTTAGTTGATTCCATTGGGTTTCACCATGACGGGCTAATAAAAACTGTGTTATTTTTTTTGTTTGCATGAAATAATTAATTTAAAACCAACTGAGTTTTTCTGATAATTTCACCACATTGCCAACAATCAATAAAGCAGGTGATACAACATTTTCTTCTAATAACACTTCAGGCATTTTTTCTAAAGTCGAAATAAATACTCGCTGTTGCTGAGTTGTGCCTTTCTCAATCAAAGCCAAAGGTGTAGTTGCTTCCATTCCATTTTCAATCAATGATTTGCAAATCAAAGGAAGACCAGTTAGCCCCATATAAAAAACCAGCGTTTTATTGGGCGCGATTAATTCAACCCAGTTCAGCTCGATTGAGCCATCTTTTAGTTGACCAGTTACAAATTGAACCGACTGGGCATAATCTCTATGGGTTAACGGAATGCCTGCATAAGCAGAACACCCATTGGCAGCAGTGATTCCAGGCACCACCTGAAACGGGATCTCTTCGTCAACCAGCATTTCGATCTCTTCACCGCCGCGACCAAAAATAAATGGGTCGCCCCCTTTTAACCTGGCTACTCTCTTTCCCTGTCTGGCATATTTAACCAGCAACTGATTAATATCGCCCTGTTCTACCGAGTGATTATCCCGCTTTTTACCGACATAAATTTTTTCAGTGCTGTCATCAATGAGTGCCATCACTTGATCAGATACAAGGCGATCATAAAGTACAACGTCAGCTTGCTGTAGCAAACGAAAGGCTCGTATGGTTAATAGATCAGGATCGCCAGGGCCTGCACCTATCAGGTAAACCTCTCCCTTTTGATTAAATGCTTGCGGATTTTCCAGTGCTTCTGATAGCATTTTTTCTGCTTGCTGATGATTACCTGAAAATATTGTTTCGGCGCTAGAGCCTTGCAATACCTTTTGCCAGAAAGCGACGCGTGTATTTTTGTCTGTTATAGATGCATTTACTTTAATTCGATGCTGACCAACAAATTTAGACAAATCACCGTAGGCATCAGGCACATACTGATTAATCTGCTGTTTTAATAATCTCGATAAGATCGGTGATGAACCACTATTTGAGATCGCAATAGTTAATGGGTTTCTATTGACAATCGCAGGAAAAATAAAATCACACAGAGCTTGACTATCAACTACATTGACCGGAATGTTGTTTTCTTTTGCAAAATTTGCCACTGCAAGATTAGTCTTTTTGCAATCGGTTGCCGCAATAATATAAGTATAATTATTTCTAACTAATTCGGTCGAAAAAACATTCTTCTGGATCTCTCCTTTTGAAGAAATTGAGAGCTCTTCAAGTTCAGGCAGAATATCAAATGCCATAACATCTATTTTTATACCGCTGGGAAAAAGTGTTTTGGCTTTACGTAACGCGATCTTTCCTCCACCAACAAATAAACAGTGGCAGTTTTCCAGACGTTGAAATATTGGAAAAAATTGCATTGTGCTACCCTTTAGAAATTTCAAAGTGTATAAAAATCAAATTAACCATCTCTATTTTATACCTTCCTGACCTTCATCAATCCGGAGTAAAAGATCTTGTAATTTATCAGCGTAGTCTCCCGGATCCTGCCATAGGCCTCTCTGAGTTGCCTCTAATAATCGTTCAGCCATTTCTTCTAAAGCAGCAGGGTTATGTTGTTGCATAAAGTCCTGATTTTTTTTGTCAAATACCAAACTATCAGCAACCTTCACATATTGATAATCATCAATCAGATTAGTGGTGGCATCATAAGCAAATAAATAATCAACACTCGCTGCCATTTCAAACGCGCCTTTATAACCATGTTCCTGCATGGCATTAATCCATTTAGGATTAAGCACTCGAGATCGAATGACGCGATTCAGTTCTTCTTTTAAGGTTCTTATTTTAGGCGCGGAAGGATTAGCATGGTCACTATGATAAACCGCAGGTGTATTACCGGAATAAATATTAACCGCATTGGTCATGCCGCCCTGGAATTGATAATAATCATCGGAATCTAATATATCGTGTTCGCGATTGTCCTGATTATGCACCACCACTTCTATTTGTGATAGTCGATTCTGATAGGCTTGCTTGGCCTCTACCCCACCTCGATCATAACTATCACTGCCATAAGCATATCCGCTCCAATTAAGATAAGCCTCAGCCAGATCAGATTGTTGCTCCCAACATCTCTCGTCAATCAGTCCCTGTAAACCTGCACCATAAGCGCTTGGTTTACTGGAAAAAACACGATAGCTTGCTTGTCGTTTAGCCTTTTCAATCGGCATGCCTTGCTGACACAGCTGCTCAATCTGGCGATTAATATTCTTGCGAATAGTATTGCCATCGCCAGGGTCGTCATATTCCGCAATTGCCAAAATCGCAGCATCATATAAGCGCATTACATTGGGAAATGCATCTCGGAAAAATCCAGAAACTCGCAGGGTCACATCCACTCTCGGGCGACCTAATTGCATACAAGGAATAATTTCAAAATCAATTACTCTATGTGAACCTACTGCCCAGATTGGTCTAATTCCCATGAGCGCAAAAGCCTGTGCAATATCATCACCACCGGTTCGCATGGTGGCAGTTCCCCAAACAGAGAGTCCTAACTGTTTAGGATAATCCCCCTGTTCCTGCATGTGTTTTTCTATCAAAGCTTGAGCTGAAAGTTGCCCAATGGCCCAGGCCGCAGGAGATGGAATGGAGCGATTATCTACCGAGAAAAAATTACGTCCGGTAGGCAAAGTATCCAAACGGCCTCGAGTCGGCGCGCCGCTTGGACCCGGCTCAACAAAGCCGCCGGATAATCCTTGCAGTATTGCTTGCAGCTCATTTTTTTCGCTTTGTTGTAGCGATTTTAACAAAATATTTTTTGTATACTGCAACTGTTTCGCTGTACGGGGAAAATTATTATTAAAACTTGAGATTTCCAATTGGTCAGTTTGCTCAGATGACAGCACATATTTAGTTACTAGTTCTAGCGCCAGTAATTCCAAACGTTCTCGAGCATCACCGGTAGTTCTCCAGCCCGCCTTGGATACCTGTTGTAAAGCTTTAGGGTAGTCGCCTTTCCAGATAACACTTTCTGTTACTAGGGGATCAAATAAAGCAGCCTGCTCGTTATCTGAGTGTAGATTTAAATCACTTACCAGGTTGTGTAATATCCCCTGACTATGTTCTTCTTCACCGCGCGGTAAACGTAATAAAGCAACTAACGTGTCCGACAATTTAGCGTTCGAAGGCAACTGACCTAAAATATGTAAGCCGTGTCGAATTTGTGCTTCCTTAATATCACAAAGATAAGTATCTAACTGAGCTAACATTTCATCACAATCATCATTGCTTTTGCTCAATTGATCGCTTTCTAGTTTAAGTTCATCTATCACATGAGTACTTTTAACATTTTCAATAATTTGTTCCCGCAACCAATTTTCTCGGCGAGTATCCATTCCCATGGCTTGATAATATTCATCAACCAATCCTTCTAACTCAGCCAGCTCACCATAAACTTCAGCGCGTGTCATTGGTGGCATTAAGTGATCGATGATTACAGCTTGTGCTCGCCTTTTTGCCTGTGCACCTTCACCGGGATCATTCACAATAAATGGATAAAAGTGTGGCATAGGCCCCAACGCTATATCCGGCCAGCACTCATCAGACAATGCACTTCCTTTACCTGGTAGCCATTCCAGATTACCGTGTTTGCCCACATGGATTATTGCATCCACCCCATAGCAATGTCGTAGCCAGAAATAAAAAGCCAGATAACTATGAGGTGGCACTAAATCAGGGTCATGATAATTTGCCGCCAGATCCATATTAAAACCACGCGCAGGTTGAATACCTATAAAGGTTTCTCCAAGTCGAATGCCTGCTAACATTAAACGACCATTTCGACATTTTGGATCCAGTTCAGGATCACCCCAGCGCTCTAAAACGGCTTGCTGAGATTTAATTGGTAGCTGTACAAAATGTTTTTGATAATCCTGTAAAGTAATACTCTGCCAACAGGGCAACATGTGAATAGTCTCAGGATTATTAGTCACCGCTCCTAACAATTGTTTAATGACTTCATCACCACTTTCCGGAATATCCGCCACAGGATAACTAGCTTGCTGCAGAACTATCAAAATATTAACCAGTGAGGCCGGCGTATCTAAACCCACCCCATTACCAATTCTGCCATCTTTAGTTGGATAATTGGCGAGAATTAATGCGATGTGCTTATCGCTATTTTTTTTAACCGCTAGCGAGCAATAATTATGCGCTAACTGGGCGATAAAATTCGCTCTTTCCTGATGTAATGAATAACGAATAACAGAGGTCTCACAGCGCTCAGAAAAATAAGCTTCGGCTTTAAAACTAATTGCACGAGTAATAATTCTGCCATCCATTTCAGGCAATACAATTTGCATCGCGATATCACGGCCACGCAAACCTTGAGTAGTATTTTTCCAATCTTCTTCAGTCGTGGTGGATAATATCAATTGCATCACTGGCACATTAAGTTTAAATGGCGAAATGAAATTGGTTGGCTCAGATGACAAGTCGGGGCTGGAAACTCGATTACAGGCAAAGCCGGTTGTATTAATAATTAATTTTGCCTGACTTTGTTCAAGCAGAGCATTCACCAAAACAATAGATTCAGGATCTTTAAGTGAGGCAATCGCTATAGGCAGGGGATTGAGTCCTTGTTTTTCAAACGACTCAATTAACTCATCAAACATTTGTGTATTAGCACTTTGCAGATGGCTACGATAAAACAATAATAAACACACTGGCAGATCAGGATTAACGGACTGCCAACGCTGTTGCCAATCCGATAAACTCGCTTGAGAGTATTTCATGCTTGAATTTGGCATGTAGATCATACATCGAGGTAAAACCTGTGGTTCATGCCAGGGCATTTTTCTATCAAGCAGTTGATCAGCCAAACAATAAAAAAGCTGCTGACTATTTTGTAGACCACCTTCGCGCAGAAAACGCCACAATTTAAAAGCCAGTTCTTTAGTTACATTGCTGGCGGCAAATAAACTTTCATCGTCAGTATCATCACCGGGAATAATAATCAGTCTGCGATGACTTTCTGCAACCGACCACTTTTGTAATTGTTCAAAACCATATTGCCAATAGTTTTGGCCGCCTAATAAAGAAACCACAACCACTTTGGCGTTATCGAGTACTCTGGTCTGGTAAAGATCAAAGGCGGCAGGTTTTAATAACTGCATCCAGTTGGCTAAACGAATACTGGGAAAATCAACAGGCATAGAATCCACGGCAAGTGCCAGTGAAGCAAGCGAGCTATCGGCAGCGGATAAGATAACAATATCCGCTGAAGACTGCTCTAAATCGATAATACCTTTATCGTCACAAAAACCACCGGGCTTTGCCGCCAATAAGTGCATTAACTAATCGCTTTTTCTAAGCTAGCAGTCTCTGATGATTTAGCTGAGTCGATAACGGCTTTTTGAAGAGCCTCGGTTAACTGCTCAAGATCTAACTCTTTTCCGATAAAAACTAATTGTGTCAATTTATCTTCACCAGCGTTCCAAAGTCGGTCGAAATGAACATCTAATCGTTTACCCACCGCTTGGAGGACCTGACGCATTGGCTTGTCCGGCAAAGCAACAAATCCTTTAACTCGATAGATAGTTTGAGTCGAAATGAGTTGCTGAACTATTTGTTGTAAATGTTCACCATTGACTTCAGCTAGAGTAATGACATGTGAGTCAAAATGATCGTGGGCATGCTCGTGATGTTCGCCATGAGCATGGTGATGATCATGATGATTATGTACCGTCTCAATTTTATCCTCGGTGGCAGATTCAAGACCAATCAGAAGATTCATTTGAGCTTCGCCATGACTAATATAAGTTGTTTTCACTGCAGTCGGAACTTTGTTGCTAATAATTGATTTAACCAATTCTCTTTGCGCTTCATTTAATAAGTCATTTTTGCTTACCACCACTAAATCAGCAGCGCTTAATTGATCGTCTAATAACTCCTGTAAACTTGGATCATGGTCCAGACCTTCGTCGGCTAATCTTTGCGCCTGAACTTTATCCACATCATGAGCAAATCGACCAGCAGCAACCGCAGGTCCATCAATGACCGTGATCACCGCATCAACCGTACAGTGTTGTTTTATTTCAGGCCAGTTAAATGCCTGTACCAAAGGTTTAGGCAGAGCGAGGCCGCTGGTTTCAATCAGAATATGGTCAATATCATCTCTACGCTCAACCAACTGTTTCATTACCGGTAAAAATTCTTCTTCTACGGTGCAACAAATACAGCCATTAGCCAACTCATAAATACCGTTCTCCCCTTCTATTACCTTGGCAGATTCGTCTTCACAATCAAGCGGACAACTTCGAATTAATTCAGCATCAATATCAAGTTCGCCAAATTCATTCACAATCACCGCAATACGTTTACCTGCGGCCTGTTTTAATACATTGGATAATAAGGTTGTTTTACCGCTACCAAGAAAACCTGTGACGATAGTTGTAGGGATTTTATTTAACTTCATGTTTTGCTCCAATTTAAAGAAATAATAAATCGAGCGGAATAAGAAATGTTCAATCGACTGTTTAATGAACTGTTCAATGACGCTTCCGCTATTTAATTAATGAAATAAAACCTGAATAGGGGTTAATTTCAAAGCTTATGCGTCGTATACGAATTTCGTTCTCTTGAGTTCACCCCGACGGAGAGAAACGACGCCTATATTGGCAGGTCTTCTGGCTTGCGGTCTTTATCTTTTATTGACCTTCCCAGATCAGGTTCGATCCAGTGGTATATTTGAATAAAAGACTCGCGCTTACAGTTGCGGGGACAGCTTCAGAAATTACCAACCAATATTATTGGTAAGCTGAATTCCCTTTTAATCCGAGGAACCTATATAGAGGGTAAATTATAAACGGTGCAGCGAACAATATGAAATGATTTTTAGTCGAAAGCTTGACGCTCATAAATATTTATCGATAAAACCAAAGGTTATCTTTAGATACCTCACTTCCCCTATTCCTAACCTCAGAATATCGTTATAATCTGGGCCTTAGCACAAATGCTCCATATACACCTAAATTACAATGGCAACTTCCAATGACTAATAACAAACCTGAGATGATCGATTTAAATAACTTGCCACAAGATGCAGGTGTAATGATTTGCGGCCATGGTAGCCGCGCCAAAATAGCTGAAGAGGAATTCTCACTATTAGCAGCAGGTCTAAAATCTCGTTTTCCAGACTTAAAGGTTGAATACGGTTTTTTAGAATATTCTGCGCCCAACATTCATATGGGCCTAGATAACCTGTTTAAACAGGGGGTTAAGAAAATATACGCAGTGCCTGGTATGCTGTTTGCTGCCACTCATGCACAAAATGATATTCCTTCGGTATTAACAACTTATCAGGAAAAACACCCAGGTCTTGAAATTGAATATGGAAAAGAATTAGGTCTTGATCAACAAATGATACAAGCTTTCCAACAGCGAGTTCTTGGCGCGATAGATTTAACTGAAATTCCGCCAGTAGGCGATCTTTATGACACTATGTTAGTGGTCGTTGGTCGTGGTACATCGGTTGTTGATGCTAATGCTGATGCCGCTAAATTAACTCGAATAGTCACTGAAAACATTGGTTTTGGTTGGTCTCAAACGGTTTACTCGGGAGTGACTTTTCCATCGGTTGGACGAGGGCTGGAAATGGCGGTTAAATTAGGCTACAAGAAAATAATTGTAGCACCCTACTTTCTATTTGGCGGCAAACTAATTGATCGTATTTACGCCTATTGCGATAAAGTGGCAGCTAAAAATCCACAAATAGAATTTTATAAAGCCGACTATTTACGTGACCAAAGTCATGTGATAGATACCTTTATCAAGCGTATATCTGAAACGATAGAAGGCCCAAAACAAGCCGTGGGCTTAATGCAGGACTTTAAACAACGCCTAGCTCGTGGTGAAATTGATGTTCACCACCATCATGCGGAGTTTCAACCTGAGCCAGAAATTCAAGCAGAACATTCTCATGATCACTCTCACAATCACGACCATTCACAT
>Ga0256845_1003001_pt1 | contig 11725 bp, 9 predicted proteins | sample RiftiametaG_FD_189101 | JGI IMG/M metagenome (GOLD analysis project Ga0256845, IMG submission 189101) | Tube worm associated microbial communities from hydrothermal vent at the East Pacific Rise, Pacific Ocean - Riftia | ecosystem: Host-associated > Annelida > Integument > Unclassified ... | reverse complement strand
GAGGCCGAGTTCGTGATGCGGGCCGCGGCCATGTTGACCGGCGCCCAGTACCTCTTCCTCACCGACGACTCGGGCGTGGGCAACTCCCACGCCGAGCCCCACATCCCCTGCTACACCGTCGAGCAGCTCGCCCCGCTCATGATCCGCACCGTTCGCTCGGAGCTCTCGGGCCACCGGGTCGAGTCCGAGCCCAAGTACGCCATCCGCAGCGTGGGTCAGGGCCAGGCGGGGGTCTGCGCGAAACCCCGCTCGACCGCCAAGATCGCTCGTTAGGAGGGCGCTGGGCTGAACCCAAACCTGCCGAGTGCGAGCTCGGGGCTCGGCCCCGAGCTCGCACTCATTTGGTTGTTGCGGGTGGCCGTCGGCGACCCGGCTAGACTGCAAGTTTCGGCAACACTGCCATCGGCGGAAGAGCCAAGCGAGGCGTCGTGAGGGGTTTTGCCACGGGCTGCTAGGCCTTGAGCAAGACCTTGCCGAAGTTCTTGCGTTGCTGGATGTAGTCGTGGGCGGCGGCGGCCTCCTCGAAGGGGAAGACCTTGTCGACGACCGGGGTGAGTGTGCCGTCGCCGATCTGCTCCATCACTGCACGAAACACGTGCTGCATCCGGGCACCCTCGTGCCAGAGGTGGCCGAGGTTGATGCCAAACACGCCCCGGTTGAGGTCGAGGAGCGCCATGGCCTTGAACTTGGGCATCTGCATGATGCCCTTGAGGATCGGGATCAGGCGGCGTTTCTCGCCCATGACGAAGCTCGAGGCCCCGAACATGAACAGTCGCCCCAGGTGTCGCAGGCAGCGGTAGCTCTTCTTGAAGGACTCGCCGCCCACGGCGTCGAGGGCGATGTCCACACCCAGGTCGTCGGTGATGCGCATGACCTCGACCTCGAAATCTTGGCTGCGATAGTCGATGCAGTGGTCGACGCCCGCGGCGGTCAGCCGGGCATGTTTTCCGGGGCTGGCCGTGCCGATCACCGTGGCCCCCCGCGACTTGCAGATCTGCAGGGCCGCCTGTCCGACCCCGCCGGCGGCGGCGTGTATGAGCACCGTGTGGTGGGCCTGGACGTTGCCGAGCTCGACGAGCATGAGGTAGGCGGTGAGGTAGTTGACGGGCACGGCGGCGGCGGACTCGAGGCTCACACTCTCGGGGATCTGCACCACCTGGTCGCGGGGCACACACACGACGTCGCTGTAGCCACCGAAGCGAGTCAGGGCGACCACGGCCTCGCCGATGGCGAGGTCGTCGATGCCCTCGCCGAGGGCGTCGATGTGGCCGGAGACCTCGTACCCGACCACGCAGGGGATGGGCGGGGCGTCTGGGTACATGCCCATGCGCGCGGTGAGATCTGCAAAGTTGACGCCGCTATAGGCGACGCGGATTCGGATCTCGCCGGGGGCGGGCTCGGGGTCCGGGGCCTCGCGCAGCTCGAGGGTGCTGGGCGGGCCCGCGCGGGAGATCCAAATCTGCCTCATAGGTGGCAGCATAATCGATCACCGCGCGACCACGATCGTGCCGCACAAGAGATCGTGCAGGGTCTGGCGGCGGGCCGTGAACATGGCCAGGACGTAGCCCAGACCGAGCAGCCCACCCGAGAGCAGGCGCGCGGCCCAGCGAGCGCTGGCCCGGGCGAAGCTCAGCTGGCGACCGTCGAGACTCTCGACGCTCAACCCCTGGGCTCGCTTGCCCACAGTGGCCATCCAGCCACTGGACTCCTGGGTGGCGAAGTACAGCCACGAGATCAGCGAGCCCAGCCAGCCGTGAGAGTCGACGCCCACGATGCGGGCACACAGGGTCGTCAGTGCGCCGATGATCACCAGATCGATGATCAGCGCGAGCGCCCGCGGACCCACCCGACCGGGCTGGGCGGGACGATTCAAGAGGGGCCCCGAAGGGTCGAGCTCGTCCCGTGGCCTGGGTCGGTCGGCGTTGGTGTCGTCCCGCCAGGTTTAGGCCCACCAGGTTTATGCCCACCAGTTGTCCCCCCAGAGGGAGACCTGGGCGAGAATCCACGTTGGATGGTCCCGGGTTTGAGCAGGCCGGGCTCGAACTCGGCCCGCTCGCAGCGTCGCACCCAGACCTTGCCGTGTTGGCGTGTCGCCATCGCGTCGCCGCCCTCGGTCTCGACCTGGGCGCGGATGCGAATCCGACCCTTGCCGGCTTTTGGGCCCGGCGAGAACCGAAGGTAGTAGGTCGAGCGCGAGGCCGCGATGTCGATGGTCTCGTGGGGGCCCTTGCGGATCCGGCGGGCGGGGACGGAGAGTCCGGCGACCGGGTGCAGGCGCGAGAGCTCGAGGCTGCAGTCGGGGCAGCCCCGCCAGTCCACGAACAGTTTGATGTGGCCTTTGCGGGCCATGCCGAGGCCGAGGCGCGGACCGTCGACGGCCTCGGTCTCGACCCGAAAATAGGTCCGCACCTGGGGCTCGAGGAAGGTCACCGGGATGTCGTAGCAACGCGGCCGGTCGGGCTTCGAGGCCCCGGGCGGCTCCCGACCCGGGACGCAGCGGTGGCGCTCACAGTGGGCGATGCCCAGGGGCTCGCCGGGTTTGCAGGTCGGGGATGGGCAGCGCTCGCTCAGGGCCTCCTCCCAGGCCCAGAGCGCCTCGGGGTCGGCGTAGCGGTCGGCGTAGACGGGGCCGTGGGGACACAGGCCCTCGGAGATCTCGGCGCAGTCGTCATCGCGGCGGCAGTGGTCGAGGCGCTCGCGCAGCTCGAGGTAGGCCGCGGTGCCCTCGTCGCAGCTCTCGAACTCGACCACTGGTTTGGGTGGGATGAGCGGCTGTGGGCGGCGGAGCTCGGCCTTGGGCTCGGGCAGCTGTTCGCCCGTCTCGCCGGTCTCCGTGTCGTCTTTGTCTTCTTTGCCGCGGGGGCTGCGGTTGTTGTGTGCGCGCAGCTCGGGGGCGGTCGGTGCTCCGCAGCCCACGCCCGTGGGTCCCGCCGAGATCAGGACCGCGAAGCTCAGGCGCACCCAAATTGGCCTGTCTCGCGCCATGAATATGGATTCTAATTGAAAACGCCCAGCCGTGAAGGCCGGGCGTCTCGGGGTCCAGATCCCCTGTCGGGGTCGGGTCCGGTCTCAGTAGCGGATCTGGTCAGTAGCGGATCTGGTCAGTAGCGGATCTGGAAGGTCGCGCGCTCGGTGTCCACCGTCTCGTGGCCCGAGCAGGGGTAGGCGACCTCGAGCTCGACCGAGGTTCCGCTCCGACCGCGGATGGCTCGGGTCCAGGCTCGCATCTCGGTGGGGGTCTCGCCGTCGACCGCGATCAACACGGCGCCGGGGTAGAGCACACCGTCGGCCGGTGTTCCGCGGAACACCGGGTTGACCACGAAGGTGTCGCCGTCTTGGGTCAACTCGACGCCGATGCCCGAGTAGGTGTGTGTGCCGTTGTTCGCGTCGTTGTTCGCGTCCAGCGCCTGGCAGTCGTGTGCACCCAGGCGATGGCTGACCGCGGCGGCGGTGGTCATCGTGCCGGCGATTACGATCGCGCTGAGAGTGATACGACGAGCGATGAGCCAGCGGGTCAGGGACGGGTCTGTGTTGCGCATGCGATCGAGCTCCTACGCGGTCCAGTGTTCCACAAGCGGCCGCCCGTGACCAGTGGCGCCGATGGCGAAGATCTCCGCTCGACAGGGAATGTCTGGGCCGGTCGAAACGTCGCACCTCGACGAACCCGGCCGGCCTCGACTCCGTTTGCAGGACCCACACCCTGCTCTAGAGCCACAGCCGCCCCGATTTTCCCGAATTTTGCAGGTCATTTCCCCGTGCGATCGAACCGAGATAGCTTCCCGCGGATGACCGGCCTCAACGTCGAGCGAGCACCTGCGGATCGGCCTGTGCCCCACCTCCAGGGATGCGCGCTGTTTACGCTGAGCCTGCTGGCGACCCTCGGTGTCGCGTGCAGCGAGCCCGAGACCAAGGGTGACACCCTGGACGCGCCGGCCTCATCGGCGGTCGATGAGCGGGATGATCCGGCCAGGGTCGCCTCAGACGGCGCGGGCGTTGAGGACGGTGCCTCGGGCGATCCCGAGGGCAATCCCGAGGTCGAGGCAGAGCCCGAGCCCGAGCCCGAGTTTGTGCTCCCTACCGAGCCCATGCGTGTGTTGATCGTCGGTGACTCCCTGGCCGCCACGGGCTTCGGCGCCCTGCTCGAGGACAAGCTCGACGCCCACCCGCTCGTGACCTGCTACCGCAAGGGCAAGAGCTCGTCCGGGTTGGCGCGCCCCGATTTTTACGACTGGCAAGATCAGGCCAGTCGCCAGGTCGAATTCCGCAAGCCCGATCTCGTGATCGTGTTGATCGGCGGCAACGATGGTCAAGACATCCCGCCGTGGAAGGGCAGCAAGCGGGTCCAGTGGGGCAGCGACGGCTGGCCGGCCGCGTACCGGGTGCGGGTCGACGACATGTTGACTCGGGTGAGCACGCCGCAGCCCGACAGCGATGGCGTCACGCCCGAACTCGGCGCGGAGGTCGTGTGGCTCGGTCTGCCGGTGATGGGCATGCGCAGCTTCGAGCGCAAGCTGGTGCTGATCCGCGAGGTCCAAGAGCAGGCCGTCGCCGACTTCCCCCGGGCCCGGTACCTGGCGACCAACGACTACCTGCTCGACGAGGACGGCGCGATGCTCGTGCGCGCCGAGGTCGACGGTAAGGTTCAAGCTCTGCGGGCCGAGGACCGAATCCACTTCAGCATGCCCGGCAGCGAGTTCCTGTCGGCGCGCATCTACCCCGAGATCCTCGCGACCTTGCACCTGCCCGAGACCTTGCCTGAGCCCGAGCCTGAACCCGCCGAGGCCCCGGCCGACGACTCGACCCCGACCCCAAGCCCGACCCCAAGCCCAAGCCCAAGCCCAACTGCCGAGGCCCAGCCCCAAGGCTGACCCCGCCACCCACGGACCCTCCCTCATGTCCTCGACCGAGCCCAACGCCGATCGTCCGCGACCTCTCCCCCCACACCCGGGGAGGCGACGCCGGATCGTCGTGCTCGCAGGCGCGACGGTGACAGTGACAGCGACGTTGCTGGTTTCGCTGTGTCTGTCGTCGGTGGCGGAGGCTACGCCGCCCATGGCTCTACCTGGGCTCGACGAGGACGACGGCCTCGATTCGCTCGACTCGCTCGATTCGCTCGAGGACAGTGGAGCCGAAGCCGCGACCTACGGTGGGCTCGGCCGACCCGATCTCGCGGTGCTCGTGGCCTCGAGCCCGCCGCCGGACGAGGGCGAGACACACGCAGAGGTCGGGGACACAGAGGGAGACCCTCGACCCCAGACCAACGACGCGGAGGGCGGGGACAGTGGCGCTGCCGGTGCAACCCAGGCCAGCGTGACCAGCGTGACCCCGGAGGTCAAGGTCCTGAAGAAGGCCAAGTGGATCAAGCACGAGGTGCTCCCGGGGGAGCGCCTCGACGAGATCTCCGCCCGCTATCGGGTCCGGAAGAGCTCCATGATCCGCTGGAACAAGCTCGACAAAAATCGCCCGCGGATCTACGCCGGGCGCAAGCTCGCGGTCTACACCCAGTACATCCCGCCCCCACAGCAAAAGTTGCTCTACACGGTCCGCTACGGCGACACCTGGGCCAAGATCGCCGCTGCCCACCGGGTCGACGCCGACCATCTGCGGCTGCGTTGGAACTCGAAGGTCCCGCGCAAGTTCAAGGCTGGCCAAACGCTGGTGATCTGGATCGACCCGCTCGAGGATCCCGACCTGATCGCGGCCTCGGCCTCGGCCGATTCGAGTTCAGGTTCGAGTTCGGGTTCACACTCGAGCTCCGGCACGGGTGGGGGCAGGTCGAGCGCAGCCCTGCCCCTGAAGAAGATCCGCAGGGGCTCGCTCTCGGTCGGCAAGCCCAACAAGGGCACGCTCCGCAACGGGACCAAGCTGCCCGAGAACTCTGCGCTGTACACGATCCGCAAGCCCGAAGAGTCCTACGGAAGCACCCACAGTCTCCACAACCTCCAGCTGGCGATCGCCCACTTTCGCCGTGACACGGGCTACTCGGGCAAGATCGTGATCGGTGCGATCAGTAAACAAGGGGGCGGCCGGATCAGGCCCCACTCCTCGCACCGGACCGGCCGGGATGTCGATATTCGTCTGCCCCTCAAGCCCGGGGGCAAGCGGGTCTCCGACAACATCAACGACGTCGATTGGGACGCGGCCTGGGGGCTGATCCGGGCGTTGGTGGCGACGGGAGAGATCCAGTATATCTTCCTGAGCACGAGCCGGCAAAAACTCCTGCACAGGGCGGCCAAGCGGGCGGGCGCGAGCAAGGACATGCTCACCCGGATCATCCAATACCCGCGCAGCAACGGCACCAACAACGGCATCGTGCGCAACGCCAAGGGGCACACAGCCCACTTTCACGTTCGCTTCACCTGCGCGGCCAACGAGAGCCGCTGCGAGAGCTACTGAGGCGGTCGACGGAGCCGACCGTGAGCGACCCGAGCCCCGCCCGCTCGCGGCCTGGGGCCCCGCGGACGGGCAGCAGACGGGCAGCAGACGTGCACAGAGCGAGCGGGATGGAGTCGGGGGGCGGCCTACCTGCGGAACGAGAACCGGGTCAGGAGCGCGCTTCCGTCTCGACCCATGCTCATGCTCATGGCTGAAAACGGGATGTCGGTCTCGGGCGGGGCGATCGCCCCGATATCGAAGTAGTAGACGAAAGACTCGCCGCGGGCGGTGGATTCACGCAGCGCCGCATCGAGATCACCACTCGCCTCGAACTGGTCGCCGTCGCCGCGGGCGGCGTCGATGAGGGTCTTCATGACTCCATCCTCTTCGGTCGAGCCCATGGTCGTCGTCATGGCGCCGAAGGTGTCGAAGATCGCCAGCTGCATCTCTTGGTCGAGCTGAGAGCCCTCGAGCACCCGGCGCTGATCTGGGGTCAGGGACGAAGGATCGATGTGGGTGGTGTAGCGATCGACGGGGATGTCGCCGTAGGTGAGGACGTCGAGTTCGAGCTTAGTCTCGACCTTCATGCCCATCATGTCTTGGGTCGCGCCTCCGCCGCTGTCGACCATGGCCTGGAGCATGTTTCGCCACGCGCTGCGGGAGCTCTCGGCCTCGGAGATGGCGTAGAGCCCCTGCCATTTCACGGTCATCTTGGGAGGGGTCCCGGGTTGGGCGTCGTCCGCGGGAAGGGCGAACTTCATGTCGATGGCCGCGGCGAAGTCGCCCGTGGTGGTGTCGAGCCAGGGGACGAACAGCGCCATCCATTCTTCGGCGCTGGGCCCGGAGGCGTAGATGGCGGTCATGGCCTCACAGCCGAATCCAAAGATGGCCTCGCGTGAATCCCCGGCGCGCATCCCCCCGGACATGATCATGGACAGGCCGGCGTCGGCGGGCAGCTTGGCGAGCAGGGTGTGGTCGCTGGGGACCTGGGCGGCGATGAAGGTCTCCATGCTCCCGCCGGCGACCGGGTAGGCCCGCATGGTCACGTCGATGTTGTCCTGACCCGGACTGACGCTGACGACCAGGCGCTCGATCTGTTCGCCGCTCGACACCAGGCCCTTGGTGTAGATGTCCATGAACGCGCCCAGGCTCGCGCCGCCTCCCTGCATGGCCATGAGCTGGCCGATGGAGCCGATCCCCTCCTCGATCTGGGGCCGGAAGGTCTCGATCATCTTGCTCGGGTACAGGACGATCTCGCTGTGGTCCGAGGCCGCGCTCAGGTTGTCGAAGGCGTAGTCCTCGGCCGCCTCGATGACGTCGGAGGTGCCCACGAGGGCCAGCCCGTCGCGGATCCGAATCTCGAGCTTCGCGGCCTCGGCCGCTTTTGTGAGGCCCTCGGCGTCGCCCACCTTGACGAGCAGGGCGAGGGGCTTGGGGTGCTGGAGCGGGTCGAGGACCAGGGCCGCGATCGGAGCCTCGAGCTCGGCGTCGTCGAAGCTCATGCCCATGGCGTCCTCGAGCATCGTGGGGGCCTGCGAGCGCAGGAGGAAGGACGCGCCCGGCTTCATGAAATCGGTCAGGGCTGAGAACTCGCGCATGGCCACGCCCGAGGGCAGCTGGATTGTGGCCAGGACCTCGCCGTGGTCTGCGATCGGCGCGGAGTCGGTGGTCGCGGGCGCGACCTTGGGGAGCTCGCCGGCGACTTGCTCGGGCGTGCCCGGCTCATCAGGGCTCTCGTCTTTGGGGCCCGGGTCGGCGTCGGTCTTGGCGTCGGGCTCGGGTTTGTCCGTGCAAGCCGCGGCCAGGGTGAACACAGAGGCGAGCGCGAGCGTGGGTCCGAGTCGTCGGCGGGAGAGCATGGCGCACTCTACAACCTTGGACCGTGTCTATTTCCCAGCCCGGGTCAAAGCCGGGCCAGGCAGCGTGTGAGTGTATGGTCAGGGACATCGAGGAGGGTGCGCAGGTCCAGCCAAAGCTGGCGATCGCGGACTCGGCCGACCATCGGTGGGACACCCGGGGCGCCGCGGCGCAGGCAGGTCGCAGCAGCCTGTGCACCGGCGCTCAGCGGCGGGACGAGGGCGATGCTCTCGAGCACCTCGCCGGGGAGGGAACCACCGCCGATCGTGGCGTGGTTTGGGCGTACGCAGCTCTCGGGCCAGCCGAGGCTGCGACACAGACGGAGCCCGCGCGCCCGCAGGGCCTCGACCGGCTCCGCGATCATGCGGTGAAGTGGGAGCTCTGGCCGCTCGGGCTCGCCGGCGGGAGTCGGTCGAGCGTGGGCGAGGGCCGTGGCGTGCAGGGCCGCCAAGGCGAGTTTTCCCGGGCGCAGGGCCCTGGCCATGGGGTGTCGGCGACAGCGAGCGACGAGCGCTGCGTCACCCGCGAGCACCCCGGCCTGGGGTCCTCCCAGGAGCTTGTCACCCGAGAAGGTGACCAGGTCCGCGCCCTGCTCGAGGTAGCTCGACACGCTGGGCTCGCCCGGGGGCAGCCCGCGGCCGAGGGAGCCGCTGCCCAGATCTGCGATCAGGGGGACGCCGCGAGCTTTGGCGAGGCCCGCGAGCTGGGCCAGCGACACGCTCGATACGAAGCCGGCCTGGGTGAAGTTGCTGGGGTGGACCCACAGCAGGGCCGGGCCGGCTGTTCCGGCTGTTCCGGCTGTTCCGGCTGTTCCGCCTGTTCCAGCGGTTCCAGCGGTTCCAGCGTGGTCTTGATCCTGGGTCGCAGCCCGTCGCCGTGCGAGGTCCAGGGCGGCCTCGTAGTCGCGCAGGTGGGTGCGGTTGGTGCTGCCGATCGCAACCACGGACGCACCGCCGGCCGCGGCCATGTCGGCGACTCGAAAGCTGTCCCCGATCTCCACGTGTTGGCCGCGCGACAAGATTACCCCGTCGTGTCCCAGGGCGCTGCAGGCCAGGAGCAGGGCGGCCGCGCCGTTGTTGACCACGTGGGTGTCGGGGGCCTGAAACAGGGATCTGAGCAGGGGCCGGAGCGCGGCCATGCGGCTGCCTCGCTTGCCGTGGGTGAGCTCGAGTTCCAGGTCGCAGTATCCGCAGGCCGCGAGCACGGCCTCGCGGGCGTCCGCCGACAGGGGGGCCCGGCCGAGGTTGGTATGCAAGAGCACACCGGTCCCGTTGAGCACCGCTTGGGGGTGGCGTTGGTCGAGCGAGTCGAGCAGGGCGCGGACCTGGGTGGCGACCGCCTCGAGACTGGGGACGGAAGTCTCGCGGGAGGAGCCCTCTACGGCTTGGAGGACCGCCCGCCGGACCTCGGCGAGGGTGTCGGCGACCAGGCGGCGGACCAGGGGTCGCCGCCAGTTCACGCTGTGCAGGGCCGGGTGCTCGAGCACCCGGTCGACCTTGGGCAGGCGGCTCAGAGGGTGGATCTGGCTCGCGCCGCTCATCCTTGCACCCACAGGGCGATGAGCACGACCACGAGCACCGCGAACGCTGCGGTGCTCGCCAGGGGGATGGTCAGGGGCGGCTGCCCAGGCCCAGTGTCGGCCCCAGTGTCGGCCCCAGTGTCGGCCCCGGTTTCGGCCCCGGCTTCGGCCCGGTCGGGCTCGGGTTCAGGTCGGTCGTGGACGGTAGGACGGCGGGTGGTCGCCTCGCCGCTGCGGATCAGGAGCGCGTCGATGTCCGTGTGTTCGGTGGTCTGTTCGAAGCGGAGCTCGAGGTCTCCCAGACCCACGATGGCGCCGTCGTGGAGGTCTGCCTCGGTGATCCGCTCACCGTCGACGAGGACTCCGTTTTTGCTGCTCAGATCCCGGACCCGGGCGCCGTCTGCCGAGACGACGATCACCGCGTGGCGGCGAGACACGTCCACGTGGTCGAGGGTGAGGTCCGCGGAGCCCACCCGCCCCAGGACATGGCGGCCAGCGCTCAAGCTGTGGCAGCGGCCGCTGTGGCCGTCACTACACTCGATTAGGCGAGCGAGGGTCTCGGACATGGTGGCGGAGTGTAGCAGGGGGCCGCGCAGAAAAACTCGAGAGTCGGGGCTGGAAATTTGGGAATCGGGAGCACGGCGACTTGTCAGGGCGCGACCCATCGATCCTCGAAGCGGCAGCGCAGCTCCCCTCCACGCAGGGCGGCCAGGGCCGGCGTTCGCGGGTCTCCGCCTTGGCGAAAACGACAGGCCCGAAGGGCCTCGCGGACCTCTGTGGGGCTCGGCGGAGCGCAGCCCGGCGGCGCAGCTGCGCCGTGCTGGACTTCGAATCCTGCATCCCGCAAGGCGGCAGCGAACTCGAGGATCCGGGGGTCGGGCTGGGCGTAGCGCCGCGCAGGTCCACGGCCGGGGGGAGCGGAGAGGCGGGCCTCGAGGTGGAGCCGGCGCACGTCGACCTGCTCGAGCAGGGTGGTCCATGTTCGGGTCGAGAACAGGGGTCGGTACAGGCAGGCGCGGCCCGGGCTCTGGCTGTCGAGGACCAAGAGAGTGCGCGAGGCGAGCGTGCCCGCTGAGATCCACTCGGTGGTCGGCGCGGCGACGGGGGCGGGCTGGGTGAGCCTCGAGTCCCGCCACGACAACAGCGTACAGATCGCCAGCGTGAGCACACAGCAGGCTCGGGGCGGGAGCCAAGCGGGCGGGGGTCGTCGGTCGGGCCCGAGGTCGGGGCCGAGCTTCGAATCATAGATGGGGAGGCCCCGGACCTCGGGGGAGCGCCGCCGTCGATGCCAGGCGTGTCCACCCAGCCCGAGCAGGGCGAGACCGGCGAGGGCCAGCGGCCCGGCGGCGGGGAGCTGAGCGAGGGCTCGGGCGAGCGCCAAGATCGGAGCCGCGAACAGGCTGGCCGGGGCGAGGGCGCGGACCCCCAGCCAGCTCAGGCTCAGCGAGCCGAGCAGGGCGGTGGGCATCAACAGGGCGAACAGGGGCAGGGCGACCGCGTTGGCGATCAGACTGTGCATGGGCGCGGCTCCGAAGTGCAGCGCGCTGAGCGGGGCTGTCGCCCAGCTGATCCGCCAGCTCATGGCCACGGGCCCCTGCTCGGGCGGGGCGGTGACGATCGCCCCCATGGCCGCGAGCGAGAGTTGGAAGCCGGGGTCGAGGGCCCAGGCCGGGCGGACCCAGAGCATGGCCACGGCGGTGATCGCCAGCAGGGTGGGCCCGTGGGTGGGCCGACCGACGACAGCGCCGAGGTCGAGAGCCATCAGCATGAGGGCCGCGCGGACGGCCGAGGCCGGGGCGCCGGTCAGGCCGACGTAGGCGAGCAGCGGAGCCCACGTGAGCACGGTGACGATCTGCGGGGAGCCGCCGAACAGGGCGCTCACCCGGCGCCCGAAGGCCTGCAGCCAGAGCCCGGCGACGGCTACGTGCAGCCCGCTGACCGCGATCAGGTGGCCGAGGCCCGCCGCCCGCATCT
>Ga0256845_1003000_pt1 | contig 11728 bp, 6 predicted proteins | sample RiftiametaG_FD_189101 | JGI IMG/M metagenome (GOLD analysis project Ga0256845, IMG submission 189101) | Tube worm associated microbial communities from hydrothermal vent at the East Pacific Rise, Pacific Ocean - Riftia | ecosystem: Host-associated > Annelida > Integument > Unclassified ... | reverse complement strand
TCTATATTAACCCTGCAACAAATAGCATGATCAATAACAATCAAACAACAGTTTAATAACGGAGAATCAAATGAAAAAAATGGCGGAGACACGACTACTTTATCGTTTGAGGGCTTATCTTATCGTACAAAATTTACAATAGCCTCTATGCTTTTATCCACAAATGATGCATTTGTTACTGGTCAATCTTTATCACTAAAAAAGAAGCACCGATCTCAAACATTCTTTTTAAGAGCCTATGATGTAGGAACAGAAACAAATAGTGAAACTTGTGCAACTATTCCTAGTCCAGTTTGTGGTGGTGAACTATTCTCACCAAACGATGAAGGTGAAGGGTATGTGTACATCCATTCTGGAATTCATGGGATCGGTGATTTAAGTCCTAGCACTTATACTTGGAATGACCCAGTATTAAAAGTGACCATTACTCGTATGCGTTAATTGTAAAATCAGTAGGTTTAGAAAAATCCCTTGAAATCGACTGGTTCTTAAAAGAGCGGTCGATTTTTTTATGGTATGATTTACCCATTCGTTAAATTTGAATTGGATCATCACCTTGAAAACATTATTAAAGATATTTGCAACTTTAATTCTCCTATTTGTCTTCATAGGGCTTATTTTATCCAATAATATTAATATTAGGCGCACTATCGAAATAGATGCGCCTTTTTCAGTTATTCATCACCAAGTGAACAATCTTGAACAATGGCCCGTATGGTCTCCTTGGTTATCGATGGATCCTACTATTAAAACTTCCCTTGGAGATATCAAAAGTGGCGTAGGTGCTTATCAGTCGTGGGCAGGGCAGAGTGGGGCAGGTGAACTCACTTTTACAGAATCGTCTGTAGAGTCAGGCGTTGTATACGATATGAATTTTGTTGGCGATTCTACGATTTATCAAGTGGGTCTGATTTATCAAGAAAGTGGCAGTAAAACGCTCGTAACATGGTATATGACAGGCGAGATGCAACCACTAATTATTGGAAATTATTTTGCGCAAATTATGGATGCTTTGATTGGTGATAGCTTTACTATTGGACTAGAAAAATTAAAAGAAGTTTCAGAGAGGGTCAATTCTAAAAAAGCCCAAGAAGAATAAATAATAAAAAAACAAAAATGAATAACAAATCTCAAACTGATTACAAAAATATCTCAGGCGATTACCTAGATAAAAGACAGTTAAAAAAGGTGTAACTGGTTAAATTTTGTTAGCAAATTTAGGTGTATCTTATGTAATATTAGGTGACTTTTCTGGTTGGAATTTTGGATTCGTATTGTCGCTAGTGTAACCAGATCGTACTTCCTCGCAATGACACTTTAAATAATCTACCACTCCGTTCCTATAGCATCAGCCCAATCTTGTTGCCAATCCATAGGAATGTTGACATTATCTTTTAGACAGTTTTGGCTAATGTTTGGATAAAGTTCCTTATAAGTTTTAACGATAGTTCCAGATACTCGTCGATTAATATGTTCTGGTTTTAATTCAGATAAATCATTTAATCCGGCGGCGGCTAGCAACTCAATTAGGTTATGAACTGTTTCTTTTTGAAAGTTAGCAACCCGTTGCCCTTTGTCACTAACAACTAACGCTTTAATTCGAGATGGATCTTGAGTGGCTATCCCTGTTGGACATTTATCCGTATTGCACGATCGAGATTGAATACAACCAAGTGCAAACATCATCCCTCTTGCTGAATTAACAGTATCAGCACCCAGAGCAATCATTCTAAGAAGATGGAAAGCTGAAAATATTTTACCCGATGCAATAATTCTAATTTTATCCCGTAACCCACAGCCAATTAGCGCGCTATTAACAAAAATTAATGCATCTCGCAAAGGTGTTCCAACGGAGTTTGTCATTTCAGTTGGAGCTGCACCGGTTCCACCTTCTCCACCATCAATAGTAATGAAATCCGGGGTAATACCTGTTTCTAACATCGCTTTACAAATAGCTAAAAATTCTTTTTTACGACCAATGCATAATTTGAAGCCGATAGGTTTTCCATCGGATAATTCTCTTAACTCTTTTACGAATTTAAGCAATCCGTCAGGTGATGAAAATGAAGTGTGTGCTGCGGGAGAAATAACATCTTTTCCCATTGGTACGTGACGAATGTCAGAAATCTCTCTGGTTAATTTTATCGCGGGTAGAATTCCTCCGTGACCTGGTTTTGCTCCTTGGGATAATTTTATCTCGATCATTTTTACAACATTATTTTGTGCCTTATCTTTAAATAAGTCTTTATCAAAATTACCCTCTTCAGTACGACAGCCAAAATAACCTGTACCAATTTGCCAAACAATATCACCACCATTTTTCAAATGGTAAGGGCTCAAACCTCCTTCACCGGTATTGTGAGAAAAACCGCCAATTTTGGCACCTTTATTAAGTGCCATGATGGCATTTTTACTTAAAGCACCATAACTCATAGCAGAAATATTTAATGGCGATGCATGATAAGGTTTTGTACAATGCGATCCACCAAATGTCACTCTTGGGTTCAAATTATGGGTATTTTGGGGTGCTAGAGAATGATTGACCCATTCGTAACCATCTCGATTAGTATCAAATATTGTCCCGAAAGGACGCGTATCTCTTGCACCTTTTGCGCGTTGATAAATTAAAGATCTAAACTCTCGACTAACTGGTGTTCCATTGGTATCTGATTCTACAAAGTACTGTTGTATTTCCGGTCTAATCGATTCAAACATATAGCGGAAACGACCAATGATAGGATACAAGCGAAGAATCGCATGCTTTTCTTGTAAAATATCAATTGTGCCAATCATTATTAATGGTAAAAGAAGAATATAGAGCCAAAATGCAGGGGGCCAAATTATAGCTATCAAATAGGTAGACGGTATGATTAAAATCGATGATAGAATAAATATTTGGCGAACGGACATATTGTTATCCTTTTTCTATTTATATTGTAAAGTAGCTTTTATGGTTAGAATATACATTATATGTTGGAAAGGGTATATGCTTATGCCAGTCATTTGTTTAACACGCCACAATCAAATAGAAAAGTTACAAGCTTCGTAATTTATTCGTTTATTTTTGAATTCAAAATATTTTTTTAGGGCAATTATTACAATACGAGTAATGACTGAAGAAAACTTTGGTTCGGTTGTAGGAGTTATGAGAGTTTCTAATGATGATGAAGCGATAGTTGAATGGATGACTAAATTCTTAATGCAAAAAAGAACGAAGACGACATGAAAATACCTAATAGTGCAAGACTAAATTTTTCACTTATGACAAGAGATGATGCCGAAGTCATGTTTCAAATTGATCAAGATCCTGAAGTGATGCGTTATATTAATGGCGGTAAAATGACAACAAGAGAAGATGTCCAAAATATTTACATCCCTAGAATGGAAAGTTACGCTAATGCAGAGGCTGGTTGGGGATTGTGGAAAATATCGATACTTGAAAATTATGAATTTAAAAACTCTGAAGTCATCGGACTTATTTTAGTAAGACCAATGGCGTTTTTTACTGATTCACCTGAATATAAAAATATTGAACTAGGCTAGAGATTCATTCAAAAATCGTGGGGTTTCGGTTATGCAACAGAAGCTGCTGAGACTGTTAAGCAGGCTATAATTTCGAGAGGTAATGTTGAAAAAGTGACTGCAATAGCGATGGAAGATAATTTAGCCTCTATTCATGTGATGAAAAAATTGGGCATGAAATATGTTAAAACGGCGATTCATAAAGATCCTCTAGGTGATGATGAAGTGGTTTATTATCAGATGCTGGTTAAATAAATATTGTTAGAGTGCATAGTAGTAGTGCCGATTTTAATCGATCAAATATTAGTAGAAAAAATGTTATGACTAGTCTATTTCAACAAGCCAAAAATTGTTTTCTTACCGCAGATCCCGAAGAGAAAGTGGAAAAAACATTTGAGTTAACCTCTGCTTGGCAAGCTGGAAGTATGTCTTGGGATAAAAATGAAGTTATTGAACTTTTTGATGAGCCGGGAAGATTGTCTAAACCCGAAATAGTGATGCCTAAAGAATTAGGTAAACGAAAGCCTGGAAGTGAAAGAGGTCGGGCTGCTTTAATTCATGCTTTAGCACATATCGAATTGACCGCCGTCAATTTAGCTTGGGATTCGATTGTTCGATATCGTGATATGCCTAAAGAATTCTATGATGATTGGTCACAATGCGCTAAAGAAGAAGCAAATCATTTCACTATGTTGAAATCCAGACTCCAAGAGATGGGATATGATTACGGAAGTTTTCCTGTTCACAATGAGCTGTGGAAAATGGCATTAGAAACTAAAGAAAATATGAGTGATAGAATGGCAGTCGTTCATCGAGTGTTTGAAGCTAGAGCTTTGGATGTTGTGCCTGGAACAATTAAGCGATTTGATAATCTTGGTGATCAGTTTATGGTTAAAACGCTTAACTTAATTTGTGACGAAGAGGTTGGTCATGTGAGTTCTGCTGGGCGCTGGTTTCGTTACCGCTGTGAACAACAAAAGAAAGATCCTGATATAGAATTTAGCCGGTTGTTAAAGAGATATATGCGATCACCACCAAAAGGTCCATTTAATCACGTGGTTCGTCTACAAGCTGGATTTTCTCAAAGTGAATTAGATTTTTTGGAGAAAAACTCAGCCTGCAAAAATTGGAATTAATTACTAAATAATTTAAACTAACTCACCTTTAGTCAAGATTACAAAAAATTCCAACTTGAACTAGAAAAGCGCAAAACGAACATAAAACGGCAATAACTGAAGTTGGAATAATGTGAACCGTAGATTGTAAAATATGCGCATAAACTAAATACATCGCATATCCTTCTGGAATTGCTGTATTACCAGTTGCTAAAGCAATAACCCGCCAGTAATCGGAAAAATTCATAACAATCTGCATGAGCACGACAAAGTCTACCTGAAAAAGGAGACGCATCTGTACCAGTTGGTTTCATAGAGAAGTTAATCGTCCACTAAAACTCAGGCGCTCTGTAATGATTTATCTTTAAGTGAGGAAAATAGTCTTTTTCCTTTTATTTTAATAAGTTAGGTTTTCGTTCGGACACTAAATAAATAGTCAGAATTTTTTTCTTTTCTTTTCTATACTTAGTGAATCGTTATTACAAAGGGTTTGAAGGAATTTTATGAATATTCGTTTTTTGGTTAGAAAAATATATTTACTGGTCAGTATTTTTGCAGCAGTATTTATATCCAGTGTGAAAGCAGAGGGAAGTTATCAATTCGGTAGTACTTTAAATCAACCTTTAAGATCCACTTCGACCGTTTTTATCCATGTACCTAATGCTGGTGATCTTATTCGAGTTCATTTATGTCGGCGTGGGAATGCTGCCGCAACTGTTGTTGCAGATATATCTAATACAACGATAGTGGGAAACCAGTACACTGTTAATACAACTTTAGCTAATCTTTCTTCTTCTGATGCAAATATAGACTGTGCCGATCCAATGACTTCGCCTCTGCCTAGAACACCAGTGGTGGGTAACTTGATGGAATTTGCAGTACCTAGTGGAGGTGTCTATGCGCTAAATTTCGATAATAGCTCGGGTGTTAGTTATGATCGTTGGGATTTTTCTATCGTTCCCAATAGCACGCCAAATGCTACTGTTGACGCAACTGATGATGCAGGAAACGTATTTTCATATCAATGGATATTTGATACCGACTCTTTTAGTAAAGCGGCAGGAGCCACCGGGCAAATGTTCATATTGGTACCAGGAGGATTTCCTAGTACTAATTATGTTTGGGCACTTGATTTACAAGAGTTTTCAGGCAATGTTTATGAAATTGTTGCTAATGATCTTGGTTTGGATGCGCCAGTCTCTGGAGTTAGTGCGCCAACAGCCGGTAACAATGTAACGCAAAAGTACCCCGTTTATTTAACTTATCCAAGCGGAGCTAATCCCGATATAGCACCCACCCAATTTCCGGCATTAACAGACACTTTAGTGTTTGTTGATGATGCGGGTAATGATGCAGTGATTTCACCAGACGGTGATACCGTTGAAGAAACTGGTAACTTTCAATTTACACCGGATGTCGATGGAACCTACGCTATCACTATCGATATCAACCGAGACGGCCAGTTTGGAGCTAATGATCGGCTTTTGTTAGGTCGCATGACCGCTAATGTATTAAGTTCCGTAAATTGGGATGGTACTGATACTTCTGGCTCAACGGTACCTAACGCTAGTTATCCCGTTAAACTGGAGCTTAGAGTCGGTGAATATCATTTTATTGCTGAGGATGCTGAGACTAGTGGCGGTGGTACAAATGATGATGGAGCCGTTAACGAAGGTGGAACCGGCACAGACGATGGGTTAACCATTTTGCAAGCAACAGATGCATCAACTCTAGTTGGTACTAATGTTTACTGGGATGATCAAACTTTACTATCAGGTATTTCAAATCTTCCAGCAGGCGCTTTATCAAGCACGGCAACTACAGGTGCTCATCGCCATACTTGGGGAGATTTTTCTGGGTCTGGTATTGGAGATATCACTTTTATAGACACCTATGTTTTCGGCAACTCTACAATTTTAAGTGTTACAGCAATTGTTGCAGCGCTTAATACACCGCCAACAATTAACGACGCAACTTTTAATATTAATGAAAATTCAGCGCTCACTACCTCTGTTGGAACACCAACCTCAAATGATGTTGATGGCGATTTTTTAGGTTACTCAATTACCGCTGGAAATATAGGCAACGCTTTTGCAATCACTGATTTAACTGGAGAAATTACCGTTAATGCTACACTTGATAGCGAAACAATTTCTCAATATGTTTTGATTGTTGAAGTGACGGATCAAGCGTCAACTAATACGGCAACAATAACCATTGATATTAATGATATTAATGATGCACCAGTAGCCAATGCCCAATCAATTGGAGTAACAGAGGATGTTTCTGAAAGTATTATGTTGACAGCAAGTGATGCTGATTTAGACGGTTTAACTTATACGGTTGTCTCAGGACCTTCTAATGGAGTATTATCTGGCACCGCACCCAATTTAACTTATACTCCATCGGCTAATTATGCTGGGGGTGATAATTTTACCTTCCGTACGAATGACGGTTCACTCGATTCGAATATTGCAACAATCACCATAACCGTTAGCGCGGTAAATGATGCACCGGTAGCTAATGGGCAATCACCTTCCGTAGTTGAAGATACACCCACCAGCATGACTTTAACGGGCAGCGACATAGAGCTTTCTCCTTTAACTTACAGCGTTGTTAGTGATCCGAGTAATGGATCGTTAAGTGGTACCGCCCCTAATCTAACTTATACACCAGGGGCTAATTATACTGGGAGTGACAGTTTTACTTTCCGTGTGAATGATGGCGCATTGGATTCACCAACAGCCACCGTGACAATTACTGTGACGGGTGTCAATGACGCGCCCGTTGCTAATGCTCAGTCAGTAGGTGTGGTAGAAGACACGTCAACAGGAATTACATTAACAGCAAGTGATATTGATTTAGACGGTTTAACTTATACGGTTGTCTCAGGACCTTCTAATGGAGTATTATCTGGCACCGCACCCAATTTAACTTATACTCCATCGGTTAATTATGCTGGGGGTGATAATTTTACCTTCCGTACGAATGACGGTTCACTCGATTCGAATATTGCAACAATCACCATAATCGTTAGCGCGGTAAATGATGCACCGGTAGCTAATGGGCAATCACCTTCCGTAGTTGAAGATACACCCACCAGCATGACTTTAACGGGCAGCGACATAGAGCTTTCTCCTTTAACTTACAGCGTTGTTAGTGATCCGAGTAATGGATCGTTAAGTGGTACCGCCCCTAATCTAACTTATACACCAGGGGCTAATTATACTGGGAGTGACAGTTTTACTTTCCGTGTGAATGATGGCGCATTGGATTCACCAACAGCCACCGTGACAATTACTGTGATGGGTGTCAATGACGCGCCCGTTGCTAATGCTCAGGCTATTACAGCCATTGAAGGAGCACCTCTCAATATCGTATTAACGGCAAGTGATTTAGATGCTGAACCATTAACCTATGCAACAGTAACTAACCCTGCAAACGGTGTTTTAACTGGAGCGGGTGCTAATCGTACCTATACACCAAATATTGATTTCTCTGGCTCAGACAGTTTCAGATTTAAAGCTAATGATGGCACTGTCGACTCAGCGCCTGCGACCATTTCTATCACAGTATTAGCTGATACGGACGGTGATGGAATCCCAAATATAACCGACCCTGATGATGATAATGACGGTATTCCAGATACCACTGAAGGAACCGATGATCCTGATAACGACGGAATTCCAAATAATGAAGATCTCGATTCTGATGGTGATGGCATTTTAGATGAAGTTGAAGGTGACATTGATAGTGATAATGATGGTACTCCTAATTACTTAGATGAAGACTCTGACGGAGATGGTTTTCCTGACTCTGAAGAAGGTACCACCGATACTGATGGTGATGGTACTCCAGATTATCTAGATGATAGCTCCGATGAAGATAAAGACGGCATCCCCGATATTGTTGAAGGAACTGGTGATGCTGATGGTGATGGCCTTGCAGATTATCTAGACCCAGACAGCGATAACGATGGTTTACCTGATTCAGTAGAATCAATCGTCATTGGAAATGATGAAGATAATGATGGAATTGATGATGCATTTGACGTTGATCAAACCGGTGGAACCGATGCTAATAACGATGGGATTGACGATGACATTGCACCATTAGATACCGATGGAGATAACATACCCAATTATCTAGATATTGACAGTGATGACGACGGAATTCCTGACGTGATTGAATCAGTTATCAGAGATGAAGATACTGATAGTGACGGAATTAAAGACTCTATCGATGTTGACCAAACGGGAGGTATAGATTCAGACGGCGATGGAATAGATGATGCTTTTGATGCCTCAATTACCGGTGGTATTGATTCTGATTTAAACGGTATTGATGACTTACTAGCACCATTAAGTGATATAGATGGTGATGAGACTTATGATTATCTAGACCTTGATAGTGATAATGATGGTATTAGTGATACCGTTGAATCAGGAATTACAGGTGATGACTCGGATACTGATGGCATTGATGATTCGTACGATGTTGATTTAACTGGCGGTTTCGATATTAATACCGATGGGATTGACGATGGTGGTTCGGTTGTTGATACGGATAGTGATAACGTTCCTGACATGCATGATCTAGACAGTGATAACGATAGCTTATTTGATACTGTTGAGGCAGGATTGCCAGACGAAGATGAAAATGCATTAGTAGATAACAATAATCCGTTGGTTGAAGATCCCATCGATACAGATGGTGATAGTATCGCAGATTTCAGAGATGTTGATAGTAATAATGATGGAACTAATGATATTGAAGATACTAACTACAGTGAACTCGATATCAATGATGATGGTGAAATTGATGTCACTATCGATCAAGATAAAGATGGTATTGATGATTCTCAAGATCGAGAACCAACGGTTCACGGTACTCGACCTGCTGACCGAGATCAGGATGATGATGGTATCGCTGACGTGACCGAAGGTGACGATAATACCGACGGTGATATCTACTACAACCGACTTGATCGAGACAGCGATAACGACGGATTATCTGACGCGTATGAAACCGATCGTCCAACACCATCAGGTAACGATAGCGATGATGACGGTATTGATGATACTTACGATGTGGACGCAACTGGTGGAAACGATGTCAATGGTGATGGTGTTGATGACCAATTCATTGAAGTAGATACTGATCAAGACGGTTTTGCAGACTATATAGATACGGACAGTGATAACGATGGTATTAGTGACTCAGTAGAGCAAGTATTAGTCTTTCTATCTGGATACGACACAGACAACGATGGGATAGATGATGCTGTTGATATTGATTCCACTGGTGGCAGCGATTTGAATGCTGACGGTATTGATGACGCAATATTAAATACTGATGACCTTGATAATGATGGAATAGCAAACTTCCGCGATTTAGATAGCGATGGTGATGATATCCCAGATAGTGAAGAAGGTGTTGTTGATACTGACGAAGACGGTATTCCAAACTATCTGGATCTCGATTCAGACAACGATGGTGTTACTGATGAAGAAGAAGGTGTTGTTGATACTGACGAAGACGGTATTCCAAACTATCTGGATCTCGATTCAGACAACGATGGTATCGTTGACGGTGATGAAAATGGTGATTTTAATAACGACGGTATTAACGATCGTATACAGGGCTTAGAAATGGTAGAAACAGGATTAACAGGTGCAGGTTCAAGTAGCACGGTAATTATTGCAGCAATGTTTGGGCTGGTACTGTTCAGAAGAAGAAAGCAATTAGCCAAAATCTTACTAACACTTGCTTCATTAACAACACTAAGTGCACAAGCCAACGAGCCATGTGAAGTCGGCGAAGCATTTGGAAAGGGAGAATGTTGGTATTTGGGAGCAGGCATCGGAATATCACGCCTGCAACCAGATCCTCATTCAACCGGCTGGAAAATTTCCGATGATGAGGATACTGCATTTAAAATTATTGGTGGTTTTCCTTTCACGGAACATTTTTTTGCTGAGCTAGCCTTTGAGGATATGGGAGCTGCCAAACTTAACCACTTAAATCCGAGTATCACAGAGACGCTCAATGTTGATTATTCAGCCTTGGGTGTAAGCGCTGGCTATTGGTTAAAAGATCAAAAAGAAGAGTGGAATGCTTATGTCAAAGCTGGAGTGTCTTTTATGGATACTCGTCGAGGTAAATTTGTTGATCAAGACTACGGCACTCAAGTTACATTAGGGGCTGGTGTTCAGTGGCGTTTTTCTGAAAATTGGTTTGCAAGGTTAGACGTTACTTCTTATGATAAAGATGCCCGTATAATGGGGATCAGTATCGCAAAATATTTTGATGGTTCCTCAAAACGTCAACCACAAAAAGTGATAGCGTACACACCGCCAAAACAGCCAGAAGTAAAACAACAGCCACAACCAGAATCTAAAAAAGAATTGCCACCAGTGAACCCTGATTTAGACGGTGATGGTGTTTTGAATGAAGCGGATGATTGTCATGCTACCTCAGCAAATGTTGCCGTTAACACAAACGGTTGTCCACTACTTGAAATGATTACATTAAGTGTGCAGTTTGATAGTTCTAAGTCATTGATCAAAGGTGAGTTTATGCAGGAAATAAACGCAGTGGCCGACAAAATCAAACTATATGGTGATGTAAAAGTAACGATTGAAGGACATACTGATTGGCGTGGAAAGCAAGTGAATAATCAACCGCTTTCTGAATCAAGAGCCGCCGCTGTTGCTGAAATACTTAAGCAAAAAACAGGTCTTAAAGATGATTCCTTTGAAGTTATAGGTCATGGAGAACTGAAACCCATAGCTGATAACAATACCAAAGAAGGTCGTTATAAGAATCGAAGAGTTGTAGTGATTATTTCTCAGAATTAATAGATCTATTGTAATGCGTCTGTCACATTTAACCGTGTATTTGCATTAACTTCAGAGGAAATAAACAAAGCAAAAATTGATGTGAAATAATAATTAACGGTAGAATAGTATATTCCAAAATAGAAATGAGCATGAAGTAGATAAATTCAATTAAGCGTACTTTTTATCCTGCTCAAAGATGATTTTAAATAATTTCCGTCTCTCGGTTTGAAGCAGATCAGCCGCTTCATT
>Ga0256845_1002999_pt1 | contig 11736 bp, 11 predicted proteins | sample RiftiametaG_FD_189101 | JGI IMG/M metagenome (GOLD analysis project Ga0256845, IMG submission 189101) | Tube worm associated microbial communities from hydrothermal vent at the East Pacific Rise, Pacific Ocean - Riftia | ecosystem: Host-associated > Annelida > Integument > Unclassified ... | reverse complement strand
GTTTTCTCCATTAGAAAAATATGTGAGATATATCTTTCTAAGATACTGAAAATCAATGCTTTATCATAATGTTTTAACGTTTAATCTGTTGATTTTCAATAGATTGTATTTTTGTCATGTACTAAAAAAATTTATACAAATCTAACAATTATCATTTTTGTCCCCAAGTTTTATACTTGACCCCCTTATTGCTAAATTACAACCTCAAATTATAAACTGATTAGTTACAAATTCTGGTTTGTAAATCTTTCATGATATTTGTTTCTGCCTTAAAATATTTAATTTTATGTCCTAATAAAGGTAAGTGTTCCAGTTTCTTAGAACTCAGCCAAGTGAATCCCTGATTCTGAATCAAAGCGCCAACAGGTTACAATTGGGATATGTTTTTTCACTTCATAAACTCAATATTTTCTTTGGTAATAATGTTTATGGGAGAGTTGTAAATAGAATTAGGCATTACATCAAAAAATAAATAGTCAAAAAGTGCTTTCATTCCTTTGTATCCTTGCTCAAAAGGTTCTTGATCAATTAAAAAATCAATAGTACCATTTTTTAAATACTTAGAATTTTTAGTAGAAGCATCATATCCTAACAAAAAGATAGTCTTTAGGTCATTTTTTTCTAGAAATTGAGCCATTTTGAAAGTATAACTTGAAGGCACAAAAACACCATTTATAGCACCCGTACCATATTGTTCTGCTAAAAGGTATTTTTCAATATTTTTTGTTGAAAAATCATCTATAGTAGTTAGTTTTATGTTCTGTTGAGAATTTATCATCTTGAAATAATCTAAAAAACCTTCAATTCTAGAATCAATAGCATAATGATTATCCGTATCTCTTTGAGATTTTACTATTAAAATCCCATCATCTGGATTGAGTATTATATTTAATAGTTTACCGGACAAAAAGCCACTTTGATAGGAATTTTGACCAATAAAAGTGATGTTTTTTTGTGACTCAATATTTGTGTTGATAAAAAGATATGGTATTTTTTTACCATCTAATTTTTTAATTAACTCTTTTGATGTTCTATAAAAAATAGGCGCTAATAATACACCATCCGGGTTTACTTCCAAAAGATTTTCAAATGCTTTTAAATAAGACTCAGAATTGAAATCATCGAAATAAAAACAATGAGCTTTGATACCAAACTTTTTTATTTCATCGATAGCAGTTTTAATACCTTTGTCTGGTTCATGCCAAAATTGTTTTTTTGAAGTTGAATGAGGAATAATTGTTGCTAACGTAAATTTTTTTCTAAATGCTAAAGCACTAGCAATAATGTTCTTTTGAAATTTATTTTTTTTTAAAATTTCCTGAACCCTAGTTTTAGTTTTTAAGGAAACTCCAGGTCTATTATGTATAACCCTATCAACAGTCCCCTCAGATACTTTTGCTAGTTTAGCTATTTCCTTTATTGTTATCAATATATTTAGTTTAAATGGTGATATCAAGTTGACTTATTCCAAAACAACATATTTATTTCATAACAAAAATAGAATTTTTTATTAATAAAAAATAGTTTGCAAATAAATTTACAATTACATTTGTGTGCGCACACGTTATTTTGCATTTCTAATTCACTACATAAATATTTTAAAAAATTGAATACTAAAGAATCTCCTAGGAAGAATCATAGGCCCCAACGGAAGAAAGTTCATTTTTAGTTGGATAAACCTTACGTTTTTAAACTTTACTCTAAACTTCAGGGAGGAGCCCTGAGGCATTCTAATTGAAGAATAAAATAATTTTAATAAAAATGATAAAAAACCTTTTCGATGTTTCGGAAAAAGTAATAGTGATAACTGGCGGAGGCGGTGTTCTTGGCGGCAATATGGCAAAATATTTATTAGAGAATAAAGCCACTGTTGTAATATTGGATTATAGTGAAGAAATTGTACATGCTACTATAACGAAATTGAAGAAAACCAGTAGTAATGTAGCGGGTTTTGTTTGTAATGTTTTAGATGAAGAAAATTTACAAAAAACAACTGATGAAATAATCAGTCAGTTTGGAAAAGTAGATGTACTCATTAATGCTGCAGGTGGCAATATGCCTGGAGCTACCATTGGAGAACATCAAAATATTTTTGATGTAAAAATCGATGACTTTAAAAAAGTGGTTGATTTAAATTTATTTGGAAGTATCCTGCCTTCATTAGCCATAGGTAAAGAAATGGCTAAAAATAAAAAAGGCGTTATAATTAATATTTCTTCAATGACTGCTCAAAGTGCTATAACAAGAGTTGTTGGCTATTCGGCATCAAAAGCCGCTATTGACAATTACACCAAATGGTTATCTGTAGAATTGGCAACAAAGTTTGGCGATGGTATGCGTGTAAATGCTATTGCTCCAGGATTCTTTATTGGAAATCAAAATAGAGATTTACTCATTAATAAAACAGACGGTAGCTATACAGATAGAGGAAATACAATTATTCAGAATACACCAATGAAGCGTTTTGGTGAAACATCAGAATTAAATGGTTCTATTCATTACTTGTGTTCAGATGCTTCCAAATTTGTAACAGGAATTGTAGTACCTATAGATGGTGGATTTAGTGCTTTTAGCGGCGTATAATAAAAAATAAGAAAATGGAGCAAACGTGGAGATGGTATGGGCCAAATGACCCCGTAACATTGTTAGATATCAAACAAGCAGGAGCAACAGGAATTGTTTCCGCATTACATCAAATTCCAAATGGAGAAGTTTGGCCCCTTGACGCTATAAAAGAACGTAAAAATTTAATAGAAAAAGCAGGTTTAACCTGGAGTGTAGTAGAGAGTGTGCCCATTCATGAAGAGATTAAAACTAAATCAGGCAATTTTAAAACATACATTGATAATTATTGCCAAACATTATTAAATTTAGGCCGCTACGGAATAGATACGGTATGCTATAATTTTATGCCAGTGCTAGATTGGACACGTACTAGCTTAAATTACGAAATGGAAGATGGTTCTAGAGCTTTGCGTTTTGATGTTACAGCATTTACTGTTTTTGAAGTATTTTTATTAAAAAGACCTAGCGCAGAAGCAAGTTATACCAAAGAACAAATAGAAAATGCTAAGTTAATGTTGGAGAACATGACAGAGGCAGATATACAACTTCTTATTAAGAATATTATTGCTGGTTTACCAGGCGCTGAAGAAGGTTATACCCTAGATGAATTTAATGCCATTATAGCAACATACAATGCCATTGGTCCTCAAGAATTAAAACAAAACTTATTTTTCTTTTTAAAACAAATAATTCCAACTGCTTCAAAAGCAGGAGTTTTGATGTGTATTCACCCAGATGACCCCCCTTTTCCAATATTAGGATTACCAAGAGTTGTAAGCACAGAACAAGATATTGTAGAATTATACAATGCTGTAGATAGCCCTAATAACGGACTAACATTTTGTACAGGTTCTTTTGGTGTTAGAGCTGATAACGATTTGTCAGGAATGGTTGAACGTTTAGGTAGTAGAATTCATTTTATTCATTTAAGAAGCACCCAGCGTGATGAATTTGGCAACTTTCATGAAGCCAATCATTTAGAGGGTGATGTAGATATGTATCGCGTTATGAAAGCTTTAGTACTCGAGCAAAGAAAAAGACAATTGGCTGGAAGAATAGATTTTAGAATGCCAATGCGACCTGATCATGGGCATCAAATGTTAGATGATTTACATAAAAAAACGAACCCTGGTTATTCAGGTATCGGGCGATTAAAAGGTTTAGCAGAATTACGCGGATTGGAATATGGAATTTCTAAAAGTTTGAATTAATGGCTGAAATAAACTCAAAAACCTTTATTACAGATAATTTTCTCTTAAACTCTAAAGAGGCTGTGGTTTTGTATCATGATTATGCGGCAGCTATGCCTATAATTGATTATCACAATCATTTGCCAGCAAAACAAATAGCAGAAGACTTACCCATTGCTAATATAACAGATGCTTGGTTAAGCGGTGATCATTACAAATGGCGCGCGATGCGAGCCAATGGTATTCATGAAAAATTTATAACTGGAGATGTTTTAAAAGAAGATAAATTCAAAAAATGGGCTGAGACAGTACCTTTTACCTTAAGAAACCCCTTGTTTCATTGGACTCAATTAGAGCTCAAGCGATACTTTAATATTGACACCATATTACAATCAAGTACGGCAAGGGAAATTTATGAAAAAGCAAATGTCATTTTAGCGTCTAAAACACCATCTCAATTATTAGAACAAATGAAGGTTGAGGTAATTTGCACTACAGACGACCCTATTGACAATCTTGAATACCATCAACAAATAGCAAAGAATAACAATTACACTAAGGTATATCCAACTTTTAGACCAGATGCTTTACTACTAATTGAAAGCGAAACATTTACAAATTATTTAAAAAAATTGGAGAATTGTGTTGGGTTTTCTATTGAGAATTTAGAGAGTCTATTAAATGCTATTCAAAGTAGAATTGATTATTTTGATGACAATGGTTGTTGCATATCCGATTATGGTCTTGAAAAAATTTTCGCTTTTGATTTTACTGAATCCGATGCAAACGCCATACTAAAAAAACGATTAGTGGGTGATGAAATTACAAATGATGAAGCAAATTTATATACGTCATATATCCTATATAAATTGTGTAAAATGTATCATACCAAAGGTTGGGTACAACAATTTCATTTAGGAGCGTTGCGAAACAACAATAGTAGATTACATACCCAAGTGGGGATGGATGCTGGTTGTGATTCGATTGGAGATTTTAGTCAAGGAGAAGCCATGTCAACTTTTTTTAACAAACTAGATGCCGAAGAATGTTTAAGCAAAACTATTACCTATAATTTGAACCCCGCTCAAAATGAAGTATTTGCAACAATGATGGGAAATTATAGTGAAGGTGGCGTACCTGGAAAAATGCAATGGGGTTCAGGATGGTGGTTTTTAGATCAGAAAGACGGCATGGAAAAACAAATGAATACCCTGTCAAATATGGGGCTTTTAAGTCGGTTCGTTGGTATGTTAACAGACAGTCGTAGCCTTTTATCTTTTCCTAGGCATGAGTATTTTAGAAGAATATTATGTGATATAATGGCTGATGATATAAGAAAAGGTTTAGTACCTAATGATATTCATTTTATTGGTAAAATGATACAAGATATTTGCTATAATAATGCGGTTAACTATTTCAATTTTAAATAAATACGAATACGTATTATGAAGTTTAATTTAATTCTCTTCGCTATTCTTTTTATCAGTATTACATCTTGTAAAGAAGAAGATTCTACAAAGATGTTATATTTTGCACATAATTTACCACAAACACATCCTGTACATAAAGGAGTTCTAGAATTTCAGAAAGTATTGGAACAGAAATCTGGCGGAAACTTAAAGGTTAAAATTTTTCCTGATGCACAGTTAGGCTCAGAAAGAGAAGTGTTAGAATTATTACAAATAGGAAGCATAGCAGCTACTAAGGTAAGCGCGGCAACGTTATCTAATTTTGTGCCAGAATATCACCTTTTAGGTATTCCCTATCTATTTAGAGATAAAGCCCATCAATTTGAAATTTTAGAAGGGTCAATTGGCAAATCAATATTAGAGAAAGGTTCTAAGTTTTGGTTGCGCGGACTTTGTTATTACGATGCAGGAAGTCGAAGTTTTTACACTCGTGAAAAAGCAATTCGAACACCCGATGATTTAAAAGGACTCAAAATTAGAGTAATGAACAATCAAATGGCCATTAACATGGTTAATTCTATGGGAGGATCCGCAGTACCTTTATCCTACAGTGAATTGTATACGGCTATTCAACAAGGCGTTGTCGATGGTGCAGAAAACAATCCTCCATCGTTTGTGTCATCAAATCACTATGAAATTAGTAAGTATTACACCTTAGATCAACATTCTTCGGTACCAGATGTGCTTTTAATAGGAACAAAATATTGGAATAAATTATCTAGTGAAGAAAAAATATGGGTGCAAGAAGCTGCCGATATATCAGCGCAAGCACAAAAAGTGTTTTGGAACGAATCTGTAGAGGCATCCATGAAAATAGCAAGAGAAGCTGGGGTAGAAGTAATTATTCCAGAAAAAACCTTATTTGCCGAAAAATCAAAATCTGTGGTTGACGAATTTGTAAAAGAATATCCAGCAATGGCTCCAATTGTAAATCAAATTAAAAATGAATACTAATGAATAAATCTGATATTTTTTTTAATAAAGTAAATCGATTTCTTGAGTGGTTCTTGATATTAATTTTTGCGCTTTTAGTTTTAGATGTATTGTTTCAGGTATTTTCAAGATATATTTTAGGCACATCCTTTACCTGGACCGAAGAATTTGCCCGTTTTTCTTTGATTTGGATGACCATTGTTGGTGCTGCTTATCTAAACTTAAAACGTGAGCATTTATCTATGGACTTTTTATATGAAAAATTCTCATTAACTAATAAAAGAAAAGCGTCGATACTTATCGAAATACTTGTGTTCCTTTTTGCACTAATAGTTATGTTTATTGGGGGAGGGAATTTGGTCTATACAACCTTGCATTTAGAACAACTTTCAGGAACACTAAGAATTCCCTTAGGATATGTATATGCTATTATGCCATTTAGCGGCTTGCTAATAATGTGTTTTTCTGTCTACCATATTTCAAATATCTATTTAAACAAAACCAATCATTAATTATGAGTATCGAAGTTATAAGTATCATCGTTTTGTTTGTAAGTTTCTTTACACTTTTACTCTTAAAGGTTCCTGTTGCTTATAGTATAGGCATTTCAACAACCTTAAGTTTATTGTTTAATATTGATAAAATGCCAGGTATAACCACTATTGCTCAGCGTATGACTACAGGCATAGATAGTTTTGCTTTACTCGCAATTCCATTCTTTATACTAGCTGGTGAAATTATGAAACGTGGCGGTATTGCCAATCGATTAATCAATTTCGCAAAATCAATGGTCGCAAGTCTTCCAGGCGGCTTGGCTTACGTAAACGTTATGGCATCCATGCTTTTTGGTGCAATTTCAGGTTCTGCTTTAGCGGCAGCTTCTGCAATTGGCTCAATTATGACAGACAGAATGGAAGAAGAAGGCTACCCAAGAACATTCAGTGCATCAGTAAACATTACATCTTCAACAACGGGGTTATTAATACCCCCAAGTAATATTCTAATTGTATATGCTTTGGCAAGTGGAGGCACAGCATCTGTTGCCGCCTTATTTATAGCTGGTTATCTACCAGGAATACTTGTAGGCATGGCTATTATGGGCTATATCGCATTCATTTCAATCAACAGAGGTTATGCCAAAGGAAAACGAGCAACATTATTCGAAATTTGGAGTTTTTTTAGAAAAGCATTTTTTAGTCTATTGTTATTAGTCATCATTGTTGGTGGAATTGTAGCAGGTATATTTACGGCAACAGAAGCTTCGGTGATTGCTGTTTTATATGCCACAATATTAGCTTTGATTTATGGCGATATGAAAACAAAGGATTTTCCTGATATATTGTTATCTAGTGCAAAAACTACAGCAGTAGTCATGTTTTTAATATGTACATCTATGGCTATGTCGTGGTTATTTTCATTTGAAGGAATTCCAGAAATAATCAGCTCTTTTTTATTAGATACCTTAAGTAATAAGTTCGCCATCTTTTTAGCAATTAATCTTATTTTATTAATTATTGGAACATTTATGGATATGACACCAGCTGTTTTAATATTCACTCCAATTTTTCTTCCTGTGGTAACCACTTTAGGAATGGATCCTGTGCATTTCGGAATTATAATTGTATTAAATCTATGCATAGGAATTTGTACCCCGCCAGTAGGCACATTGCTCTTTGTAGGAAGTGGTGTCGCAAAAGTTTCGGTAACACATGTTATAAGGCCATTGCTGCCGTTTTTAGCAATCATGGCAGCCGTATTGATGTTGATTAGTTATATACCTGAAATATCAATGTTTTTACCAAGGTTATTTAATTTATAAATACAATAAACTAATACTAAAAAATGAGTAAAGTAATTACATTTGGAGAAATCATGCTGCGATTAGCACCTCAAGAATTTTTAAGATTTTCACAAGCCAATAATTTTGATGCTGTTTACGGCGGAGGAGAATCAAACGTAGCAGTATCATTAGCAAATTATGGCGTATCTGTAGATTTTGTAACGCGTTTACCGCAGAACGATATAGGAGCCTGTGCCATGATGGAACTTCGTAAACGCGGTGTAGGGGTAGACAAAATAGTATATGGTGGTGATCGTCTTGGAATCTATTTTCTAGAAACTGGAGCAGTCTCAAGAGGATCTAAAGTAGTGTATGATAGAGCGCATTCTGCAATAGCAGAAATTGAATCAGGAATGATTAATTGGGATGCCGTTTTTGAAGGCGTAGAATGGTTTCATTGGACGGGTATTACACCAGCCATTTCTCAAGGAGCAGCCGATGTTTGTTTAGAAGCTGTGAAAGCTGCAAGTGCCAAAGGAATAACCATCTCAACAGATTTAAATTACCGAGCAAAACTTTGGAACTATGGTGGCAATCGCGAAGCAATCATGGCCAAACTAACCAGTTATTGTGATATCATACTAGGAAATGAAGAAGATGCAGAAAAACATTTTGGAATGCATCCAGAAGGATTAGATGTTCATAAAGATGGGCATGATATAAAAGCAGAAGCTTTCTTATCTGTTTGTAAACAAATGATGAAAAAATTTCCAAGAGCTAAAAAAGTAATCACAACACTACGAGGCTCAATATCAGCTTCACATAATACATGGGCGGGCGTATTATACGATGGCACCAATATGTATGAAACACGCCAATACCAAATAACAGACATCGTAGATCGCGTAGGCGGAGGTGATAGCTTTATGGGCGGACTCATATATGGGCTATTAACCTACCCAGAAGACGATCAAAACGCCCTAGACTTTGCCGTAGCAGCCTCTTGTTTAAAACACACCATAAAAGGAGATGCAAACTTAGTAACTGTAGAAGAAGTTGAGAAACTTATGGGAGGCGATGCATCAGGAAGAGTTTCAAGATAAAAGACAACAAAGAAAGAAGGCTCAAAAAAAAATAGAATAATGGCACAATTCACAAGAATAGAAGTCGCAATAAAAATGCAAGAAACAGGAATGGTTCCTTTATTCTTTAATAGCGATGCAACAGTAAGTAAAAACGTATTAAAAGCATGTTATGAAGGAGGAGCCCGTTTATTAGAGTTCACTGCAAGAGGAGATTTTGCTCATAAAGTATTTGAAGAACTAGTACAATACGCTATAAAAAAATTACCAGGAATGATATTAGGTGTAGGTTCAGTAACTGATGCTGCAGCGGCATCTTTATACATGTCATTAGGCGCAAATTTTGTAGTAACACCCGTATTAAGAGAAGACATAGCAATTGTTTGCAACAGAAGAAAAATATTATGGTCCGCAGGCTGTGGCAGTTTAACAGAAATAGCAAGAGCCGAAGAATTAGGATGTGAAATTGTAAAGCTATTTCCAGGGGATCTTTATGGCCCGAAATTTGTAAAAGGAGTAAGAGGTCCACAACCGTGGACAAGTATTATGCCAACCGGTGGCGTTTCACCAACAGAAGAAAACTTAAGAGCATGGTTTGAAGCAGGTGTAACCTGTGTAGGTATGGGGTCACAACTCATATCCAAAACAATACTAGCCAATAAAGATTATGATACATTAAAGCAAGATGTAGAAGCTACTTTAAATTGTATTAAAATGGTTAGAAAATAATCTAAATAATAAACAAAATCATACACAGATGAAAAAAAGAAGATTAAGAACTATTTCTATTCTAGTTTTATTAATATTGTTGATTGTCAGTTGTAAAAACACACCAAAAACATCAGAACATATTCAAAAGCCTAACATCTTACTTATATGTGTAGATGACCTTCGCCCTGAGTTGAAAAGCTTTGGCGCAGAATATATTAGTTCACCGAATATTGATGCATTAGCACGAGAAGGAGTCTCTTTTCAAAAACACTTTGTAAATGCTCCAAGTTGTGGCCCATCTCGATATACTTTATTAACCGGCCTATACGGGCCAGCATCAAACGATGCCCTTTTTCAACGAGCAAGTAAAATTGCAAAAGGAGCAATAATAGATCCTAGTATGCCAGAATGGTTTAAAACACATGGTTATACTACCATATCGGTTGGAAAAGTATCACATCATCCTGGCGGAAGGGGTGGTAAAGATTGGAATGATAGCACAATAGTTGAAATTCCTGGGGCGTGGGACAAACACCTTATGCCAGTTGCTGAATGGGAGCATCCGCGTGGTGCAATGCACGGATTAGCCAATGGTGAAATTCGAATAAAATCTAGCAATATGGATGTTTTTCAAACGGTTGAAGGCGATGACAGTAGTTATCCAGATGGAACAATTACAGACGAGGCAGTAAACCAATTAAAAGCTCTTTCTTTAGATAACGATAAGCCATTTTTCCTAGCAGTTGGAATTATCAAACCACACTTACCTTTTGGGGCACCAAAATCTTATTTCGATAGGTATGCTGAGGTTCAACTACCGGCAATAGAACATCCACAAAAACCAGAAGGAAAAACCACATGGCATAATTCCATTGAATTTAAGCAATATAACCGTTGGGGAAAGGACCCTAATAAAGATGTAGCCTTTGCTAATGAAATACGCCGCCATTACGCTGCAAGTGTTAGTTATGCTGATGCACAAGTAGGAAAAGTGCTCGCAGAATTGAAGCGTACAGGCGCAGACAAAAACACCATTGTTGTACTTTGGGGCGATCATGGTTGGCACTTGGGAGAACATGCTATTTGGGGGAAACACAGTTTGTTTGAAGAATCTTTACTCTCACCCATGATTATTCACTATCCTGGAATGAACCGTGAAGGGTATAAAACCGATGCTATTGTTGAGACATTAGATATCTTTCCAACATTATGTGATTTAGCAGGGGTTGATACACCCAAATTTGCTCAAGGCGTTTCACTTTCGAAAATATTAGAAAATCCGAATACAGCTACTGGTCACTCAGCTATATCTTACTTTAAAGATGTATCGACTATTAGAACTGTAACCCATAGATTATCGCTTCATGAAGATGGCTTTGTAGAACTGTATGATCATACGACAGTGGAAAATGAAACCAAAAATATAGCAGATATATATCCAGAATTAGTAGAAGAATTAAAGAAGGTGTTAAGAGCTAAATTACAGTAAAACTACTAACAATAAATAATTAAACTTTAAAAATATAACTAACAACTCTTAATTAGCGCTATACAATAATAAATTAGCATAAAATGAAGATTGACACTATCCAGCTAAGTGCCCTTATTTACCTTAGAGATCAAAAGGGTAGACCCCATTGTCAAAGCTTACAACATACAACAGGTAAAGAGCAATTACGGATTGAATTTCAAGGCACTCCATACGATGATTCATCAAATAAAATCTTAGGTAAGAACAACCTATTCTTGGGTAAGTGATTTCAACATCGTCCGATATTTCAATGAATTTTGCTTTAGAATAGACCGATTGCAGAACAAGGTAAGACCGTTGCACGGTATAATCTGTTTAGAATAGGCGTAAAAATTAAGAATCAAGTATAATTTAAGACCGTTGCAAAATTGAATAACTTGCTCTAATCTATTTTTGAGATTGTTTTTTTTATAAAAAGAGCATGTTTTTAGTTCTGTTTTTCACCTTTTAGGTTCATTCTCTTACTGTTTTTCTC
>Ga0256845_1002998_pt1 | contig 11739 bp, 11 predicted proteins | sample RiftiametaG_FD_189101 | JGI IMG/M metagenome (GOLD analysis project Ga0256845, IMG submission 189101) | Tube worm associated microbial communities from hydrothermal vent at the East Pacific Rise, Pacific Ocean - Riftia | ecosystem: Host-associated > Annelida > Integument > Unclassified ... | reverse complement strand
TTCATAACAGTTTCTTCGTTTATGCCTCCAACAAAGATGCACGAACAGGCATTTTTTGCAGCATATCCAGAGGCGATTAAAAGCTTTGGGTAGATTAAAAAATAAAAAAGTGAAGTTAGAATGAGTATAATTACTCCGATTCCAACCATGATTTTTTTTATCCAATTCATAACATAGTTTATTTTGGTGCGTTAAAACAATTGGCTAAAATATAAGTTATAGTTTTGCTATGAAATAATTAATTGAATTAATGAAGAATTACATCTATATTTTTTTTCTGCTAATTATTAGTGCTTGTTCTTTCACTTCTGGAGGTTTAGAAGAACCAAAAAAATATGTAAACAAACTACTTATTAATGGGGTAGAGGATGAAATAAAATTTGCAGAATTGGAACAATTCTTAAAACTGCCTGCTAACAAAAATTATAATATTGAATTAACCTTTTATACAGGCACAACTACGGCTGTTTACCAGCCGACAAGGTCGTATTCTGGAGTGGGAAGCTATTTTAAATTTAACTTATGGAGCCAAGACTCGTCCGTTGCTTCCGGAACCTATAAAATCGATGGATTTGTTAATCAAGATTTTTCTATTAGTAAAGCTACTGCAGAATTAAATGTTGATTGGAGAACAGATGAAAGTGATTTTGGGTCTTTTTTGGATGGAGCCGTAGAAGTTGAAAACCTTGGGGATGGAAGCTATAAAATTGACATGTATTGCACTGATTATGAAGGAAACCCTGTTACGGCACATTACGAAGGAGAGTTTTATAAAATTTAGCTAGCTTGTTCGAAGTGTATTTTTAATTTATTGCAGAGGTAGTATTTATTTAATTGTAGTATGTGGGATACATGGGTTTTGGTATGCGTAAAGAAGTTTACACTCGTAAGCCCAAAAGAGCATTTGAAAAAATCAAAAAACTTTATGAAGCTGAAATTCACAAGATAGATTACGATTCATCCCCTAAGAAACACGAACAAATTAGTGAAGCTTTAAAGCATAGAATTAGATCTAATATTATACAGGAAAGGAGAAAATTAGTTGCTTTAAGAGTTCTTGTAACATCAATTATTATGGCAATTATAGGGAGGGGCATTTATTCTGCTAACCAAAGTTTTATAGAGACTAATAAAATAAGATATGCACCTAACGTAGCAAAAATCTTTAATAGAAAAATCATACAAAAAAATAAAAAAGCATACACAATTGTTGACTATTATAGAGGAGGAGGCATAGCTTCTTCATTTAAGTATAAAAACAATTTGAAACACCAAAACTCAGAGAGTTATTACTCTACTGGGGAACAATTTCGGTCAGCGCTATATTATTATGACACACTAGTTGTTGAATATTACTTTTATAAAAATGGAGATACGATTAAAAATTACCCAGCAGTGAATCCTGATAGAGTATCAATTATTACTTTATCTCAAAAAAATAGCAAAAAGAAAACTGTACTTAAAGTACTTGATTACAAAGTCTTACTTTAATTCAAGTAAGGCAATATTTTCAACATGATGCGTTTGTGGAAACATATCTACTGGTTGCAGCTTAGTTACCTTATACTTAGCATCAAGTAATGCTAAATCTCTAGCCTGTGTTGCTGGGTTACAGCTAACATATACAATTTTAGGGGCTGCAACTTTTAACAACATATCAATTACATCTTGGTGCATGCCTGCACGTGGCGGATCGGTAATAATTACATCGGGGTTGCCATGAGTTGTTAAAAAATCATCGTTGAGTACATCTTTCATATCACCAGCATAAAAATCGGTATTGGAGATGTTGTTTATCGAGGAGTTTATTTTAGCATCTTCAATGGCCGCTTCTACATACTCTAGTCCAATTACTTTTTTAGCTTGATGAGCAACAAAATTCGCAATAGTACCTGTTCCTGTATATAAATCATACACAAGTTCATTGCCAGTTAAGCCTGCAAAAGATCTTGCAATTTTATAAAGCTCGTACGCTTGTAAACTATTTGTTTGGTAAAACGATTTAGGCCCAATTCTAAAAGTAAGTTTTTCGGTTTTTCCTTCTGCAATTGGCATCTGTTCTTCAATATAAGAAGTGCCTGCATAGGTATGCACTGGTAAGTCATTAAACGTTTCGTTACGCTTATTATTAATTACATAATTAAGCGAAGTAATCGCAGGAAATGCACTTAATAGCCCTTCTAATAATGGGTTTAACCATTCTGGTTTATCCTTGGCAACTTGTAATATTACCATGCTTTCGCTCGTAGAAGTTGTTCTAATTATTAAAATACGAACATATCCTTCTTGAGTAATTAAATTAAAAAATGGCAATTCATGCTCAATTGCATACGATTTTACCCAATTCCTAATGCTGTTAGATGGCTCAGCTTGCAAGTGGCATTTATCTATATCTACAATTTTATCAAACCTGCCTGGTATATGAAATCCAAGACCATTGCGTTCTAAATCTTCATTTTTATCAATTTCTTCTCTAGTTAACCAACGTGTATCAGAAAATGTAAACTCTAATTTATTTCGATAAAAAGTTTCTTCATTTGAAGCTAAAATGGGGTTAAAATCCGGCAGATCAATTTTGCCAATACGCACTAAGCTATCAATTACTTGTTGATTTTTAAATTGTAATTGATGGCTGTATGGAATGTGTTGCCATTTACACCCACCACAGGTGCCAAAATATTCGCAAAAAGGCTCAACCCTATCTTTAGAATATTCATGAAAATGAATGGCGGTTCCTTCAAAGAAACTCTTCTTTTTTCGAGTTACTTGAATATCAACAACATCGCCAGGAGCAACTCCCGGAACAAAAATTACTTTATTATCTACTCGAGCAATTGCCTTGCCTTCGGCAGCAATTCCTTCGATTAACACTTTTTCAAATATTGGCTTTTTTCTCATGCAGTTGCAAAAATAGTTTTTTGTACATTAATGCGTTGGATTAAGAAGTTAAATTGATGCAATTTAGAGTTTTATTTCTAGTGTAAACTCGATATTATTGTTAGTTGATTCCCAAACCTATGATTAAACGATTATTATTACTGCTATTATTAGTTAGCACACCTGCTTGGGCTTCCCATATTGTGGGTGGCGAATTTGAATTGCTCTATGTTGAAGGGAGCACCTATCGATTAAATCTTAATTTATATTTCGATGTAATTAATGGCAACCCTGGTGCCAGAGACAACCAAGCCAATGTTAGAATTTATCGTAAGAGCGATAATGAGCCTATGATGGATGTTACGTTGCCATTTACGAGTCAAGCAAGGGTAGAATACTTTCAGCCAGATTGTTCTACTGGAGAGGTAATTACCGATAAACTTGTTTATACTACGCTTATTGATTTAGACCCAGACATTTTTAATGACCCAGAGGGCTATTATGTTGCTTGGGAGAGATGCTGTAGAAATTATTCAATCACTAATGTGGTAAGCAGTGACCCACAAGTTGGAGGACAGCATGCAGGGCAAACGTTCTATTTAGAATTTCCTCCAGTTACAAAAAATGGAGCACCATTTATAAATTCGTCTCCGCAATTATTTCCTCCGTTAAATGATTATGCTTGTCCTAACAGACCTTACTGGGTAGATTTTGCTGGGTTTGATATAGATGGAGATTCCTTGGTTTATACTCTTGTTACTCCACTAAGTACACATAATGCGGTTGCTGTCCCTGCACTAGGGCCCGGTGCAGCTCCATTCCCTCTTGTTAATTGGAAATCTCCATTCGGTTTAGATAATGTAATGGGTGGAGCTCCCGATCTAAAAGTTTCTAATACAGGGTTTCTAACAGTTACACCAACAAAGCAAGGATTGTATGTGTTTGCTGTTAAGTGCGAAGAGTTTAGAGATGGCGTAAAGCATGGAGAAGTAATTCGAGATTTCCAAATGCTGGTTTTAGCTACTTGCCCAGTAGCGGCACCTCCAGAAATTATTGGCAGAAAGTTGGGTGCACCTGAATTTTCTACTAATGATGAAATATTTGTAACTTTTGCCAATACAGTTACTGATGATGAAAGGTGCGTTGAAGTGCAGATTTCTGACCCTGATGCCTTAAAAGTGGAGGATGCTTTTATCGAAAATATATGGTTAAAAGCGATTCCTCTAAATTTTAAAACCGATAGAAACTTAAACGAGGTATTGCCAACTATATCTAATGCAACCCTTTTAAATGGGAGTGTGGCATCTTTCGATATTTGTTTTAACCAGTGCCCCTATGTAGAAAATGGGCCGTTTAGAATTGGTGTAATTGCCTTTGATGATGCTTGTGCCCTACCTCTTTTAGATACATTAGAGATTGAAGTAAGCATTGAATCTCCATTTAATACAGAGGCGTATTTTTTAACTAATAATGTTACAATTTCTATAAAAGAAGGGTTGGATTATCAATTGCCCATCGAAGGTAGAGATGATGATAATGATGAAATTATATTAGATGTAATTACCGATGGATTCACCCTTGCTGATGTCGGAATGACGTTTGATAATGTACAACTTGAAAACGGGAAATATACATCTACATTTAATTGGGAAACAGGATGTGATGTATATGATTTTACAGAACAAACAGAGTTTGAAGTTAAACTTGTGTTAAACGATTTAGACATCTGTGATACAGGAAAGCCAGACACTCTTTCTTTAAATTTACAAATTATCCTTCCTTCTAATACCGATCCGGTAGTATCGTCTGATTTGGCCCAGCTCAATTTGGCACACGTAATAAATACACCATTAGATTTTAATGTGTTTGGTTTAGATACAGATGGTGATGATATTGAGTTAAAAGTAGGTGGAGATGGCTTTGATTTAAGCAATTACAACATGAGCTTTCCTGAATCTGTTACAGCTAATTCTAATGTTCAAGGTCATTTTAGTTGGACTCCCCCTTGTGATCTTCTTGGCACTGTCGAGAATAATGAATTTACACTATTCTTCGTGCTAAACGATTTTGATAAATGTAAATTTACCAATGTAGATAGTTTAGAAGTAAAAATTCATTTAGTGCCTCCTTTTAACTCGGTTCCAACACTCCGTTTTAATAATTTAAACTCAGAAGTATCTTTCTCTGCTAACAAAACTGAGTTAACACTAGGTCAGCTCTTAAGTTTAGATGTTATTGCTGAGGATGACTCGAAGGATAGTGTTTGGCTAAACCTTTTAACAGTTAATGGTGAAGCTGGTTTTGGGGATTTCTCATTTAAAAATTCAGAAGGGTTAGGAGGATCTCAATCTGAGCTAAGTTGGAAACCAAATTGTTCAAACCTTGGGCTGGATTTTGCAGGCAAAGAATATGTATTGACTTTTGAAGTGTATGATAATAAATGTGCAAATGCTAAAGCAGATACAGTTGAGGTTGTTATAAATTTAGAAGACGTGGAACAATTGATTAATCAGTTTACTCCTGCTAATGTAATTACTCCAAATGATGATGGTAAAAATGATTTTTACTCATTACCTAGTTTGCCTTTAGATGATTGCCTAGGTAAATTTTTAGGGTTTAGGGTTCACAATAGATGGGGCACACAAGTATATGAAACCATTGATAGAGAGTTTGAGTGGAAACCTGAAAAAATACCTTCTGGTGTTTATTATTACGCTGTTAAATTTACCAACAAAGATTATAATGGCACTATAACTGTATTGTATTAATAGGCTAGTGTTACCACACGCTTAGCCTGCGTACATTATTATTTTTAACATAACCTTGCTGGCCTTGCCATTCAATTTGATACCATACATCTGTTTGGCTATCAATTTCTATTTTATTGCCTTTCGTGATTACATCAATAACATCTGCACCGGCCGAAGGTGCGGCCATTACAAAAGTGTTATTCTTAATGATGAGGGCTTCGTTATAGCTTTTGCCAAAATTTACTAAAGCAAATAAGGAGGCTGAAACAATTAATAAAAAAAAGCTAGTTACCCAAGGAACTGCTTTTGTTCTTTTTAGCTGCAAAACAAAGAATAGAAACAGAATGAGTACTATCGCCAAAACCCCTAAGGCTAACCATTGAAAATGTTTATAATATAAACTTCTCATAAAATTTAGATCATTGGTCTCATAACCAAGTAAATCCTTTGCTTTCGCTAGCTTTTCCATTTTAGTCAAAGCCAAGTCGTTGTTGGTTGCTAAATAATACTCATTTAAATAATACTGAGCTAAGGTGTAATCGCCAAGGCCTTCTTTAATATAAGCCATTTTTAGTAGCATTGTAGGCGATGCTTTTTGTAAATGGTATATGGAGTCGTATAGTTTAAAGGATTGTGTAAATCGCTGATTTTTAAAAAGCGAATCGGGTTTATTTAGAATATTATTTTGCGGTTGAGAAAAGGCTTGAAAAGAGCTTAATAAAAGGACTAAAAAAAATAGTTTGTTTTTTTTCTTCATTGCGTTTGTAATTCAATCTTATTCTACTAGTTTTGCAACCGCAAATAAGGAGAACATGTCTTTAAAAAACAAGTTTTCTAATGCAAATGGCCGATTCGGTAGCTCAGCTGGTAGAGCATCTCCCTTTTAAGGAGAGGGTCCTGGGTTCGAGCCCCAGCCGAATCACCAAGTTAAAAAGACTTCCCAAAAGGAAGTCTTTTTTTATGCCCAAATGTCTCGTCCTGAAATAGCATTATTCAAAAAATAATGTAAGGGCAAAACGGTATCAGTCTGCTTACTCGTTTTTTGAAAGAGAAACTCTAACCTTCCTTTTCCTTCTAGTAGAAGTTGAGTTAACCTGTAAACAGTAGAGGGTGATTCTATCCATCCAAGTCCCAATAGAAGCAGTATTGCTAAACAAGGGTAAGGATTGCGGCACTTGGATTAGTGCTTCTTGAAACAGGTCTTTTGCATCATCTGGGCTACCAGAATAGGCAGTGCATTTCCTAAATAGAGCTCTTGTATCTATTCTATTAGTTACAAGAGCTCTAAAAATATGAGAGTTATAGAAATATTTTTTTTGCTCAAGGGGGTACTACTACTTCCTCCTTAAAAAAACGGTGTGAGCTAAAAATCTTTCTTTGCAGATATTCTTTTAATAAAATAGACAGGTATGGCAGTCCACACGAACAAAATACCAATAGAAGCAAACATGCCTATATTAGTGCCAAAGAATTTTTGAAACACTGCACCTGTATAGCCTAAAAGTGCTGATATGTCAAGTTTTAAAAGTATCAGTATTCTAGATAAGTCAATAGGATTGAACATGGTCGCAAATAGCGAAAATTTATCAAGTGGGTAATCATTAAATACTACCAGCGAGATAAGAAAAAGACCATCGTATATAACGGCCATAAAGAGCCAAATAAATATGGCATAGCCAAACCCCTTAATTTTGTTATCGTGCTTTAGGGCTATGTTAGAAGCAATGGCAACGAATATAAATGTTAAGAATGAGCCTGAAATAAGAAGTAATCCAAAATTCCATATTTCAGAAGATTGAAATACACCATAAATCATAAAAGGAATGCCTAGCCCAAGTACTAAACTTAAGGTTAAACTTAGAGCAACCCCTAAATACTGGCCTAAAAATATGGTAGAGCGCTTTATTGGTTGTGCTAATAAAAGCTCCGTAAATTCTCTGGCGCTATAAAAGTACATTACCCCAAAAATGGTTCCTATCATTGGCGTTAACACAATAATGATATTCATTAATGTGATAACAGATTTTGATACACTGCTATTTAAAAATAATAATGCAAAGCCTAATATTAAGTAAAAAGCAAAGTATACATAGCTCCAACGGCTACGCACCAAATCGTAAAAACTATATTGTAATATTTTAAACATTTTCTTCCGTTAAAATGGTGGCTATGGCGTGTTCTAAATCGTTTCTATCGCTTTTCTTTTTAAGCTCGTTTACAGTGCCTTTAAAATAGATTTTTCCTTCCAATAGAAAAACGATTTCGTCAGCCATTGTTTCTACAAAATCCATAATATGGGTAGTAATTAAAATTGTTTTACCCGCATCCTTTTCTTTTCTGATAAGGTCCTTTAAGTGGATAAGAGAAACAGGATCCAAGCCAGTGGTGGGCTCATCTAATATTAAAAGAGGGCTGTTAAACATAAAAGTGAGTACCAAATTTACTTTTTGCTTTGTGCCACCAGATAAATTGCCAAGCTTTTTATCCATAAAAGGGGCAAGGCCAAATAGATCTATCAATTCTTGATCGTTGGCTGTTTGCGTCCTTAGGTTTTTAATCATACCTATAAGTTCGATCACTGATAGGTTTTCTGGAAAGCGAGCAATTTGAGGTAAGTAATTAATTTGCTCGCGATATTTCCACTGGCCTTGTACTGGCTGGTCATCTATTTTGATGTTACCGGATTGCGGGATAACCATCCCTAAAATGCTTTTGATAAGCGTTGTTTTTCCTGACCCATTTGGTCCGAGGATGGCAAAAATGCCGCCACCATCAATTTTTAAGCTTACTCCCTTAAGTACTTGAACTTTGCCAAACTGTTTATGTAGATCACTTATTTCAATCATCGATTTGTTTCATTTTAGGCGTTGCATCAACTAAATTATCCGGAGTAAAAACAGGAGAAACCTTTTCCGAAAAGTTTAAAATATCAATAAACAAACTTCGTAGTAACACAATGGTTTCAGGTGTTTGATTAACAATATAAGAGAAAAGTTTAACAGGCCGGTAGGGCACATCTCCAATGCCATCTTTATCCAAATCATAACCTGTGTAATCACTCCAATAATTACTGTCAAAGCTATTATCGTTCATCTTACTGTTATACGATATATCAAAGGAGTTGCTTATGAAGTTATTATTTTCGAAAATATTGGTATAGCAACCACCCGCAATTTTTATCGCCCAGCCGTTTCTTAATAGGTTGTTATTTTTGTAATTAATTCGGGTAGAGCCTTCTATGTTTATTCCTATAGTATTTTCTTCAAATACATTATCAATAATCTCTGCATCGTAAATTTCTTTAAGCAAGAGACCGAAAGACGCTGTTCCCCAATTTCTAAGAAATTGGTTTCGCCTCATCTCTATAAATTTCGAAAACATAACGGCCACACCTGCACCATTATTAATAAACTGGTTATCTACATAGGAGTTATGGTTTGAAAACATAAAATGCAGCCCATATCGAAGGTTATCAGTGCTTATATTATTAGAAATATGGCTATCGTCAACAAACTCAAAATATATACCATCCCTTAAATTAGCAAGGTAGTTATTGGTTACAGTCATATGATCAGAATGCCATATATGTACCCCATTACCAGAGCTGAACTCGCTTTGCGCATCGCTGGTAACTTTGTTATTATTAATTAGGCCGTAATGTGATTTTTCGATTAATATGCCGAAAAAAACATCTCTTAGAATGTTTCCTTCAATCACAAAATGATTGCTTCTTAATACATGTATGGCCGCATAGTCTTTAGTATAGCTAACGCCTACATTTTGAACAATAATTCCTTTGATTACAACGCTGTCTACTTTATTAACAAAGATTGCGGCTTTGCCATCTCCATCAATTATTGGTTGGCCTTCGCCTAAAATAATAAGTCGTTTATCAATTATTATTTCCCCTTCTTTATAAAGGCCCGACTTAATAATTAGTGTATCGCCAGGCTGTGCATCTGAAATAGCCTGATTTATTGTTTTAGTATGGCAAGTTGCGCATACGTTTATGGTATTGGCAAAAGTAGCTTTGGCCTGTAAAATAGTTAAGACAGCAATGCCCAAAACAATTATAAATTGCCTCATGATATCTAATTAGTAAGCGGTTAATCAAAAATGCGAATTATTACCTAATTACGAATATAATACTGTCTTTTTTAGCAACAATGGCATGTTCTATATTCGTTGGTATGATAAAAGTTACACCCGGGGTTAAGTGCGTTTCAACGCCATTCATTGTATAGCTGGCTTCGCCAGAGAACATTAAAAGTAGAGCTTCTTTAGGCGTAGAATGCTTAGGTAAAGAACTGCCTGCTTCTATATTTATCATTATTGCTTCTGCGGTATCAGTTTTTAGCAATTTTTCTGTGGTAAGCCCATTAAAAGGCTTAGTTGTTATATCTAAAACGTTCATAATATTTAGTTGATTTGTTGTTGAATCTCGCTCCAACTGTAAATTTTGCCGCCTGATTCTTTCTGAGTATTTAAAGCTTTATCTTTTGAGTTAAATCCTGAAAGATAAGCACCCATAGGGCTTTTAATTGTTTCGCTTATTAAATAAGTAGCGGATTTGGCATCTATTAATGTTGCCGGGTTACTGTAATCATTTATAAAAAGGAGAGCAAAGTCAATGCTCTCCTTTTTCTTTAAATCATTAATCATGCATTCAATAGCATCGTATTTAAATACTTTGCCTTTGCTTGTAACAGCTTCAGATGCATGTTGTGTATCTACAATAGTCATTTTGCAAAAATGACACGATTCTTTGCCATAATTAATTTTTTCTGATTCAACAGAACAAGAGGTACTGATGAAAATAATGGCTAATAAAAATGCAGATAGGTATTTCATTTTATATTTATTTTTCGTCTTTTTTATCTACTATAAATGCAACTACGGATAGTCCCATTCCCAAAAATAAGAGGTAAGCACCAGTCATAGGCCAAGATTTGGCTTTAAAGTTTAAAATAATCTTATTACCAATTAGTGGAGGTTGGTAGGCTAAAGGGTCCCCATTTTCATCTTCAAATTTAATAGCCGCTTTGGGATTTAAGTTATGCCCGTATTTATATTCCCATTGGTAGAAATCATACAAGCCTGCAGCACCAAGAACCGACATAATTACGAACCATGTAATGTACAGCCCTTTTTTACCAATAAACCCTATGATAATACCTAATATGCTCATTACTCCAATTACAATTGGGAACAAATCAAACTCCGGCATGTGCTCTGGTATTTCATCCATACCCACATAATGGTTCATTAAATTAATATTTTTAATGTCATTAGGGTTGTGATCAGCTATTTTGTTAATCCAAATATCCATTCCTATTGGCTCTGGGTATTGCGGAGCTTCTAAGGTTATATTCCAAAGAGGAAAAATAAATAATGAGAGCAGTAAAAATGCTCCGAGCATCATAATTATTCTAGATTTTTTCATAGTAATAAAGGTAATAAATTTAAAAAGATGTTTCGAATGTTGTTAGTCGTTTAAAAAAAACGAAGGCGCCAGATAAAATAAATGACGCCTTTCGTTACATACTAACATTTTCGTTCTAACTATTCACCGTCTAATGACCATTTTAAAGGAACACTAGATCCTTTAGGAGATACACGAATATATCCCTGCATTTCTTGATGTAAAGCTGAACAAAAGTCAGTGCAATAGAATGGCCATACTCCTTGTTGCTTAGGTTCCCAAGTAAACGTTTCCGTTTGGCCTGGCATAATCAAAAGCTCAGATGTATTGGCACCTATCATACTAACACCGTGAGGAACATCGTAATCTTGTTCCAAATTTGTTACGTGGAAATACACTTTATCTCCTTCTTGAATTCCTTCAATATTATCTGGCGCAAAGTGGCTACGGATCATAGACATGTATATATGAACTGTAGTACCATCTCTCACAACTTTAGCTTCTTTTTCGCTCTTTATTGCATAAGGGTGATTGTTATCTTCTAACTTGAAGTATTTTTTAGACTTAGGTCCAATTAAATCTGCTGGTGCACCTGCTGCATAATGAGGCTCTCCAATAGTAGGAAAATCTAAAATCATTTCCATTTTTTCTCCCGTAATATCATATAACTGAGCGGATTGAGTTACTTCA
>Ga0256845_1002997_pt1 | contig 11740 bp, 7 predicted proteins | sample RiftiametaG_FD_189101 | JGI IMG/M metagenome (GOLD analysis project Ga0256845, IMG submission 189101) | Tube worm associated microbial communities from hydrothermal vent at the East Pacific Rise, Pacific Ocean - Riftia | ecosystem: Host-associated > Annelida > Integument > Unclassified ... | reverse complement strand
GCCGGAAAGTTGTTTCCTTTGTACTGAAACAGCCAAAATGGATGAAACAATCAAGTGGGCGTATGCACGGAGCAGGGTGCACGAATTGCCGAAAAAACCTTTCGGATTAAGTGACATTAACATGCCGGCAGAGTAGCCAATCAATTTAACCCAAAAAGGGCATCCTCCATTTTTACGGAACCATCATGAATATCACATTTTACCTGACACCTGACAAATATGCAGCGCATTATATTCGTAAAGAATTTACCCGATCAGCATCACTTCTTGGGGTACAGATAGGAACATGGCCTGAATTGCTGGAACTTGCGAGGAACAGTTTTTGTTTGTCACAGCCCAAAGATGATTGGTAGGAAAATATACGTGAGCATATATCAAGCATAAGCAATGCCTTTTGGAATGACAGTTTGAAATTTGATCCAGAAGCTACCACCACCATCATTACTCAGGCTCTTTCTGATCTGTTATGGGGGACACCCCACGGACAAGAAATCACTGATGGTATTTACAAAAGTCTTACAGAGCGTGGGGGGCGGCATATAACAGATCTTCTCAGACTGCATGAGAAAATCGATAGAGCTCTACCGGCAGAGTTAGCTCTTATTCAAAGCCTGTTAAATGCAAAAAGAACACAAGCCATCAGATCTATTAAAATATTTTATGTAAACGATATTTCAAACCTGAATGTTTGGCAAAGATCTTTGATTGACTATTTAAATGATCAGGCTGGAACAATAGAATCAGAAGATACTTGCCTTAAACGATTTACCAGTTTTATTTCATGGGGACGAACAGACCATGCTGAAACAGGGCTCCAATGGCTGCAGCAAAATTTATTTACTCAAAACCAGTCTCAACAGAGCAGTCAGTCAGGACTTCAATGGTTAGCAGTAAGAGATTATTTGCAGGAAGTAGAAGTGGCAGCTGGGATGGTACAGCAACTCGTTAAAAATAAAACTGTATCAATGGCAGATATTGCACTGCTATTGCCCGAATCTTCCAATTATACACAAGCTGTCACAGAGATATTCACTAAAGCAGGCATTCCTCTCTCAGGATTAACGAAAATCAGTCATGACAGGGATCACGTCCGTGAACTTTTGTATAATTTCCTGCTGAGTAGAAAAAGATTCTCTGCTGCTCCCATGCTACTGGCATCATTGTTTGGTTCTCCATTGCTTCCGTGGCATGAACAAGCATCTAAATTAACACAAGAAATAATGGATGGGAAGAGCCGTAACCAGATTGTAAACAGTTTACCGGAAGATCAGCAAAAAAACGGATACTTCATTTATGGCAAACAGATTAATTCAGTGGAAGCACTCACTAAATCATTGCGAGGACTGATTGCCATTCTTAATAAGGCAGACAATCACCAGGAACACAAAAACAGCGCCATGGCTCTGATTCATGAGCTATGGGATCAACTGAATGAAGACAAAGAAATTAATTGGGAAAACCTATTCAGAATATGTCGCCCAAAATTGATATCCCAAAATGAACAAGAAGCAATTAACCGGGAAGGTGTGCGTGTTTTTCACCCTGACCGGGAACCATGGCAGGTCGTTCAACATCTGGTAGTACTAGGATTTGCCGATGGCAACTATCCTCAAATGTCAAATGTTCATCCGGTAATTCCTGAAGAAGACAGACTTTTGCTGGGAACACAAAACATCTGTGTTCCAACCCGAAGCTCAAAGATTGAATATCAAAGAAACCGTTTCATAAGACAACTTTGTGCTGTTAATACATCCATAACTTTTCTTATTCCACAGATGGATAGCATGGGAAATCCACTGAGCCCATCGTCTTCATTGGGATTTATGGCACAACTTTTTGAAAATATCGAGGAACCGGAACAACTGATTCGTGATCTTTCACAGCAAGAAGACAGAAGAATGGTGCAAAATTTAGCTCTCGCAGCTGATGCAGCCCCTGTACCTCCCAGAGAATTTGTCAGCAATGATCTAGAGTTTCATGAAGATCTGCTTACTAAAAGAAAAAACCATGAAGGTAATACTGCTCCAGAATCTCCAAGCGGCCTTGAAAAAATGATGGTCTCTCCTTTGGCCTGGCTGTTTAAACGTTATCATATCGAATCACACGAATGGAGTTCTGAAGAACTTGATCCACTGGTTATGGGAAGTATAGCTCATAATATTTTTGAAGCGCTATTTACCAATGATACTCCTCTTCCGGTGGAAGAAGACATACCTGAAAAAGTCCAATCTCTTTTTTACACAGTTATTCAAAAGGATTTCCCTTTCCTTGCTGGAGAAGAATGGCGTGTGGAATGTAAACAGATGATTAGACAATATACGGAAGCCGCAGACCACTGGTTGAATTTTCTCCATACAAATAATCTTGAAATTCTTGGAGAAGAGACCTGGCTTGCGGGTGAATTTAATAGTCATCCTATTCATGGCAAAGCAGATCTTCTCTGTAAGACTCCAGATGGTCAACTTCTGGTTATTGATTACAAGACATCCAAAAGCAAGAAACGTAAGGAAAGCATGGAAAAAGGTTTTGATCACCAGGCCACTCTTTATTGTAAAATGCTTGATTCTGGAACTGTATCTGATAAGACACCGAAAAAAGTAAAAGAATACTTACAACAAACACCTAAAACAGGAGCTTTATATTATACCCTGCGCGATCGGGTAATTTTGGGCGACGAGCAGACGAAGTCCTTGGTAGATGTTGAAAATACAGGGGCTAATATCTCCATAAACGGCCTCAATAAAATACGACAACGAATGAAACATTTACGTGAAGGCCTTGTCACTCTTAATACAGAAAATGATAGTGTCACATTTAAAAAAGAAACCAGTATCACACCCTATGCTTTAGAGGACAGTCCTCTTGTCAGTTTGTTTATGAAAAAGGAGGACAACTCATGACGTTACCAGCATTAACCATTGTTCCGGCAGGAGCAGGTTCCGGTAAAACATTTAAAATCCAAACTGATCTTATCGAATGGATAAAAGATAAAGATATTAACGTCCGGCCGGAACGGATTGTTGCGGTAACATTTACCGAAGCAGCAGCAAATGAACTGCGTGAGCGTATTCGCTCTGCTCTTCTCGCAGACAAAGATGTCCAGATGGAACAGGTGTTAGCTCTTGACCAGGCCTATATAACAACAATCCACAGCTTCGGGCTACGTTTGATTCAGGAATACTGTTTCGAAGGTGGCTGGTCACCTCTGCCAAGATTATTGACCGATGATGAGAGTGATGTCCTCATTCGGCAAACACTTGCTACAACCCGGAAAGCTGATGCCATTATGTCTGATCTGGCTCATTTTGGATATCAATGGAGCTTTTCAAAAGGGAGTGCTGAAGGACAATTCCGATCCCGGCTAAGTAGTCTCATTCAGAAGCATCGTGTAATTGGTCTTCGGGGTGTGCAAAAAGAAATCAAAAGACATTTGTTGAGTAAAATTAAAGAGCTTTATGGCCGGACGGATAATGGAAAAACATTGGAACAAAACTTACACAATGCTGTCAAAAAGTTATTGAAGAATTTTCCTGATTCTCTGGAGAATTTACACACCGGCAACAAAACATACATTTCAAAAATGAAAGAAAATTACAGGGATTTACAAAAAGCCTGTAGAAAAAATCAATTACATAAAAACTGGCAGTTATGGGTATCTTTGCAAGATCTGCGCACTTCAATGCGTGGGGCAGCTCTCCCGGAAGAATATGACCTTCTGGCGGGAAATATAATGGAAGCAGCCAGTAAATTATATCGTCATCCGGGACCGCTGGATGATGCTTTGGAACACGCAGAAGCGCTGGTTGATGCAGCGCAGGATTGTCTCCAACAGAACACAATACTGAAACGTGACAAACGTCTTGTGGATTATGGGGACATGCTTAGTCTGGCCCAAGAGCTTCTGGCTAGTAAGCCTGATGTGTTAAAGGATCTCTGCAGAAATGTAGATTGTGTGGTTATCGATGAATTTCAGGATACAAATCCATTGCAGTTTTCACTCCTCTGGGCATTACGCCGACAAGGAATACCGACCCTGATAGTCGGTGATATCAAACAGGCCATCATGGGCTTTCAGGACGCCGACTCAAGATTACTGGAAGAGTTGGTAAAATCTGATATTGCCGACAATAGTACTCCATTGTGTGATAATTGGAGAACCGTCAAACCATTAATGGACATCCTGAACACAATGGGAAGCTGTCTCTTTCCAAGCTCATACCAGAGACTTATTCCACGGGTGGAAGAAACTTCTCAATATCAACCCCTGCAAATAATAAATTTCAGGAAAAACACGAGTAAACAGTTTTGTGGAAATCATATTGCGTCTCACGTCAAATCAATTCTGAAGGAGCAAAAAAGTGTTCTGGATAGTAAAAAGTACAGACCTGTCCGGGGAGGTGATATTGCAATTCTGCTTCCCACCAATTCACTTATAGAAACCTATGCGAGCTCTTTTCGAGACGCAGGATTAACGGTTCAGATCGATGAAACAGGATGGTTTGAGAGCCGAAGTGTGCAGTTACTCTATTACAGCCTTCTTTTTGTTGCTGATCCTGGTGATCGTCATGCTGCTCTGTATATGTCAGCTACTGAACTTGGAAACAACAGCCTGCAAGATGGTATCAAATCCCTGATGAATGATGAAGAGTTGTACGATCCTGTTTTGGAAAAAATATCAACTCTTCATATCGTGAGTAAAGATAAGGATGTCTGTTTTCTTGTTCAGAAAGTAATAGCAGATCTCGATCTGTTCAATAGTATTTCTTTCTGGCCTGATGCTGAAAAGGAACGGGCAAACATACTTCGGCTGGTGGCTGAAGCTGACGAATTTAACACAATAAAACCGGAAACGTTGGAAGCTAGCGGCCTATATGGATTCGGTCTGAAAACATTCCTCGCATGGTTACTTAAACGTCAGGAGATAGATAACACTCTTCCCAGATCAAATGCGGTTAATAATGAGGCAATAACTCTCACTACCTGGCATAAGGCAAAAGGGCGAGAATGGCCTATTGTCGCGGTATGCGGGACTTCAAAAGACTATAAAGTGAAGCTGCCCAGTCTGGATATCCAGTACCAAGATTTTTCCGATTTTGATGAGATTCTGAACAAAGCGGATATCGAATTTAGTCCGTATTTTGCAGCTAAAGAAACCAATGAGAATTTTATTACCCCATTACTCGAAGAGGCAGAGAAGAATGTTCTACGGTTATTGTATGTGGCAATGACCAGAGCAAAGGAACATCTGATTCTTGAACGTACTGGGCATCAGGAAGAAAAGGGTACACTTAGCTATTGGAATCTTCTCCACACTTGCACTGAAATGGGTTTTACAGATACCCAAATCCATATTGGCGTAGAAACCTATGACTGCCCGCAAATTAATATTGATAAAGAAGAGGCTGGATTAGAGATTGAAGAAGAGAAAACTGAAATGTCTCTTTTGTCTCCTTTGGGAATACGCGCACTTGAAATCCAGGCATTACCAGATTTGACGCCAGAGCTTCAAAGGCCATCTGAATTATCCGAAAAAGGCTCTCATATTTCTCTGCCCCTTGTGAAAACTATGAGTTACGGCTCTCCGCTTACTATTGACCTGGGAAAAAACCCTGTAGAAACAGGTATTATTTTGCATCGTTGCTTTGAGGTGTTGAACGGAAGAGAAGATAATACAGGGGTGTTGGAAGATGTCACCGGTTATGAGTTCAGCGGCGAGCAAAAGAGCCAGCTGCAGCAAACGGTATCTGCTTTTGAACAATGGTGCAGCCAAACCTTCGGCGATTATGTGCAGCACAGGGAAATCCCGGTCACTTATCAGAGTGATGACGGTATTGTTGTTTCCGGCGTTATCGATTTACTTATTGAAATCGATGTTGGGTACTGGATTATTGACCACAAAACGCATAGACCTGATAATCCGGATCAGGAATTTCTTGCTTATATGCTTCAGCTTCATGCGTATAAAAAGGGGATTGAAAAGCAGGCTGATAAAAATACTGTTCTTGGGATCGGTGTGCATTGGGCGTCTTCGGCTTTGATTACGCTGAGTGTATAGTGATGAAAAATGTATTTTGGAGCCGAATGGCTGGTATTCTGGCTCGATTGGTTCTTTTGTGAATAAAATAGGATAAAATAGTTAGCTTTGAGGATCATTTCGTTATGTACACAAAATCAAGAGAGCAGAATTTGACAGACAAACTTAAACAATTATATGGGTTTCTCAAAGCCAATAGAAAATTTAATCATTCCTTGCAAGAACGATATTATTTTTCTGTTGTGCGCCGAAATACTAGCATATCAAGCAAAGTATTAAATTTGTTATACGAGATAGCTAATACTCAAAGTCGACCGAAAATAGATAACCTTTCACAATCTTTTAAGTTTTTTTACGAAAACAGGAGATCCCTAGAATCGTTCGTAGGATTTGTAAACCTTGTGAATAATGGTGCAAATAAACTTGAGTTAAATTATTTCCACCTATTCAATGGAATGAAGAAACAGCACGGTTGGGGAAATAAGACAGCAGCCCTACTTGTTAAAAGTGTTTTCCATATGAATAATGATGAGTATTCAAAAGAACTTCGATTATGGAATGATATCCCTCGGCATATTGATGACTCAGATAAGCTATATCTCCCTGTAGATACAGTGATAATATCAATTTTTAACGAGATAGATCCTTCTGAGAAATGGAACTTCAATAAGATAAATGAAAAATTGATGAAATACTATTCTGGAAGCGAGATGGAGGTCTGGGATGATCTTTGGTTTTGGGGGTTTATAACTCAAAAAGGTTCTGGTGAGAATAGATTGTTCGTATGGAATGAGAATAAATATTGGATGCTAAGAGAAGCACCAAAAAATAAAGAAAACATAGACATAATTAAAGATAAATCAAATAACTTTATAGAAATATTAACAAAATAAAAATCAACAAATATGTCAGAAATTTCCTCTCAATCAGAAATTACTGTCAAAATGCTAGGCTTCTTGATGAACCTAGTGGTTTTGCTCAGGGAGGTGCGTGAAAATCTGAAAATTTTCCTTCGTCATGTTCTCTTCGGCTACTTTAAAAAGATTGCTACACGTTTGTACGGCTTGTTGGCAAAAGTTTACTGGAAGTCGCCGGTCAGTGTATGGGCATGCTGATGATTTTCTGAGGAGATTCTACTTATTGAAAGGATCACAACAAACACTAACAATCTCTCTCTTATCAAGCGGCAAATCAGCATCTTTTTTTCGCCAGCGCAGGGCACCCAGTTTCTTCCCTTTTGTCGCTTTATAATCCAAAAAATCCAGACAGGCGGTATTGGCAGTAATTTTTTCCCTTTCCGGTAATGACAAATAGTGGCCAAACAACACAGGTGGATCTTTTTCTGGATATGGCGAAATGTTCTTTGCATCAGGATATGCAGATAAAGGATCTTGCAGATGATCGTGCAATGCTCCGGTAGGAAGTATTGCTGCATCTTTCAGGGTGTTCAGTTGCTCCGCCCACCATTTTAAACGAACATTTTTACGTGGATTGCCCTCATTGTCATTGAATTTGAGGCCGGGGGCCAGTTTGAACTCCGGCCCTTTCAAGAGTTTTTCAATGGCATGATATTCTATGCTGTTTTTCTGTACTGATTTATGCAGAAAGTCATCGGTCAGGAAATTTCCATATTTTGCCTTTACAAAATCAATCTCAGCCTGATCCCAACATGCATGGATAACTCGAAAATGCCCCACATCAATAAAAATCGGCAGCCGCTGGCACCAGTGTAATATTCTGTTTCGTTCTTCCTTATCCGGAAACTCGTTAAGAAATTCCTGATGCTGGCCTTTATTTTTCTCGCTATGCTTCCGTAAGAATTTTTTATCATTCTGCCGTGATCGGGTGTTATAGCAGATGGCGTTGTATTCATGATTCCCCATGACTGCAAAAGCCAGATTTGTCCGAACAAGTGTTTTGACAATTTCGATCACTCTTCTGTTTTGCCGGCCGCGATCAATGAAATCACCCAGGAAAATTATCTGTTTTCTTTTAGGGAACTTTCTCCCGTCACTTGAGTATCCCAGTTTATCCAGTAAGGCCTCCAGTTCATCAGCATGACCGTGGATATCCCCGATAATGTGGTATTCGCGAATTGAGCCTTCCCTGAAATCAGTGTGGTTGACTGAGGGAGTCTGAGAGTGTTTCGGCTTTGTTTCCAGGCCCTTCCTGAAATTATCAAATGCATTGCCACAAGCGTATCTTACAACTATTTGCTGTCTGGCGTTTTGCTGCTTTTCTGCAGAAAGATTTGCTAATTCCTCATAACTGCTGCCTGGGGCTGGTTCTTCAAAGGAAATAGTAAGATTATCATACATGGCAAACCATGTTTTTGGATTTGATGAAAAATAATACTGCTCCGGTTTAATAGTATTCAAAAGAGGATAGTTCTCTATTGCCACGTTTTGTTGTGGTCCATCCATTAAATTTGGTTGTAATTTTATGAGTAATCTTTTGAGAATGCAGCGTTTTCCTGCTACCTGAAATTCGCAAAGGAATGCATTATGACAACTGCTTGGAACTGTACCGCCGGGAATCAGGCCATATTCCTCAGGGACAAAAGGAGAGTATGAAGAGGAGATTATATCACCGTTTCTCAGGATATATTGATGTTGCCATTGCGCGGTCATGCTAAGATCCTATTTATTAGATTCACACCCAAATGGATAGATTTTCTCCCTACTCTACTGCGGGAATGTGACAAAAACGGGCACACAAACCCATTTAATACAATTGAGGGTTATTAAATAGACTCCTCCTGAAAAGAAATACTTTATCTGGTGATTTTTGGGAATGATCTTTTCCAGGTATGTGTCCGTTTCTGTCACCCTGCCTGTTTATCATTGTCTTATCAGAATAACTACCAACCGCTGATTTAACCAAACAACTTGCTGGCGGTATAAAAATTCAGCTAAAGCGTGAATGTCTGTGTCTGATTTCTCACAGTTTTCATGCCTCTTATGAAACTTCAAAACTCAAGGATACAGCATGTCAAATTTTACCACTCCCCCCACTCTTCAAGAATTAATTTCAGAACGTACAAAAGAAAAGGGTTTAACTCCTTCGAAACTTGTTTAGGCCATTGGATATAAAAATGTTGCAAAAGGGGTTCGCAGGCTGGATATTTACCTGAATACTTTCAAGGCTCCAAGTGATGACTTCGTCAGGCGTTTACTCATGGTTCTTGATATTGATGCTTTGTTGTTTCACAATGTTCTGACAAGATCAGTGGATAAAATGTCTCACGAGGCTGGCCGGAAAGCCAAAGAACATTTCAGACCATACCTCGAATTGAGTGTAAAATTGGAGATGAATCCTTCATTTGTCTCTTATATGCTTCGCCAAAAATACTGCGTGCATCGACTGCCATCAGAGATGCAGAATCTACCATTCCATGAAGAGTTGAACCTCGTCCTTTCTGTATATCAGGAGAAATTTCAGCATATGGTATCCAGCCTCTCCCATCCGGCAGGTAAAAAATTGGTTGATGCCGGATTCATATACTATCGTCATTACGACAGTTATTTAAAATTCAATAGCGAAGGGGCGTTGGTAAAAACTGTTGCCGTTCAACCAGTTCCAGAGACGAAACAACCGTTTGGGAATCGGGTATTTAATCTTCTTGCCGGAAATATTGTATGAGCAGAAACAGCAAATTGGACACATAGCTCAGTTGTCAGTACAATTCACTGAGCTTTCTGATTTCTTTTCTGATCTCTTGATACAACTCTTCAGGATGGAGCACTTTTGCCTCCGCACCATATCCCAGTATCCACTTCTTGAGTTCATGCTTTCCGGAAGTATGCATCTTCAAAACAATGGAACCATCTTCCTGATCAATGATCTGCTGGTTCATAGCCCAGATGCGTTCTTTGATATACCGTGCCTGATTTGCTGGAAACCATATTTCGATATCCATGGGATCGTCACAAATCAATCCAAAGGCATTTTTTAACTTTTCTTCCGGGTCAAAATCATCCGGATAGGTAAATGTTTCCTCAGTGAGTTTAACGTGCTTGATCCGTTCTGCAGCAAGAATACGGATATTGCCAAAACTTGTGGCATTCACAAACATGTAGAATCCACCCTGGTGCTCGAAAAAGTGCAATGGGTCTATTTTAAAGGATTTGTCTTTGTCATCATGGAAGGAGTGGTAGGATATGTAACACGTCTGGTTTGCAAGCATTGCATCAACAAGCTGGTCAATGATGTCTTCTTTACCTGACAGACTTTTTGCCATTTTTGTATCAACCAGAAAAATGGATTTTAGTTTATCCAATTTCCGGGAAAATCCCTTAGGGGCAAACATACCGATTTTGGCAAAGGCCGATTCAATATTGTCAGTGAGGGCGGTACCTGTGTAGCCTGAGGCTTCGCTTTTTACAAGATAAAGAGAAATGATTTCGGCTGGGTCAAATTTGATGTCAGGCAGTCGGATTGGTCCTACCTGCTGGTGAAATTCACTGTCCAGACGTTTTCTTGTTTTGTTCTCGATAGGGTCTTTAATGTCTTCGATTAAAAACCCCAGTTCTTCCACCACGACAAGGAGCCTGTAAGCTGTGCGTTTACTCACCTCAAGCTCCTCGGCAATCTGCTCCACTGTGACACCACGACGACTGCTGATCAAATCAATAGTTTTTATAAGCTTAACGAGATTGGATCCTCTCATATTTCCCATCCTGCAATATAATTTTTTTCGTGTGACCGGAATTGTTACTTCATATCTGTAGAATAAGGAGACATAGAGAATTATCCCTTGAAACAGCATCTCTTTTTATAGATATCAGCACAAAAGGAAGGTACTGGAAATGGCGAAAAAAGAAAAGGAACAGAAAGAAAATGGAACACCAGCGATGCTTGATTAAATGATACTTGAAGAAGAATATCGAAGAATGTTGCGGGAAAATGGTTTTGAACGTGATTAGGTGGAGGTAATTACTGACGGTTGGACGTTGGAAAAAGATATGGTTTTGAGTGCTGTTGTTAAAATGGACACACAATCTTGCACCTCATTGAGCCCCTTTGCCGTGTGTGGATTTGTGTGAGAAAAAGGTTCAAAAATCTGCAAAAATGAATAAAATCAGAAAAAATAAAGAATTTGTATCTGATTTGAATTCGGTAAGTTATCGCAATTGATGAGGTTGCGAAGCACTAGAGGTTATGACTGAAAATCCGTGTGTCCCTGGTTCGATTCCTGGTCCCGGCACCAGTAGATATAAGGGGTTGCAAGTTTTAGGCTTGCGGCCCCTTTTGACTACACTTGACTACATTTAAAAGAGGCTTTTCTGTCTCTTCTCTTTTTTTGAGTATTTTGCCAAAATATGCGGGGCTGTTTGCTTGAGATAGATGATTAAGTCAAAGCAGGACTATGACTGGGCCTGGGGTTTCTATTTGTCCAGATCGCCAGCGCTCGACTGATCTTTCGGACGTCTTGCAGACGTATTCGCTTTCAGTCGGCGGTTAAGCCCACCGAGCTTTAATCAACAAACAACGGAAATCTACCCAATTTGCATTTAATACCAGCAATGCAACGGAATTGTTGTGGTCACTGCGTAATGCCTATGATTAACGGGAACTGTTAAAATCAGCAGGATTCAGATGGGATAAATCGGACAAAAACTGGTTTAAAAAACTCAGCGTCAGTAATTCAACTTTTTGTTTCTGTTTGTCGGTGGAGAATTCGCTGGCGAATCACTACTGATTTCC
>Ga0256845_1002996_pt1 | contig 11750 bp, 14 predicted proteins | sample RiftiametaG_FD_189101 | JGI IMG/M metagenome (GOLD analysis project Ga0256845, IMG submission 189101) | Tube worm associated microbial communities from hydrothermal vent at the East Pacific Rise, Pacific Ocean - Riftia | ecosystem: Host-associated > Annelida > Integument > Unclassified ... | reverse complement strand
TCATAATGATTCCTTTTTAACATTGTAATTAGTATTCAACAACCACTTCGCAACATCCTTAGCATAATAAGTCAAAACAGCATCGGCTCCCGCCCTTTTAAACCCAACCATAGCTTCAAGCACGCATTTCTGTTCATCTATCCAACCATTAGCTGATGCCGCTTTAAGCATCGCATATTCACCACTCACATGATAAGCCATCACGGGAACTTTAAAGTTTTGTTTGGCTCGATAAATCACATCAAGGTATGGCATGCCGGGTTTTACCATGATCATATCCGCGCCTTCCTGTAGGTCTAATGCGATTTCATGGAATGCTTCATTGCCATTGGCGGGATCCATTTGGTAGGTTTTTTTATCAGCTTTTCCTAAGCTTGCACCGGAGCCAACGGCATCTCTAAAAGGGCCATAAAAAGCTGATGCATATTTAGCTGAGTAAGCTAAAATTTTTGTATTAATAAAGCCTTCTGATTCTAGTGCTTCTCTGATTGCGCCAATTCTTCCATCCATCATGTCCGATGGTGCAACAATATCGCAACCAGCTTTTGCATGACTAATGGCTTGCTTTACTAAAACCTCTGTCGTTATATCGTTTAAAACATAACCACTATCATCAATGATCCCATCCTGCCCGTGACTGGTGTAAGGGTCTAATGCTATATCGGTAATCACACCTAGCTCTGGAAATTTTTCTTTGATTGCTTTAATACTTGCTTGCACTAAACCATTTTCATTATAAGCTTCTTCTGCCTGTAAAGATTTTTTCAAATCACTAACAACCGGAAAAATAGCTATTGCAGGAATTCTAAGTTCAACGACTTCTTCCAATTCTATCAATAAATTGTCTAGACTTTTTCTTTGCACACCTGGCATTGAAACAATATCTTCAATTTTATTTTCGCCCTCTAAAACGAAAACGGGATAGATTAAATCATCAGTCGTTATTTTATTTTCCGCCATCAGCCGACGAGAGAAATCATTCGCTCGCATTCTTCTTGGTCGTGTCTTTGGAAATTTTTTATCTAAATTCATTAGTGACATTTTACTTTTCCTTAAACCCAGTCTTTTGGTTTTAAATAGTATTCTGTTAGCTTTTCTTCTTCACTGCCGGATTCAACTTGATGATCATATTCCCAACCAACATTAGAAGGCAAAGACATTAAGATCGATTCTGTTCGGCCACCAGTTTGCAGTCCAAATAATGTTCCGCGATCATAAACTAAATTAAATTCCACATAACGACCTCGCCGTATCTTTTGAAAACGTTCCTCACGAGCACTATAAGGAGTATCTTTTCTCTTTTCTAGAATTGGAACAATGCCTTTCGTATAATGTTCACCAACACTCTTAGTAAACTCAAAGCAAGTTTCAAAGTCTGGTGAATTTAAGTCATCAAAAAATAACCCTCCAATTCCGCGCGCTTCATTACGGTGTTTTATATGAAAATAATCATCACACCATTTTTTGTATTTTGGGTAGGCATTATCACCTAGAGGCTCGCAAGCTTTTCTAGAAACTTGATGCCAATGCTCACAATCTTCTTGAAAACCGTAATAAGGCGTTAAATCAAAACCGCCACCAAACCACCAAACCGGATCTGCGCCTTCCTTTTCTGCGATAAAAAACCGTACGTTCATATGAGAAGTAGGGACATAAGGATTATGAGGATGAATGACTAAAGAAACCCCCATAGCTTGAAAACTCCGCCCAGCTAATTCTGGTCTGTGTGCCGTAGCAGAGGCTGGCATAGAGTCGCCAAAAACATGAGAAAAATTTACTCCTCCTTTTTCAATCACTCCGCCATCCGCTAACACCCTAGTTCGACCACCGCCACCTTGTTCTCGATCCCATTCATCTGTAATAAATTTTCCTTTCCCGTCAACGTCTTCTAATGATTGGCAAATATCATCTTGTAGATGAAGCAAGAAGGTTTTTATTTTTTCAATTTGAGGCATAATTGATTACTGAGTTCGTTTTAAAAAAGGACAGATTTATTGTGATCAACTTTTACTGGAGAAAACCGTTCAATAGTTTTTATTTAGGTTTTTGACCACTTAAAAGACAAAAAGCTTTTAGTACACTTTGGCGAGAAATCATACCGACAACAACATCTTTATCGAGCACTGGATACATTCGTACACCATCTTTTAAAAAACGCTCAGCCACATCCGTAATATTATCGGTTGGATGAACCGTGTTAACTTCCTTTGTCATTCTATCTTCAACTAAATCACCGTAATCTTGATTATAAACAGCACTCAAAACTGTATGTAAGCAATCCTTTTCGGAAAGAAAACCTATCAAACGTTTATGATCATCTAATACCGGAGCGCCGCTAAGGCGATATTCTTGAAATGTATGAGCTGCTTCAACAATATCTTGTTCTGGTCTTAGAGTAATCATCGCGGACGCCATATAGTCTTTTACAATTAAAGAATCTAACATTTAATTTCCTCGTTTAGTTTTTTATTCTTACTTCTTATACACCATAAAGCTACAAATTTGTTTTTACCATATCAGCAAGTTGATTGGCTAACCGTTCAACTTGTGCAGTATCCTCTCCTTCAATCATCACTCGAATTAATGGCTCTGTTCCAGAAGCTCTTAACAAAACTCTTCCAGTATCCGCTAACTCACTCTCTACATCTTTTACAGCTTCGACTACTTTTGCATTTTGCATCGGGTCTTGACGTTCTGATACTTTCACATTCACCATAGTTTGTGGATATTTTGTCATTCCATTTTTTAATTCTGCCAGAGATTTTTTTTCATTCGCCATCACCACTAAAACTTGCAGAGCCGCAATAATGCCATCACCCGTTGTATTTTTATCAAGACAAATCAAGTGACCAGATGACTCACCTCCATAGTTCCATTTATGTTTTTTGAGTAACTCCATTACATATCGATCACCAACATTGGCTCTTACAAATCCTATACCATCAGATTTAAGTGCTTTTTCTAATCCTAAGTTAGACATCAGCGTACCAACCACGCCAGAATTATTTAAACGACCAGATTGTTGAGCACCTTTTGCAATAATGTAAAGTAGCTCATCACCATCAACCACTTTGCCTTTGTGATCAACCATGATGAGGCGATCGGCATCACCATCTAAAGCAATCCCTAAATCTGCACCATTTCCAACCACTAATTTTGCCAATGCATCAGTATCAGTAGCACCACAAGATTCATTGATATTAAGTCCATCCGGATCATTAAAAACGGCTTGAACAGTTGCCCCTAACTCTCTAAACACTTTAGGTGCTATAGAATATGCGGCTCCATTAGCACAATCGACAACAATACGTAACCCGTCTAGCGTATGTGTTGTTGGAATGCTGGCTTTGCAAAATTCAATGTAACGACCTGCGGCCGTTGATACTCTTCTCGCTTTACCTAGTTTTTCTGATGAAACAGTTGTCATTTCTTTATCTAAATAGCTTTCAATTTTTCTTTCTACTTCATCATCAAGTTTTGTTCCTTGGGCAGAAAAGAATTTAATACCATTATCATAATAAGAGTTATGAGATGCAGAAATGACAATCCCTGCGGCGGCTCGGAAAGTACGGGTTAAATAAGCGATCCCAGGTGTTGGCATGGGGCCTAATAGTTGAACATTCATGCCTGCAGCAGCAATTCCAGCCTCTAATGCTGATTCAAACATATAGCCTGAAATACGAGTATCTTTACCGATTACAATTCTATCGCGAGTGGCAGATCCTAATACTTTACCGGCAGCCCATCCTAGCTTCATCACAAATTCAGGTGTGATTGGGTATTCCCCAACTTTTCCGCGGATACCATCGGTACCAAAGTATTTTTTCGACATTTAAATTCCTTATTCTATTTTATTTATTCTAACTCTTGTAAGGCTAAATAGACCTGACGTATATCATGAGTTTCTGCAACATCGTGTACTCTAACAATTTTGGCGCCTTTTTGCATAGCAAATAATGCCACCGCTAAGCTAGAACTTAATCTTTGATCGGTCTTTTTTCCAGTAATTTGACCTAGCATTGATTTTCTAGACAAACCAACGAGTACAGGATGACCTAACTCAACTATTTTATTAAGGTGTTTCAATAGATTTAAGTTATGTTCTAGAGTTTTACCAAAACCAAAACCAGGATCTACGGAAATAGAGTCTTTCGTTATGCCAGCATCAATACAAGCTGTCACTCTACTTTCTAAAAAGTCGACAACATCTTTAACAACATTGCTATAAATTGGGGCATTTTGCATATTTATTGGAGCACCTTGCATATGCATTAAGCAAATTGGTACTTGAAGCTCGACTGCCATTTTAATTGCACCATGTTCTTGTAATGCTCGAACATCATTGATCATACTTGCACCAGCTTCAACTGCAGCTTTCATTACTTGGGGTTTACTGGTATCTATCGAAATTGGTTTATTAAATTGTGTAATTGCTTTGATGACAGGAACGACTCGCGCGATTTCTTCTTCAACACTCACTTCCTTAGCACCAGGTCTAGTCGACTCTCCACCAATATCAAAAATATCGACGCCTGATACAAGCATCTTTTCAGCCCGTTCAACCGCTCCTTTTAAGGAGTTATATTGATCACCGTCAGAGAAAGAATCGGGGGTTATATTTAAAATACCCATAATCGCTGGTGCTTGCACTTGTTTTGGATAAATTTGTTGCAAGTGATTAGTTTCTCTCTATTGCGTAATGTAGGTATAATCAGCCTATCAGATTTATATCATAAGCTAAACCACAAGCTAACTACTATCTACATACTTATTATTAGGTCATTCGATGTCTCAAACTTCATCAGATACAACTCATTTTGGTTTCAAAGACGTTCCATTGCAAAAAAAACAAGGTTTAGTTGCAGAAGTTTTTAATTCTGTTGCTATTAAGTATGACCTAATGAACGATTTGATGTCTGCAGGCGTCCATCGCTTGTGGAAGCGTTACACGATTGAAAAGAGCGGTGTTAGAGAAGGATCGAAGGTGCTCGATTTAGCTGGTGGAACAGGTGATCTCGCTGCGTTATTTTCACCTATTGTTGGTGATGACGGACAGGTTGTACTCGCCGATATCAATGATTCAATGCTTAAAGTAGGCAGAGATCGAATGATTGATAAAGGGTTAATTAGTAATATTTCATTTGCTCAAGTAAATGCAGAAGCCTTACCTTTTACAGAAAACCATTTTGACTGTATTACCATAGCTTTCGGTTTACGTAATGTCACAGATAAACAAAAAGCACTAGCATCTATGTATCGGGTATTAAAGCCCGGCGGAAGACTAATGGTTTTGGAATTCTCTAAACCGACTAATGATTTATTTAGTAAAATATACGATAGCTACTCGTTTAATTTATTACCCAAAATTGGTAAATTGATTACTGGCGATGAAGAAAGTTACCGTTATTTGGCTGAGTCTATCCGTATGCATCCTCAGCAAGAAGAACTAAAATCAATGTTTGAATTGGCAGATTTTGAAGACTGCGTTTATCATAATTTAACTGGTGGCGTTGTTGCTCTACATATTGGACATAAATATTGATATTTTGTAGATACTGATTTTATATAAGCATTGATGATTAATACACGTGATGATCAGAGATAAACACATATGAACTTAAACCAAATAATCGCACAAGCTATTGAAAAGCTAGTTAATCAACTGCTTAGTTTGGATGTTGAGGCGAGCACGCAAATCAAGCCACTTGAAAATAAAAGTATTTTTATTCAAATAGAAGATTGGAAGCTCAATTATCTATTTACTTTTGAAAATGACATGGTTCAAGTCTCCGACCGATCCGACCTACAGTCTGATACTGATAAATCGACTGAACAAACACCTCAACCATCCGCCACCATAAAAGGAAAACTAACCGCATTTATCGCGGCTGCGTTAGCCGAGCAAAGTGGTGATGCCGTATTTCAAGGTGATCTGCACTTTAGTGGTGATCTTAATACTGCAAAACAATTTCAGCAACTTGCATCAAAACTCGATATTGATTGGCAAGAGCCTTTCGCAAAGATATTTGGTGACTTTTTAGGCCATACAATTACCACAGGGCTTAGTTTGTTTGGTGATTGGGCAAAACAGGTTAAAAATAGTTTGAAGCAAGATATAAGCGAATATGTACAAGAAGAAGCTAGGCTGACACCAAGCGATTCTGAACAACAAATATTTTTTGAAAATGTTGATTTAGTTCGAAGTCGAGCCGACCGTTTGTTAGCAAAAGTAGAGATATTCATCAATGCTAGAACTTTAGGCGATGCGAGGAAAGAAAAGACTCAATGAAAAATTTGTTTATTTTACGTAGAGCCTTTGTGATAAACCGTGTTTTTGTTAAATACGGTTTAGATGAGTTATTAACCCCTACACCTTTATCTAAGTATATTTGGCTGTTCAAAATTTTCGCTATCAGTCGAGCAAAAAATAAAAATGAAACTCGTGGAATAAGACTTAATAAAGCACTGACAGAGCTAGGGCCTATTTTTGTTAAATTAGGTCAAATGCTTTCTACCCGTCGAGATCTCTTAGATGGCGATTTAGCTGAGTCATTAGCGGAATTACAAGATAATGTAGAGCCATTTTCTAGTAAAGACGCTATCAAGGTTGTTGAGTCACAATTAGCTCAATCATTAGATTTAATATTTGAATCTTTTGATAGCCACCCTCTTGCATCGGCTTCTGTTGCACAGGTTCATTCTGCTCAGTTAAAAACAACTACCGAAGGGCAAGATAAAATCATTGATGTAGTGGTAAAAATTATTCGCCCCGGGATTCGGAAAAAGATTGACGCGGATCTGAAACTATTAAGGTTACTAGCCGAATGGTTTGAGCATAAATCAGAAATTGGTCGACGTATCCACCCTGTACAAATTCTGAAAGATTACCAAGCTTCACTTTATAATGAATTAGACCTACAAATTGAAGCAGCCAATACAGCTCAACTTAAACGAAATTTTGAATCAAGCCCGAACCTTGCTTTATCAAATTCTGGAAATTCAGTCTCCGATCTTCTATACGTTCCAGAAGTTTTTTGGGAATTTACTCGAGAAAGCATAATGGTTCAAGAAAAAATCCAAGGGGAGTCAATTTATCCGATGGGTAAAATTGATACCTTAAAAGCACTCGGTGTCAATATGAAAAAACTCGCCCATACTGGCGTTGAAATCTTTTTTACCCAAGTTTTCAGAGATAGTTATTTTCATGCAGATATGCATCCGGGCAATATTTTTGTTGATATTAAAGATTTAGATAACCCAACTTATATTGCCATCGATTGTGGCATTATGGGTACGCTTAATGAGTCCGACAAACGTTATTTAGCACAAAATTTTGTTGCTTTTTTTAATCGCGACTATCGAAAAATAGCGGAGCTTCATGTTCAATCAGGCTGGGTGTCAAAGGACGTTTCGATTGAAGAATTTGAATCCGCAATTCGCGTGGCATGTGAACCGATTTTTGGTAAATCATTAGAAGAAATATCTTTTGGTCATTTTTTAGTTCAACTTTTTCAAACCGCAAGACGTTTTGAAATGGAGGTTCAGCCACAATTGGTTTTATTGCAAAAAACATTACTTTATATTGAAGGTCTAGGAAGACAGCTCTATCCTCAACTAGACCTTTGGGAAACGGCTCAACCCTTCCTAAAAATCTGGTTAGCTGAAACTTATGGTGTAAAAGCAATATTTAATCGACTTAAAGAGAAAGCACCTCATTGGATCCAAGAATTACCGGAAATGCCAGATAAAATAAGTGCTTTGCTTAATGCTAATCAAGGTCAATCGAAGCAACAGAAAAACCTGATAGATTCGATTGACGACCTTAAAGCGTCCCAAGCGAAAACGGGGAGTAAAGTCAGATGGGCGATTATTGGTTTAAGTTTGATGATTCTGGCTGTTTTACCCGAAAATAAAGCGATTATTGACTTTATTTGGATCAAAGAGGCATTACTTGGCTTATCAGTTGCTAGTTTTTTGTTATCATTCAAATAAGATACATTGAATAATCCTATTTGATACAAATTGACCCCCAAATAATAAAACTGTGTTAAATTAATGAATGACTGTTTATTTTGTAAAATTGAAAAGGGTGAAATTCCTTCTAACAAAATTTATGAAGATGAAGATGTCATCGTATTTAAGGATATTGCACCAAAAGCGGATGTTCATTTATTAGTGGTTCCTCGCAAACATATCGTTGGATTAAATGATTTGTTACCAGAAGATCAGACTTTAATGGGTAAAATGATGCTATTGTTACCAAAGCTAGCGATGGGGCAAGGACTTGAAAATGGATTTAGAACCATCATTAATACTGGTAAAGGTGGTGGACAAGAAGTTTTTCACCTTCACATCCACTTGTTAGGTAATTTGAGCAAAAAAGCCTTACCATTTGTTTGAAAGGTTGTCCCTAACCTTCTCCTGTCAAGGGAGAAGAAATTAAAAATAGATATAAAAGAGAGAAAATTATGATCAGCATGCCAAGTTTAGCTATTATTTTAGTGATAGTCATTTTATTATTCGGCACCAAACGTTTAAAAAATATCGGCGGTGACTTAGGAAGTGCTTTAAAGGGTTTTAAAAGTGCTGTAAAAGGAGGTGATGAAAAGTCGAAAGTCGAAACCGAAGCCAGCTCAAAAATTATCGAAGGCGAAGTGGTAAAAGAATCATCTGAAGATATCAAAGAAACATCAAAAGAAACAATCAAGTAAAATAGGATCTCCAAAAAATGTTTGATATGGGATTCTTGGAACTCTTTTTAATAGGTATTATTGCACTTATTGTTTTGGGACCAGAGCGACTACCAAAAGCTGCTCGGACTGTCGGTTTGTGGATAGCGAAAGCTAAACAAGGGTTTGAGTCGGTTAAATCTGAAATTGATAGAGAGCTTAAAGTTCAAGAATTACAACAACAGCTCAAAGATCAAAAAGATCAACTCGAAAAGAATTCAGGTTTTGATGAGTTAAAAAGCAGCTTAAATGAGACCAAAAATGTTTTAGAAGATAATGCCAATTCAATCCTCAATGAATCAAATACTGTATCAAACCATATTCAAAAAGATCTAAACGAAACTTCTGATCATGACTCAACTACGGGAAAAATTAATAACGGATCTTCCCAAATGAATACAGAAAAAGGTAAACAGCATGACTGAGGAAACAGAAGCAAATAGCTCTGATTCTAAGGGATCGGATATGTCATTGATCTCTCATCTATTAGAACTGCGAGATCGATTACTTCATATGGTTCTATCCATTATTATTGTATTTGTTGGATTGATTTATTGGGCAAATGATATTTACCTAATATTATCGGCTCCTTTGATAGCTCACCTTCCAGAGCAATCCAGTATGATAGCAACCGATATCATTTCACCCTTTTTAACCCCTTTTAAAATGACCGCAGTTTTATCCGTCTTTGTCGCGATGCCATATATCTTGCACCAAGCATGGGGCTTTGTTTCACCAGGACTTTATCGTCATGAAAAGCGTTTTGCCTACCCTCTGTTATTTTCAAGTATTTTACTTTTTTACGCTGGGCTTTCTTTTGCCTATTTTGTTGTTTTTCCATTGGCATGGGCATTTTTAACTGCCGCAGGACCCGAAGGGATCAAGGTGTTGCCGGACATTAGTAGTTATCTAAATATTGTTATTAAAATGTTTTTTGCTTTTGGCATAGCTTTTGAAATCCCAGTTGCTACCATTTTAATGGTTTGGTCAGGACTAACCAGTGTAAAAAGCCTTAAAGAAAAACGTCCATATGTTATTGTTGGTGTATTTGTAGCAGGAATGCTTCTTACTCCGCCAGATGTCATTTCACAGATATTGTTAGCGATTCCAATGTGGATATTATTCGAATTAGGCTTAGTTTTTGCGGTAATGGGTCAAAAAAAGTCAAAAGAAGAGTAACAACATGCAAAATCTAATTATTTCAATCATAGCACTACTAATTTTAGTCAACTCAAAAAATGTATTCTCAGATATCAAGAGCGAGTTTTTAGTATGCAAATATATAGAATCTAGTACTGAGCGTCTTAACTGTTTTGATACAGTAGTAAAAAATTACGAGTCTGAAATACTACCCATCCAAGCATCAAATAGCTTTGGGATGGAATCTACTAACCAAGATGAAACGGTAGAATCATTTCTTATTGGTGAATTCAAAACCTGGAAGAAAGGCATGAAACTCCGCCTTAAAAATGGACAGGTCTGGAAAGTACTTGATAGCCGTAGTGGGTATAGAAAAATGCAAGATCCAGCAATTACTATTTCTCGTGGCTTTTTTGGTTCTTTTGATGCAAAAATTGAAGGCTTAAATGCTAAAGCAAAAGTTAAAAGAATAAAGTAACGTCAACTTATTCTTACAAATGTTTTCAGCGAAATACACAATCCTCTGCTACATTTAATTAACGAAACAAGATATTTGTTGCCTAGGTAACCATTATCTTTGAACATTAGTTAATGAAGTAGGATATTAAGACGATGTTATTTGGCAATAAACAACGCATAGAAAAATTAGAAACTCAAAACCAGCAACTTACGCACCAATTAAAAGATGCTCGGCAATCAATTGATGCGACAAAACAAGAAGTTGAAGCTTTAAACCAAAAGCTTACAGACAAATCAAACGCCAACGAAGACACTGAAGCAATGATGTTAATGATGCTCGAATCCGTCCAAGGTGTTAGCCAAATTAGAGAAGCTGTCGCAGATATGGCTGATAAAATAATGGAAGAAGATCAAGCAATCAGCTGTTTAGATGCCGTTTTTACCCAATCAACTAACATCGTGAGTAACATCGCTACAACAGTCAGTGAAATTGGTAGCCGAGCCGCCGAAAGTAGCGAAAAAATGGACTCTTTAAGAGAGGTTTCTGATAGCATCGCCAATTTTGTGAGTGTTATCGCCAATATATCTGATCAAACAAACCTTTTAGCATTAAACGCTGCAATAGAAGCAGCTCGAGCAGGCGATCAAGGTCGTGGGTTTGCCGTTGTTGCTGATGAAGTTCGCTCTTTAGCACAAAATACTGGTAATGCAACGAGTGAAATTAGTGGCTTGATTGACACGATTGATGGTGATTCAGCCTCCGCATCAAAACAAATCAATGAGCTATGTGAACATACAGCAGAAATAGCACAACAAAACGAAGTGCTCGATCAATCTTATAAAGAAATTCTAAGTGCATCTAATAAAATGCGTGGTGTTATAAGCGATTCAGCGTTAAATGCCTTCATTCAAACGACCAAATTAGATCATGTAGTTTGGAAGGCTGATGTCTATAGTGTGATATTTAATACATCATCTAAATCGATCGATGATTTTACCAGACATACGGATTGTCGATTAGGTAAATGGTATTATCAAGGTGATGGAAAAAAATATAATCATCACTCCTCCTTTTCTGCTCTAGAAGAGCCTCACAAAAGAGTTCATTCTTATGGTGTTGAAGCAATGTTATCAGCAAAAAGTGGAGAACTACATGATACTAGAGTTGCACTTAAACAAATGGAAGATGCTAGCTTAGACGTATATCGTCATTTAAGTTCTTTGGAAACAAAATAGATTTTTTCATCAATTACGCAATATAAACTTTTAATCATTATACCTCACATTCCGCACCAAATTGCCCAATGACAAACAATTGCACTCAATTATAACGATCAGCTTTATTTTCTGTCTCAATTTCAATCAAAACATTTCGATCAGGCACACTCCTTTCTACCAGATCGGCATGAGAAAACCAGAAAC
>Ga0256845_1002995_pt1 | contig 11751 bp, 10 predicted proteins | sample RiftiametaG_FD_189101 | JGI IMG/M metagenome (GOLD analysis project Ga0256845, IMG submission 189101) | Tube worm associated microbial communities from hydrothermal vent at the East Pacific Rise, Pacific Ocean - Riftia | ecosystem: Host-associated > Annelida > Integument > Unclassified ... | reverse complement strand
ATCGCCCAGATGTGATGGCACCTTTTGAAGTGACATTGATTGCTAATAAAGAAAAGTATCCCGTATTATTATCAAACGGAAACCTCATAAATTCTGGTGATTTAAGAAATGGCAAACACTATGCTAAATGGTCAGACCCTCACCCTAAACCAAGTTATTTATTTGCTTTGGTTGCAGGAGATTTAGAATTTATTGAAGAAAATTATATCACATCAGAAAACAAACCAGTTAATTTACGTATCTATGTAGAAAAAGAGAATATTGATTCATGCCAATATGCCATGGATTCTTTAATTCGTTCTATGAAGTGGGATGAGCAACGTTTTAATTTAGCTTATGATTTATCTCAATACAATATTGTTGCGACCAATGATTTCAATATGGGGGCAATGGAGAATAAAGGCTTAAATATTTTTAATTCAAAATATGTGCTTGCTCGTAGTGAAACGGCAACAGATAGTGACTTCATTGGTGTGGAAGCTGTTATTGGTCATGAATATTTCCACAACTGGACAGGTAATCGTGTGACATGTCAGGACTGGTTTCAGTTAAGTCTTAAAGAAGGCTTAACGGTTTTTAGAGACCAAGAATTTACCTCGGATATGCAATCGCCAGCTGTTAAACGTATTGAAGATGTACGTATGTTGAAGGCTTTTCAATTTGCAGAAGATGCAGGGCCGATGTCTCATCCAGTTCGTCCCGATTCATTTATAGAAATTAATAATTTTTATACAGTTACCGTTTATGAAAAAGGGGCCGAGGTTGTGCGTATGTACCATACCTTGCTTGGTGAAGAGGGTTTTCAAAAGGGAATGAAATTGTATTTTGAACGCCATGATGGCAAAGCGGTTACATGTGATGATTTCCGCATTGCAATGGCAGATGCAAATAGTATAGATTTAAGTCAATTTGAGCAATGGTACCTGCAAAATGGTACACCTCGTGTCGTTGTTAAAGAAAGTTATGATAAAAAAAATAAGACTTATCGGCTTAAAGTTAAGCAAAAAGCACCCGTAAATGTTGATGGCAAAAAGTATAATGCCATGCATATACCAATTAAAATCGCTTTATTTGATAACAAGGGTGTTCAGTTAAATTTGGATGCTACACGAACAAAAGAAAAAGTTTTTGAATTGAAAAAAATGAAACAAGAAATTGTGTTTGAGAACATTTCAAGCAAACCAATAGCTTCATTATTCCGCGGACTTTCTGCACCTATTGAGCTAAAGTTTGATCGAAGGGTCGAAGATTTATTGAAGTTGATGATGTTTGATAGTGACTCTTATAACCGATGGGATGCAGCCCAACTTATTTCAACAAAAATAATTATGAAAGCATACAGTGCTCTTTGTAAAAATAAAGCACCAACTTGCCCAGATTACTATATACAAGCCATCAATAAAATATTAATCGATAATAAAACCGATCCAGCTTTGCTTGCAGAAGCGTTATCTCTGCCAGTATTGAAAACTTTAATGGTTAGTATGACTGATATAAAAGTAACTTTATTGCATGAGGCAAGAGAGTTTGTCAAAAAATCCTTGGCAGATGCCTTAGAAATTGAATTTTTATCAGTTTACAACCAGAGCTTTGTTGCAGGTGACTACAAAATTATATCCGCAGATGTGGCAAAACGGAGCTTGAAAAATACGTGCTTAAGTTATTTAATGCACACGGACAATCCAGATATGCAACGCTTGTGTAAGCAACAGTATAAAAATGCAAACAATATGACCGATGCTATTACCGCTTTAACATTATATGTCCATAACAAAGGTAAAGGGTATAAAAAGTTGTTGCTTGAGTTCTATCAAAAATGGCAAGACAATGCTCTTGTTTTGGATAAATGGTTTATTATGCAGGCGACATCTCCAGCTCTTGGGACACTGGATAATGTGATGGATTTAATGCAGCATTCAAGTTTTAGTATAGAAAACCCTAACAAGGTTCGTTCCTTAATTGGTGCTTTCTCTTCAAGTAATTTAGTGCATTTTCATTTAGATAATGGATCTGGTTATAAATTTTTAGCCAACCAAGTCATTGCATTGAACAATATCAATCCGCAAATTGCATCCAGAATGGTTTCATTGTTTAATAGTTGGAAAAAATTTGATAAAAAACGAAGAAAATTAATGAAAAAACAACTTGTCCGAATTCAAAAATCCAAAAAATTATCTCCTGATGTTTCAGAAATAGTTAACAAAGCACTTAATCAATAGTAGTTATTTTATGAATGTTATACCTGAATTTAATCTCGATTTAATAAAAAAATATGACAAGGCTGGTCCGCGTTATACCTCGTATCCAACTGCCGTTGTGTTTAATGAAAAATTTACTGCAGATGATTATATCAAGCAAGCAGTAGCTAGTAATGCGGCACATAAAAATCAGCCGATTAGTTTGTATTTCCATATTCCTTTTTGTGACACGCTATGTTTTTTCTGTGCGTGTAATAAAATTGCTACTAAAAAACGTGATAAAGCCGATGTCTATCTTGATTATCTAGAAAAAGAAATGGCAATGGTATCAAAACTCTATGATAAAAATCGAATAGTTGCTCAAATGCATTTTGGAGGAGGTACACCAACTTTTTTAACCGATGCCCAGTTTGAGAGAATGATGGCATTGATAAATAAGAATTTTTCCTTGATTCAAACGGAAAAAAGAGACTATTCTATTGAAATAGACCCACGCTCTGTCACAAAAGAAAGCATGAAGAATCTTGCAAGTTATGGATTTAATCGCTTTTCATTAGGCGTACAAGATGTAAATCCAGTTGTACAAAAAGCAGTGAACCGCGTACAACCTACTGAGATGACAGCTGAAATTATTCAAGCCTGTCGTGATGTGAATGCTCTATCTGTTAGTGTTGATTTAATTTATGGATTACCTTTTCAAACCATGGAAAGTTTCAGTCAAACAATAGATGCAGTAGTGGAGATGTCACCAGATCGATTGTCTGTTTTTAACTACGCACATTTGCCACATTTATTTGCTCCTCAAAAACGAATTGATATCAATGACCTGCCAAAAGCTGAAGAAAAGCTAGCAATCTTACAGATGAGTATAGAAAAGCTTACTCAAGCTGGATATGTTTACATAGGTATGGATCATTTTGCAAAACCGGAGGATGAATTGGCGCTAGCTCAAGCAAACGGAACTTTGCAACGAAATTTTCAAGGTTACACCACACATGCAGAATTGGATTTAGTTGCTCTTGGTGTGTCATCAATTAGTTCGGTTAATCATTCTTTTTCTCAAAATGTTAAATCAACTCAGCAATATTATGCCATCTTAGATAATGACAAGTTACCGATTTATCGTGGCTATTTACTCAACGAAGATGACAAAATTCGTAAAACCGTTATTCAAAAATTAGCCTGTCAATTTGCATTAGATTTTACTTCTATTGAAAATCAGTTTGACATAGTATTTAAGGACTATTTTACTGAAGAAATACAAGAATTAAGATTAATGCAAACTGACAAACTATTGTCCTTAGATGATAAAAGTATTGAGGTATCAGGGGCTGGTCGCTTATTGATACGTAATATTTGCATGGTTTTTGATTTTTACTTAAAATCTCAAAAAGGGCAGCGTTTTTCTAAAGTTATATAGAGCTATATTCATAAAATAGCTGGCAATAAATATTTTTCAATGATTTCATCTGATTGAAAATGAGCATAAGCTTGGTTGTAAGCGGTTGCCGTGATAACAATGACCACATTTATGTCTTTAAAAATCATAATTTTATTACCACCATTACCACTGGCATAATAGCTTTCAATTTGTTGGTCATTAACACTGTAGGTTTTATTCCAAAGTAAGTAACCATAATATTCATTTTCACGATTTGGAATAGTCACGTGTTTTGTAAGACTGGATTGTATCCAAGATTCAGGTATAATCTGTTGTTTATTAAATCGTCCATTATCCAGATATAATTGCCCCCAACGAGCATTATCTAATGAACTCATTTGGAATCCTCCTGCGGTATTGGGTACATTAGTTGGTGTGTATTGCCACTTGTATTGATTTATGCCTAGAGGTTTAAGCAGTTTAATATCTGCATATTTATCTAAACCACCTGGAACTGTTTTATTGAGAATATCACCCAAAACAACCGCTCCTGCGGTAAAATAATCCCAGTTTTTACCTAAGGTTTTATTATCATCCATAGGTAAATCTAATGCAAATTTTACCCAATCAGATGTCGGGTACATGTTTTCTTCATTTCCCGCAGAATCAGGATTCATGTCTGTGGCATCAAATCCAGAGCTCATGGTCAATAGGCTCTTTAAAGTGACCCGTTCTTTGCTTTTTGAATGGTTTTGGTACGCTGTTAAGTCATAAAAATCTTTTAAAGTTTGCTTGTCATTTTTTATATGACCATCATTAATGGCTATTCCCATGATAGATGATGCCATTGTTTTTCCCACCGATCGCATATCATGCAAACTGTTTCTATCGGCTCCATTAAAGTATTCTTCAATCAATAACTGTCCCTCTTTAATGACGGTAACACTGGTGGTGTATTTAAAATAGTTTTGTGCTATTTTTTTATTTAATTTTTCTATCAAATCCTTATCATATGAAGCCTTTGATATTAACCATTTATCTGTTGGTTTAATTGATTGAATTGCCACTTGTTTTTTATCAATTTTTTGCTCTGAGCTTATTAAATTAACCTCTCCTTGGGCAATAATATCGCCCACTTTAAATTCCTCATGTTCAATATAAGGGCGAATTTCAATTTTAAATTTGTGAGAGTTTCCTGCCAAAGCTTGTTGCCCACCGCCTTTTTTCATAAATTTTAACCACAGAAATAGTCCCCAATGATCGGGGGTTTTCTTATTTAACAATGGAATGCCATAAACCATTGCAGAATTTTTATACTCACAAGATCCAGCTCCTGTTTGTAAATTGTATTGGTAGACTTGTTTGCCATCGACATAAAAAGTGAGTTGGAAACTACCTTTGTCGCATAATTCTCGGGTTGGTAATTGTGGTTCTAATTCACTCAGATAATAGGTTAAAGTTTTGCTTAAAAACATTCTAAAAGCAAAGTCAGAGGTGTTGTTTAATAACACTTGTGAAGGAAAATCTTTTTGCTTGAAATCATCAATTGCAATCCAATTATTCATAAAAGCAATTTTGCCGACGTTATTTTTATGCAACTCATTCATGAATTCTCCTTCATTTAAAGCCAATGGTGTTGAAACTTCTTCACTACATGAAGCAAGTAAAAAGGTGAAAAATATAAGTGTGATAATTTTGTTCATGGTTATTCCTAATTAAGTGTTTATAGTATAGTTTGTTTAGATTGTGGATGAGTGTAAAAAATCAATATCTTTCCTAAATGCATCTATAGTTACTGCTTATTCATATCTATGATTTTTTCTCCAATTCCAGCAAAGTATTCTCGAATAATTTTACCCCAAACTTTAATGCCATTTTCAGAATTTACAAAAATTACGATCCCTCTTTTTGATTTGGGAAATAACAAAGCAACAGTTTTAATGCCATAGTCACCACCTGTGTGTTGCAGGGCAAATTCACCTTTCCCAACATCGTTAAATATTTCCCATCCTAAGCCAAAATCAATACCTGGCTTTTCATTAACTTGTTTACTAATCATTTCTTGGTACAGTATTTTAGAAAGCCCTGCACCATCTAAAATATGCACCATAAACTTTGAATAATCTTCAATTGTGGTGAGTAAATTTGCTGCGGCATTGGCCTGTTTGTGCTTTGTAAAATCTATTGCTTTGCCATATTCATCATGCTCTTGTGCGTAGCGTTTTTCATCAGCATCCTTTGTCCAAGTAAAATGAGTATCATCCATATTTAAAGGTATAAAAAGGTATTCTTGAGCAAGTTGTTCAATGGGTTTATTGAACTTACTTTCCAAGGATTTGCGTAAAAATTCAAAACCTTCTCCAGAATACTGATATTTTGTTCCAGGTTTAAATTCAAATTTAAGTGTGTTTTCTTTATCTAAATAACGCCAGTTAGGAAAGCCAGTTTGATGACTTAAGATTATCCTAGCAGTTAACAGCTTAATTTCATTCGTATCCTTAATATCAGGATCACTATAATAGTGGTACAAAGGTTCATCCAGCCCTAACTGGCCGGAATCAATTAATTTTAGCGCTATTAAAGCAACAATAGGTTTGGTCAGTGATGCCACCTTATAAATAGTATTATAACTGACGGGATTATCCTTTTTTTGATCTCCAAATAGGCGGATTTGCTGTAGCTTCCCATGCTTAATTATACCAATGCCAATTGAGGGGATATGGTGTTGCTTTAATAAACTATTGATGCCAGTATCGGTATCGAATAAGCCAATAGGATAATGGTCGTTGAGCTTTTCAAATTTTGCATCAATGGGTTTATGGTCATAGCTCAAGATACGTTTAAGTTTCCATTGATTGTTATCTAATACCCAAAGGTGGGTAAAACGTGCCACACCTGTTGGGTAGATTTCTTTATTGGGGTCCTTATAATAAAATTCATGAATGCCTTTTTGCATAGCAGCGTACAACACACCGTCTTTATACAGAGGGAAAACTTTTAAGCTATCGGTAATTAATTTCCGAATGGGTTTATGGTCGGGTGTTGAGCAAATATTCTCTTTCATCGATTTAAGGAACATAGTTTTATCTTGAAAACCACCTTGGTCATGGTAAAACTCTAAATCATCGGTAACGATATTTTTAGTATTTTCTAAATGGCACTGATTAAAGCCCTGTTCAAACAACTCTGCATCTAGTTTTTTTAATACCACAAATAAATCATCCGATTGTTTGATTTGTGCCAAGCCAACTGGGCTTATCATTAACAAAAGTAAATAAATAAATTTCATCATTAGTTCTCAGATTAAAATACTTAGAGGTTTCAAGCAATGGATTTAGATGTAAATTTATTTATTTATTAAATTAACATCCAATTAGGTTTAACTAAGCATCTAAGTTAATATAGAAATTAATTTGGATGTGAAAATGAACGAAATAAAACACTTATTCCTGCCCTTGGCTTTGTTTACTTTTATTCTAATAGCAGTAGTTATAGCCTTACTTTTGCTGTATAACTATTTTGATAAGCGTTTAAAAGTTAAAGCAATACAAAACATTATTAAAGAAAATCAAGACCTTAAACCTGAGCAAATCCAAGCCATAATCTCAGAAAAGAATGCCAAAGTGGATATACGTAAAGGGTTTATAGCTATGGGTTTATCCATTGCCTTTATCTTTTTTGCTTTGATTATGGGCAGCAGTGGTTATTCTCTAGCACAAGCGAGTTTGTTGGGTATGGCGATGTTTCCTCTGATGCTGGGTTTAAGCTATTTTTATTTCCATTTCTTTGAAAATAAAAATAAGTAATTAAATTAATGGATGATTTTAATCTTTTTAGTGATGCTCAACTAGTGGTGCTTGTGCAATCCACTGGAGATGCGCCTGCCTATTCAGAATTAGTCCAACGTCACCAAATGAGTTTGTATGCCTTTTTGTACCGATACACCGATGAAAAATACCAAGCAGAAGACTTGACCCAAGACGCATTCATCAAAGCCTTTGATAAAATACATCTATTTACCAAAAAATCCAGTTTTAAAACTTGGTTATTTAGCATAGCTTACCGAGAGTTTTTACAAGAAAAACGAAAATCAAGTGTCTTTCAGAAGTTCATTAATAAAATCAAACGAAACACATCGCAACGCTATTTGATGAAAGTTGATGACACTATCGACCTCAACCAAGCCCTAAAACAATTATCTGACAATCAAAAAGCGGTACTGTTATTGTGTGATGCAAGTGGTATGTCACACACTGAAGCTGCCAACACGTTGGATATGCCACTTGGATCACTCAAAACCTATATAAAGCAAGCCCGCATGATCATGCAAAAGCAATTGGAGGAAAAACATGACAAATAAGACTAGCCAACTCGATAAATTGTTTGCACAAAATAACCAAGATATAGAACAAGTGCTCCAATCAAGACTATTGAGTAAAAATAAAATTAAAGTTAAAGTAAAATCATTATCCAAAACAGCCGTATTAACCCTAGTTGCCTTAATTGGGTCTGTGATATTTTCTATTAGTTTTGCGTGGTTGTTAACTAGTTTCTAGCTCAACAACTCAGTTTAATAGGCTTTTATAATCTCACCATTTTTATCACTATCAACGCTAGATACATAGGCAGCAACTGCATCTTTCATGGTAATAGGTTGATGACCGACAAAGTAGTCTTTGTATTTTTCATAAGCATCTTCAACCAAGCCCAATGAAACTGCATTAACACGTAATTCTTTATCCAATTCAAGTGAAACAGCTTTAACAAAGCTATGGATTCCGCCATTGACCATTGCTGCACTCGCAGTCATTAATACTGGATGGTCTGCTAATATACCCGTTGATAAAGTGATTGAACCATTAGGGTTCAAGTACTTGCAGCCTATTCGAACTAGGTTTACTTGTCCCATTAACTTACTTTGTAGTCCGATTTGATAATCCTCTTCGCTTAAATCATTAAATGGCGCCCATTTGGCATCACCACAAATATTGATTATGGCATCAAGTTTACCGACTCTTTTAAAAAGAGCCTTGATAGAATCTGATTGTGCTATATCAACTTGTTCATCACCGCTATTTCTGCCTGCGATAATAACCTCATTGTCTTGATCAAAATATTCTGTTACTTTTTTACCTATAGTGCCATTGCCGCCGATTATTAATATTTTCATTATGTTGTCCTGTGCTTAGTTTTTGTCAATTGATTTTATATGTATTTATAATGTTACATATTTAGAAATATCTATATATATATTCGTTTTTATAATTTCATTAAGTTAAGTAATTACAATAATTTTTTTAATTTTTGTAAGTAGAGATTTATTGTTTTCTCATTGCGTTTAAAATAAGTCCATTTGCCCACCCTTGTCGGGCTTATCAAATCAACATTCTGTAATGTGCTTAGGTAAGAAGAAATAGTGGACTGAGATAAACCCGATTTGTCTTTTATATACATCGCACAAACCCCGAAATCAAAATGTTTTAATTCTTGATGTGCAGGAAAGTTAGCCTCCGGGTTTTTTAACCAGTTCAAAATATCGAAACGTGTTTTGTTGGCCAGTGCGTTATTTACTTTAATTATATCCATGCGCCCAGCATATCATATCGATAAACATAAATATATAGATGCTTGAGAGTAGTTGAATTTAGTTGAATTTAAAACAATGATTTCGTTATTTAGTTAATTTCCAAATCAATACAACAATTATAAAAAATATTAGTATTTGTAAAAGAAGGAAACTATAGAATAATACAATGCGTACTATTTTCATTATTAGTTTTTGTTTTCCAAAAAACTGACTAAAAGCCCAATAATTAAAAAACATGCCAACAATTAAAGCCATCCAAACTAGGAAATCATCTTTAACATTAATAAAACTAAAGATTGTATAAATAATAAATTGCTGGCCAGTTATATAAAAGTTCAACACCAAATGTTCAGTGTAATTGTACTTTGATTTTTTAAAAGCAAAATAAGAAGCAAGTGAATAAAAGGGCAACAAAAATAATAGTGTGTATGTCTGGTTGTTAGCTAGCCAACTATAAATTTTTAATTCAGCTAGTTCCCCTGTATCATTTCTACCTAAACTCAACCCAGCAATAAAATCATCCATAAACGTGACTCCACCTATAAAATAATTTACCAATACATAGATTGCCGAAGTAAGAATAATAAATGCTATAGGTTTAGAATAGTTTGTTCTTTTTCCATTAATATACTCCCCTATAGCGTGTCCAGGCCTAGTAAATAGCTCTTTTACTGTGAATAAAAATCCATGATTGATTTGAAAAATACTTTCTGGCACCTCATTAAGCAAATACCTTAAATCTATTTCCCTAACCCTAGAACTTTGTCCGCAATGGTTACAAAAATTTCCATTGAATATTTTTTCGCAGTTTTTACATTTCATTTTATAAGGGTTTTGTCATTCAATATTTTAAAACCATAGTTTAACACTTCATCGCTATCTAATTGCGTTTGAGTGACATAATTTTTTGGCACATATTTTTCACGTGCTGTGCCATCAATATGAAACAGTTTAGCCGTAGACAACCTAAAGCCGTATTTTTGCTATTTCAAGCGCCTTATCTCCACCTTCACCTGAATTAATTCATGAAGCATTAGCATCAGCGAGTATGCCACGTAAATCGGTGTTTCTTTCTCTGAATATGAGTGCTCGACTCTCGTATAAATATGTGTTTTTAGTAAATCATTTGGTGATTGTTGCAATAAGTTAGGCAATAAATCTATTTCAAACCCATCAACTTATTTAGTAATCATGCCAAGAGAATCAAGGCAGTTTCCCAACTGGTTAATGATCGCTTTTCCATACCAAATTCTTACTTGTGGATAGGCAAGGCCTTTATTCTTAATAATGTCGAATTGAGATGTGGTTTTTCTGTTGAACTCATTAAAATCATCGTTGTATAACCCAATCCCTGCATAAACTGGATTAAGTGCACGTATAAAAATGCTGGCAGCTTCAAAAAAATCAAATGCATCTTTGTCAATTTGTGGTTTATATCTTAGTCTTATACTGCCTTCGCCTTTCCTGTTGGCAACAGTTTTTTATCCATAGACAGTATTTTTCCCGCAAATAGTGTCATTACACTAGTGACAATTAAATACTATAATGTGCTTACATCAAATTTCTTTCGGGGAGGATCTTGACAACTAGCTTTATCTGGTCTAAATCCATCTTTGTCAAATGCACTGTTAAATGCATTAGCAATGGTACTGGCATTTGCTAGTGATGTTACATGAAGAAAAATTACGTTAATGCCAGTATTCATTTGAACAGTTGTTTGTTAAAATTCACAGTAGTATAACAGATTTGTCAATGATATTATCTAAGCTAAAAGCCAATATTTGATACCTATTTATTTTTCATAGAAAAAGAAATCGTTCCCAATTGTAAGACCAGATAAATAAGTGATAAGTGGTAAGTGGTAATACAAAGAAAAAATCAAACAAAGTACATATAAATTTAAAATTATATTTTCAATAGTGTGAAAATTCTTCACTTTCATAGAACTAGGTTATTACTAAAATTAAATTTGCTGAAAAAAAGAAGATAAACCCTGTTATTGAAATAATTGGAGAAGAATAAGCAAAACACCGAAGGTATCCTAATAAAAATATTTTTAAAATAAGTGTTTAACATAATTACCAATATACTGATTTGAGATTAAAATGCATTAAATATTTATGTTATACTTTGTTCCATTGTTCTAAATCATTGACTCGACGTGGTAGTCTTTCTTCTAACCATTTCATGAGTGTTCCTAGTTTAAATTCTTTACCCTTGGATTCTATAACCCAAGAAAGAAAATCATATGGCTCTCCAATGAAATAGATTACTTCTTTCTCGGTCAGGCACTAATTAGTCCTTTAATTAATATTTATCATCCCAATAATTGTTTAATGAAACCTAAAAAAAGTAGAAGAAAAAAGAATTCTCAAGACAAAGTAAAAAATAAATCCAGTAACATCAGCCAACTAAAATTGATTTGGCCTTTAGTTATTCCTTATAAAAAATATATCTATTTAGCCCTTGTGTTATTGATACTAGGGGCTGCTGCTAACTTGTCTTTGCCTGTTGCTTTTAAAATGATGATTGATTTAGGCTTTTCTCGCGAGCATCAAGACCAGTTATCGCAGTATTTTTTATTG
>Ga0256845_1002994_pt1 | contig 11756 bp, 10 predicted proteins | sample RiftiametaG_FD_189101 | JGI IMG/M metagenome (GOLD analysis project Ga0256845, IMG submission 189101) | Tube worm associated microbial communities from hydrothermal vent at the East Pacific Rise, Pacific Ocean - Riftia | ecosystem: Host-associated > Annelida > Integument > Unclassified ... | reverse complement strand
TTTTGGAGATACGATTGCTCTAGGGCTAGCGTGGTTTCTAGAGAAATTTTCCAAGAAGAAACGTGATAAAAGATACTCTTATGGGTATGGTCGCTTTTCGCTGCTAGCAGCCTTTATAAATGGGCTTATCCTTCTGTTAGGCTCGATTTTTATTTTATATGAGGCCATTCCAAGACTATTTAATCCTGTGCAGCCGGATGCGAATGGCATGATGTGGCTAGCCATTGGAGGTATTATTTTTAACGGAGCCGCTGTTTATAAAATGCAGTCTGGTAAAACTCAAAACGAAAAAATTGTGAGCTGGCATTTAATGGAAGATGTGCTAGGTTGGGTCGCTGTTTTTATTGGCAGCCTTATAATGAAATTTTGGAATGTGCCTATAGTAGACGCGCTGCTTTCAGTAGGTTTTACACTTTTTATTCTTGTTAATGTGTTTAAGAATTTCTTGGCTACCGTAAGAATTTTTCTGCAGGCCATTCCAACCAACATTAATGAAAACGAAATTGTAAAAGAAGTAATTAAACTAGCTCATATTAAATCAGCACACGACACCCACTTATGGTCAATTGATGGTGAAAAAATCGTTTTTACACTACACGTTGTAGTAGACCCAAATTTAACAGAGAAGGAGGTGATAGAAATCAAAAAATCAATTAGACTAATTGGCAGTAAATATAAAGTTCATCACATTACGGTAGAAGTGGAATTTGAACAAGAAGACTGCGGATTAGAAGAGTGTTTAAAAAAGCAAAAGGCTCTATTATAGAGCCTTTTGCAACTTAACCTAACCTATTTATATGAAGAACTATATCTAAGACTATGCTTAGATACAAAGGTTTAACGGTTAATAATATTTTTTATTTTATTTAAGGATTTAATAAATCAGGATTTTCAAATTCATTGCCAATAACTTCGCAGGTATTTGCTTCAAACCTTCCAAAAGATTTCATCGTCATTTGACGCTCTACATCTGTATAAGACCAGCCTCCTCTATTATTATCCCAAACAATAATGAATTTTTTGCTTTCCATCTGCACAATATCACGTTGAAACACATCGGTGTTATTTAAGTCTTTCTGACCCGTGTATTGCATAATTTCCATGTCATCATCTTTAACCCCTTCCATGTCTTTATCACTGTAAAACATAAAAGAATGATTTTCGGTAGAAAACGAAAGCGCTCCCGATTTAAACATGCGTTGGCTCTTTTTATTAAAAGCCCTAAACTTTAACTCGATATTAAGCATGCCGCAAAGCTAACACTAACTAAAATTAATTTGCAAGCAATTGAGATGATAGATTACAAGAAAACTATTGTAGAGAACATATAGCTCGTCAATATTAATAATTAGTTACTTTCACAGCCCTCTCACTAAATACTATGAAAAAACTTATCGTTTTAATACTTGTTCTGTCTATTCCATCCGCTATTTATGCTCAAGAAAATAAAGACAAAACAATTACTTCTATCAGTAACTCATATTCTTTATCGGATACCACCAAAGTTAACTTAAATAGTTCAACTCTAAATATTGATTGGATGGGTACTACTGTTGAAGTCAGATTTCTCACAAGCCTAATTTATGATTTAGAGCATATCAGAAAGTTTAATAAGGATTCTTTTTTCTCTCCTTCAGAAGAAACAAAAAAAGGGTATTTAGAAATGATGAAAATAGCCAGTCAAAACTGCCATAGCTATGCACTTGAAAAATATTTTGACTATCACAACATCGAAGATTCCATTTTGTTTACAGACAAATCCGTACTGGTAGAGAATAAGTATATGAAATCAATTCTGGCAACAGCGTTTAAAAAGACTAAGTCTGTTAACACAAAACCTAAAAAGAATTTTAAAACAGAGTTTACAGAAGGCAGTTTATTAGTGTTTAGAAATAAAGATAATTGGGCCATTCACACTGTTTTTTATGATGGGAAATACCAGTCAAAAAATGGCATAAAAAGAGCTAAATCTTATGATAAACTGATTGACATTTATAAAACATACTGGGATACCGTAATAATTGAAGAATATCAATTGGACACTAGCAAAGTTGGGTTATACCTTACACAACGAGAAGGTTAGGATTTATCCTTAACAGAAAGCCCTAATACAAATTCCGATACCACTTCTGAATTATTAGGGTAGCCTGTAACAGCACTAATTTTTATATCCTTAGTTACGCGCTCCTTAGTTTTCATAGTTTCTTCTACCATTGCCTGAATAGTAGCTCCCTCATCCGAAATAAAATAGACATCACTTTCTGGCCTTCTTAAAAAGCTGGCTTCAAAGTTTTTAAATAGATAGTTTCGCCTTCATTTTATCCGCAATATAAAACGACTGAAAAGCACCTGCTAAATCTGCACCAATGGCCAATGAGCCAAAATACATCGACCCTAAATGATTTTTGGTTTTTCGTTTTAGCTTAATTCTAACCACCATTCTGGTTTCGGTTAGCTCCAATAGTTTTGGGCGAACAAAGCCAATAAGTGGTATCTTAAAGAAACCAAATAGCCACAACATTCTCTGTGCTTTTTTCAAATCACTCATATTCTTCTCCTGTTTATTTAACCCGAGCAAAGATAGCCGCATAATTGCGAGAGTTATTTCTAGTTATCAATTTTAAATTATTCGACCCAAATTGTATTATTTAAAAATCTAATCTATTGCATTAAAAATAGTCAATAATAATTACCTTAGTTAACCACTATTTATGCAAAACAATTCCTCCTTACAAAAGCACTACCGATCGTGCAATTTATGCGAAGCCATTTGTGGTTTGGTTATAGAACATCAAAACGGAAAAATATTTTCTATTAAAGGAGATAAAGAAGACCCATTTAGCAAAGGGCATATTTGCCCTAAGGCCGTGGCCTTGCAAGATATTTATAATCATCCAGATAGGCTTAAACAGCCTATGCAAAGAACTAAATCGGGGTGGAAACAAATTAGTTGGGAGGCTGCTTATTCTATTACAACCTCAAAAATTAAGGAAATACAACATCAGCATGGCAAAGATGCCATTGGCTTTTACCAGGGAAACCCTTCTGTGCATAATTATGGAACGATGTTGTTTAGTGGCAATCTTAGAAAGGCTCTTAGAACAAAAAATAACTATTCAGCCACTTCTTTAGACCAACTTCCACATCAATATGTAGCTCAACTTATGTTTGGGCATCCTTTAATGATACCGGTGCCTGACATTGACAGAACCGATTTCTTTTTAATTATCGGAGGGAACCCATTAGCTAGCAACGGAAGTATGATGACTGCACCTGGAGTAGCAGGCAGGATTAAGACCATTCAGAAACGAGGTGGTAAAGTGGTGGTGGTTGATCCTCGCAAAACCGAGACAGCAAAAAAAGCAGACCAGCATATTTTTATTAAGCCCGTTGCAGATGTGTATCTGTTACTTGCCTTAATCAACCAAGTGTTTGAACAGAAAGGCGTAGACTTAAAATCGGCAGAAAGCTACTGTGTTAATTTGGCTGAGATTGAAGATATCACAAAAGATTATCCCCTTGAAAAAATTGCCAGCATAACAGGAATTGACACTGATATAATTAAACAGTTAGCTGCTCAATTTATAGAATCGAATACAGCCGTATGCTACGGCAGGATGGGTGTTTCGGTGCAAGAATATGGTACTATTTGCCAATGGTTAATAAATGTACTAAACATTATAACAGGCAATTTGGATAGCTCTGGAGGGCATCTGTTTCCAAAACCTGCGGTGCAAGTTCGAAGAGGGAAAAACCGTACAATGAAACCGCGCTGGTATAGTAGGGTGAGCAATAAACCAGAGTTTATGGGTGAGTTGCCCACGGCTATTCTTGCTGAAGAGATAACCACCCAAGGCAAAGGAAAAATAAGAGGACTAGTTGTATCGGCAGGAAACCCTGTAGTTTCATCTCCTAATGGACCCAAACTTGCAGAAGCGTTAAAACAATTAGGTTTTATGGTGTCTATTGATATTTATATGAATGAGACATCGCAATATGCCGACTTAATTTTACCTCCTGCCACAGGTTTAGAAACCGACCATTACGACCTTGCTTTCTATAATTTATCGGTGAGAAATATTGCGAAGTATTCCCCTGCACTATTTAAACCAGAGAACAATGCCCAGTTCGATTGGCAAATATTTAAAGCCCTAAGTAATAGGCTCAGTCCTCCTCGCTCTATAAAAAATAAGCTTATCAATTGGTGGCAAACACCTACCCGTTTACTTAACCTCGGCCTTAAAACGGGCCCTTATAAATTATCGTTAAAACAATTAAAAAAGAATCCTCACGGAGTAGATTTAGGCTCCCTCACCCCACTGTTGCCAAGTCATTTGTTTACATCGGATAAAAAAATAGACCTGGCTCCTGAGTTGATGATAGAAGGAATGCAACAAGTTAAAACCAATTTAGACAAGGCGCCTTCCTCTAAATTAATACTGATTAGCCGTAGGCATTTACGAAGCAATAATTCGTGGATGGGCAATATAGATCGGCTAAAAGGAGGCAGCAATGTATGCACATTGCAACTAAACCCCGCTGATGCCACAGGTTTTAAAAACGAGCAATTAGTGGAGGTAACATCTACCACAGGCTCCATTAAAGTTGCCCTTGAGATAACCGAAGATATGATGGCCGGTGTGGTAAGTTTATTGCACGGCTCTAGCCCAAGTAATAACGATTTAACCAACGAAAAATTAATAGATCCCATTACAGGAAACGCTGCCTTTTCTGGGGTAGAAGTTTCGATTATAAACTAAACCCTTACACACCTCCTTATTTGTTCGCTGTTAAGAACTTCTGTAGCTTAATTAAATAACAGGCTAAAAGTTACTATTATAACAACCATATGAGCCAATGGGTTAGTCTCTAGCTGTTCAATTTTATAATGGAACCAAACTAACAAAAGGCAAAGATTCTAATTCAAAGCTTACCTATATTAATGATCTATGCAATCAAAATACCATCTATACTTTGGCATTAGACAAGGTCTACTGGATGACTATTTTAAATTGAAATCGATCTCAGTCCTCGTCTTTCAGTTCTAATAGTGTCTGGCCTATATCTTCTATGGACTGAGTATATCGTTTCAATTCAAACTTCATTATTGATGGGAATGCCAACATTATTAGTACTATAAATACCATAAAGTAAGAATCGAAAATATGGGACCCTGTAGTTGAAAAGTTCAGGTTACCGTACTCTTCAATCCCCAGAAAAGTATCAATTAGCGAAAAAGTAAAGATTGAATACATGACGCCAACTTCAACCACCTTTGCTTTTTTGAGATAAGCTTTGAGGTCGGTTTGTACTTTCTTCATAGATTCTTTGAGCGACCCGGTATTAAAAGTGATGTCCAAGAACTTCCTATTCCTAACTGCCTTGATCAACATAAATACTAGTAGTACTTCAATAAACCCAATTATAATATATGTTCTTCCTAGTTCTTGTGCGGTATGAAGGTCTGGATGGGTGTTATTCCAAAATACAGCAAATGATAGAAGTAACGGAGTGACAATCACTGAAAATAAAAGCATTCTGTAATCAGAATTTATTTTCCGTTTCATCCTATTGATGATGCCATTTCCCTCTTTGGAGATAATCTCTAAGATATTTTCCTTTGCTAGGTCTTGGTCGATTAATTTTTTCTCGGCCAGCGTATTCCATATTTTTTTTAATTCAATTGTTTCCATCTTTAAATGATTTTAAAATTTGAGATTTAATTCTACTGATTTTAACACCGGTGTTACTTTCCGAAATCCCTATAATTTCCGCAATTTCTTTATAACTGTATTCGTCCAGATATAAAGTGATAATGGCCTTGTCGATAGGGGACAACTGATTAATGGCTCGGTAGAGTTTCTCCTGATTAGCATTTTCAGGATCATGACTATTGGCAATATGCTTCATGTCCACCTCGGCTATCTTAACATGCTTCAATTGATTTTTCTCCTTTCGGAGGATATCAATCGCTGCATTAAGACATACTCTGTACATCCAAGTGGAGAACTTCGCCTGGTTATTAAAACTCGGAAAAGCCTTCCATAGCTGGATGATGAGCTCTTGGTGATAATCCTCTTTTTCAAGTCTATCTCTAAAATAGAGATTACTTATTTTGTGGACGATCCCCTGGTTTTGTTGCAGTAGCTCAGTAAACTTCTCTTCCATAATTATCAACTAATTTCTACACAACAAGACGGAATTCAATTTACAAAACTTACAAATATTAAAAATATTTTTTCAAACCTAATTTCTAAAAGTCTACAGGACATAATTGAATAATTTTCAACTAACTGCTATTAGTCATTGGTTAGATAGTGACGACAACTGAAATGTGCATAAAAAATGCTGAAACTCCATACCCTAATAAGGTATTTGCAAAGTCTTGTACGATCCGTTAGCTTTAGTAATATTATCAATGTCAAGCTTACGGGAATTAGCCTGATGTTATTCTTCAGTAAAATCGAACGTAAATTGAAAAAATAAAGGGATGAATAAAGTGTTAATTGCCATTATAATTGTAACTCTAACAAGTTGTTCCAATACAAATAAGAAAGACGAAACTATGGAAAAAGAAAGCAAACCAAATAACAAGCAATCTGATAATAATGACACTATTCCTAAGGTTACTGGAATTGGTGGAATCTTCTTTTCTTCAGAAAACCCGAAAGAAACTAACGAATGGTATAGTAAAAATTTAGGTATTAAAATCAACGATTGGGGTTCTTCGAGTTTCGAATCAAGAAGTATTGATAAGCCTGATGAGGTAAACTCTTTGCAATGGAAACTTTTTAAAAACGGAGACGAGTATTTTTCACCCTCAAAAAAAGAATTTATGATTAATTACCAAGTACAAAATATAGAAGGGCTAGTAACCAAACTCAAAGAAGATGGAGTAACAATTCTTGATAGTATTACAACTTATGATTACGGAAAATTTGTTCATATTATGGATAATGAAGGCAATAAAATTGAATTATGGGAACCTGTTGATTAAATGATAAAACAACAAAATTACATATGCGTTCCGCTATTTTCATGCATATACTATCTATTATGCAATTAAGGAAAATCCATTGAATTGGTTAAGTACAAGCCTTAAATTTAGTTTCCTAAATCTCCATACAAACCACAGATAATGGAGATATCGTTACTCAAAATCATTCCCCATACACCACATACAGCACCGTTTCTCCTACTGCTTTGAGTGTTTTCTTGTCGATAACATCCATATTATCTTTGGTAGAATGATGAAAATCACCAAAATACCCATTCACTGGATCGAAATGCAAAATATCAATCATTGGTATTTTAGCCAGTACATTTACATAATAATGATCATCTGTAATAGAGCCAGGTTTGGTGGTTACAAAATGCCTCCCGTGGCCAATTTTTGATGCAGCAGTCCACACCTTATTCAATATTTTGGGCGCAAATTGATGGGAAATTCCTTCGAATGGAAATTGCGCGTCTTTAGCTCCAACCATATCTAATAAAATTCCATAATAGGCTGAATAATTACCTTTGTTTTTAGCCCAATACTGAGAGCCTAAACACCAACTATCTGTTGCAGTTCCATTTTCTTGGCCCCAGTCTTCGCCATCAAAAAAGAGTAAGTCAACTCCCACGGTAGGCAAATTATTCGCATTCATTGTTCTGGCAATTTCTAATAACACGCCAACGCCACTAGCACCATCATTGGCGCCATCAAAGGTTGCGGTTGGATCAAGTACATCTTTAGAAGCCCAAGGGCGAGTATCCCAATGTGTTGCGAGCAAAATTCGCTTTTTAGCAGTTGGATTAAAGCTTGCCATAATATTGCGAAGCTTCAAATTAACACCATCATAGGTAGTGGCCTCAAAAGACTGCACATTTACCTTAGCACCATAAGCTTCTAGCCTTGCAATGATTTTATCGCCTGCAGCAATATGCTCAGGAGTATTTGGTATTCTTGGCCCAAAATCAACCTGCTCCTGTACAAAAGCATAAGCAGAGTCTGCATTAAAAGTTGGGAATGCAATTTTTTTTTCTGATACCACTAATTGATGCTTCTCATCTTTATCAGAATCGGAGCAAGAGGTAATTATTATTACAGCAATAAAAACGAGGGCAGTATAATTTAATATTTTCATCATTTCTAACTTTGTTTATTCCGAGGAACAAGGAATCTTTAACTTAAAGACTACTTTCTACTCTTATAAGATTCCTCGTTCCTCGGAATAGAAAAGGAATCCATTGCTAACTCAACCTCACTCTTTTTGTCTAAGAATCTAAGGTCTTATGTCTCTCTTATTCTTCATAAGCCCACTCAATGCCCGATTTCATATCTTTTACAATAATACCATTGGCTTTTAAGCCAGCTCTAATTTTATCAACTCGATCAAAATCCTTTCTAAACTTAGCCTCTTTATAAATGGCTACCATAGCCTCCACCATCTCTTTATAATCTGATGGGTTTTCTTCTTTAAGCGCCAGTATATTCTCAACGAAATCGATATAAGTAGATTTTATTTTATCGAAAGTTTCTTTTCCAACAGCCCCAAAAGCCAGCTGACCAGTATGCAATGAGTTTATTTTCTTAACTAAATTAAAAAGCTGACCTATGGTTAAAGCAGTGTTAAAATCATCATTCATAGAAGAATGGCATGCCTTTATCATTTTTTCAATTTGTTCAGATACGGCACTATCTAGAGCAACGCCATCTTCCACAAATTCCATTTGTTTGATTAATCGAAGTCCATTAATCATTTTTTTATACCCTTTTCGAGATGCTTTTAGTGCTTCATTTGAAAAATCAAGGGTACTTGAATAATGCGATTGAAGCATAAAAAACTTAGCCGTCATTGGGCTATATGGTTCATCTAACAACTCGTGATTTCCAGTAAATAACTCTTCTGGCAAAAAGGAGTTCCCTAAGGACTTACTCATCTTTTGACCATTCATTGTAAGCATATTGGTATGCATCCAATAACGAACAGGGTCGGTTCCATACGTGCCAACCGATTGAGCAATTTCACATTCGTGATGCGGAAATTGCAAATCGAGGCCGCCTCCATGTATATCGAAAGTCTTGCCCAAATATTTAGTACCCATTACGGAGCACTCTAGATGCCAACCCGGGAAACCAACTCCCCAAGGTGAGTTCCAACGCATAATGTGTTCTGGAGATGCATTTTTCCACAGTGCAAAATCAATATTATTCCGCTTCTCGTCTTGGCTTGTAAGCTCGCGCCCACTCTCCATCATGTCTTCTATATTTCGGCCAGAGAGCTTTCCGTAATTATGGTCTTTATTATACTTGGCAACATCAAAATACACCGAGCCATTGGTTTCGTATGCCAAATCCTTATCTAACAAAGCCTGAGTCATTTCTATTTGCTCCACAATATGGCCTGTTGCCGAAGGCTCAATATCAGGGGAAAGCATATTGAAAATCTTAGTAAGGTCGTGGAAGCCATTGGTATATTTCTGCACAATTTCCATGGGCTCCAAATGTTCTAACCGAGCTTTTTTACTAATCTTATCTTCCCCTTCGTCTGCATCATTTTCTAAGTGACCAACATCTGTTAAATTACGAACGTAACGCACCTTATAACCTAAATACTTTAAGTAACGATAGATTACATCAAAACTCATAAATGTGCGCATGTTGCCTAGGTGCACATCACTGTATACAGTAGGGCCACACACATACATTCCCACAAAAGGGGGCTCTAAGGCCTCAAATAATTCCTTCTTTTTTGTAAGACTATTGTAGATGCGTAATTTTTCAACCATAGGAGCAAAAGTAAGTGCTATTTGTGATATATATACGGGTTCTAGGTATTTGGTTTTAGGTATTCGATAATTCTCCCTTGAGTCATGGTCTAAATTTGTAAAGCTTAACAGATTCAGACAAAACTAACCAGTTGAAACTAGTTTTGTCTCCATTCGTATGCGCCAATATCGGGTTTGTTGTCGCGCACCAAGCTATCTAAATCGATTAACACGTTTAAGTTAATACCAACATCAATGGCGGGAGAAAGGCTATCTATTCGATAATTATAGGCCGATGATTCAGTAAATAGTGGATCCATATTTAAAATATTATCTACTTCCATTTCTACTATTTGTGTTTTAAGTAAATTGTTTATAAAACTCACATTAAATACCTTGCCCTCTGCATCTGAAAATTGGAGTTCTTCATCCTGGTTTCCCCAAACGATGCTATTTTCGATGCTTGCGTTTAAATCTTCTGAAATTACAGAGCCATCTGATAATTGCAAATTATTAGTAAAGACCATAAGAGGACTATTTCTAAAAAATCCGTAGCCAAAATTAGCAAAAGTGCTATGTTTAAAAATGTAATTTCCACCCGCTAAACCAGCCACATTAAACTCTACACAGTTATTTATTAAACAATTGGTTAAGGTTAAATCGGAACTAAAGGACAAAATTCCCGAACCAGAAGTATTTTCAATAATGGAATTATTCATCACCAAATCAGGCACATTGTCGTCATCGGGAGTGCCCAACCAAATGCCAATTTGAGCATTTCTGATATGAGTAAAATCCATTGTATTGGACTTGCTACCTTCTAAAAACACAATGCCACCCCATTGCCCTGGGGCATTATCAAATCCGTTATCAAACCTATCGTTTATAAATAACACAGGAGATTGTGCGTTGCCCTTCGACTCGATAGTTCCTTTGATGTAAATGGAAGAACCAATGTGTGAAAATATTCTGGTTCCTGGCTCAACGGATAATAAACAAAGGCTATCCACTAAAATGTTATCATAAATAACATAGGGTTTTCCAGCTGTCCATATTGTGTTGCAAACCAGAATAGAGTCTCTCAAAAAATGGGCATCCTGGCCCCAAGCAATTACTGGAATTTGCTGTTCGAGCCCATTGGTAGAAAATTGTAGTGCCTCTTCAACCACGAAAGAAAGATTTTGGTTTTGCTCTTTTAAATTTGCTTTTAAGAGAATGAGCAAGCTGTCTCCAGCTAGAAGGTCGGTATCCTTAAAATCATTGCCTTCCACTCCGTTAACAATAATGGAAAAAGCATTTGAACTATTTGTGATGCCTATATGCGAAATTGTTACAGCTTTAGTTTCTTTATTATACACACGCAAGCGTTTCGTAATACTTGTTACTGTGGATAATAGGGTATCAAAATAAATTGTATCCGCAGAGAATCGCAATTGGGTTGGAGCCAATCCAAATTCTGGACTATTAGGTTTACAAGATGCTAAGGCACCAATAAAAATTAATAAGTAGAAAACCCTTAACATATTTTACTCGATTCTCATTAATAGATTAAGGTAGCTTTATTGAGTAGAAGATTCCTCCTTCCTCGGAATAAAAAAAGTGCTAATAGAATTAGATTGCGCCCTCTTTCATCTTTTCGGCATTTTCTGCAATACGCAATTCATCAATAAAATCGATGATATCGCCAGCCATGACCTGTGGTAAGTTATGCACCGATTTCCCAATTCTATGATCGGTTACTCTTCCTTGGGCATAATTATAAGTTCTAATTTTATCAGATCTATCTCCACTGCCAATCATAGATTTACGCTCAGCACCTACTTCCGCATTATGCCGTTCTAGCTCTATAGCATATAAACGAGATTTTAATTCCTTTAGTGCTTTATCGTAATTTTTTAGCTTCGATTTCTGATCTTGGCACTGCACCACCACACCAGTAGGCATGTGAGTAAGACGAATGGCCGAATAAGTCGTGTTTACAGACTGTCCTCCAGGACCTG
>Ga0256845_1002993_pt1 | contig 11758 bp, 8 predicted proteins | sample RiftiametaG_FD_189101 | JGI IMG/M metagenome (GOLD analysis project Ga0256845, IMG submission 189101) | Tube worm associated microbial communities from hydrothermal vent at the East Pacific Rise, Pacific Ocean - Riftia | ecosystem: Host-associated > Annelida > Integument > Unclassified ... | reverse complement strand
AGACCGACTGCGCGCTCACTTGTCCGAACTTGTACGCGACCTATTTTACCTACGCTGGCCTTCTCGCGCCGCGTTACAACGCGCAAAACCAGGAGCTGCCCTCTGCTTTTGCCAAGATCAGCGATGAGCTTCGGCTCGAGCTCAAGAGCTTTCATGTCGCCTACCTCGAGACGGTTGCCAATCTCTCAAACATGATGAACACCGAGCCCGGGGACATGGAAAGCGGCTTTGGCCTCACCAAGGAGGACCTCAAGGTCGCCTTTGTACCGCTCGACAACTGGGTCGACTCGGTCACCGCGATCGACTACGACACGCTCGTCTATTCGATCGTGCCCGATTGGATCATCGAGCTCGATACACTGATGCAGTCACTTGGTATCGACGTCGATCTGGCGTCGATCATCGCTGCGGTTTTCGAGCCGATCGTGCAGCCGATCAAAGACGCGATTTACGGGGCCTTCATCGCCGAGGCCCAGGCCTATCTCGACCAGCTTGTGGCCGAAGTCGAGGCGCAAAAAGACGCTGTCTATTCCGAGTATGACAGCCGTCTGGCGGCTGCAGCCCACCCGGATCTAGAGGGCGATGTGCTCGACCATTTCTACGAGAGTGGGATCTACAGCCACTCGTTTAACCTCGTTGCGGCGACGCTCGCCGATCACGGGGCAGTGTTGCCGCTGGACGACGAATTGGGGCCACCCCCGGGTTCTCGCGGAGCCGCTTCGTTTGATGCTTCCTACTCACTGGCGTGGATGCAGGCGGGCTCTTGCGACTATCTCCAGGAGGTTGTCTTTCCCCTGGGTATCGACGTTGCCGGTTCGCTTTCGGTGCGCATTGGCGACCTCGAATATCCGGCACAAATGATCGAAGATGCTCCAATAGAGTGTCATGGTGGCTCTTTGAGCGGGTTTAGCGAGGCTCCGACGGTCGAACTCTGCGCGGTGGTGAGCTACCCCGAACTCCTGAACAAGAAGACAGGTTCGGTGAGCCGGGCCTACCCGCCCGAGCTTGCTGCCGAGGGGGCCAGCTGTGACGGTTTGGTGATCCCTGGACTGCCCGAGCCGCCACCCGGTACGGACACCGATACGAGCACGGGCACGGGCGGCAGCGGGGGGACCGACGGGGAGACCTCCGGGCTCGGTAGCGAGGGCGACAGCGCCTTGACGGGCGACAGCGCGAGCGCGTCGGCGGGCGGTGTTGACGACGAAGAGGGCTGCGGTTGTCGGGCGAGCGCGCCCTCAGACGCCGGTCGTCTCGGGCTCGGATTCCTGGTGCTGCTGGGGTTTCGCCGCCGCCGTCGTGTTCGTCGTCGTGTTCGTCGTCGTGTTCGCGTTGCGGGCGGCTCTCTCCGAGTTCTGCTCGGGGCAGGGCTGGTGTGCAACCTGGGACTCGGGCTCGGCGGTTGTGCGGGCGACGATGGTGTGGCCAGCGACAGCGGAACGACGACGGACGATGCAATGACCGGCAGTACGGGCAATGATAGCTCGGCCTCGGGCTCGACCCAGGCGACGAGCGACGGCGAGACTTCGACGGGCGACGCGACGACGGGCACGACGACGAGCACGACGAGCACGACGACCACGACGGATACGACGACGACCGGCAGCGACGCGGCAGATGAGCTCTTGGCAGCCCTTGACGGCACGGTGTGGAGCGGCGAGCAGACACGCGACGGTCGCACGCGGGCCTACGAGCTGCATTTTGACGGTATTGTGAATCTCTGGTCAGAGTTGCAAAACCCCTTTGGGCCCGCCCGAGTGCGCGAGATGAGGGGGTTTAAGGTCGACGATGACGGCCTCACGGTGCACTCCACTGTGATCCAACCGATGGGCTGGGAGGTGCATCCCGAGAACGGTCGCAAGGACGATTGGACGGTCGAGATTCTGGACGGCGATCCGCGAATTCTGCGGACCACCCGGGACGGTGCGATCGAAGAATTTACCGAGGGCGAGTGGCCCACACCCGAGGGTGGGTTGACGGCGGTTGTGCGTGTGTTTCAGGTAGGCGGCGAGGTCGACGAGGCCTTCTGCGACTCGGGCGCGAGCGGCTTCGATTACGAGACGATTTTTGCCTTCGCCCGCGGCGATCATCCGGAGATCGTCGCCAGCGATGTGGTCGCTGGTGCCGAGCTGCTCGGTTGGACAGATCCGACCCAAAACAACCAGTACTCGGTCAACGATGTGCCCGGCTTTGATCGTCTCGGCGGCACGACGCTCAGCGATACCTTCAATTTTTTTGTCACCTACAGCGGTGCAGTCAGCCATTCCGGTGGCGTTTTGCGCATGCGCGAGTCGGATGACAAGGTCGAGGACGCGGTCTGGGTCTTTCTCGGTGATGCGGCAGGCGTCGGCGATGAGGACGATCTTTTTCTCGAGGTGCACGGCTTTGCCTGGTTCGACAAGACTGACGATGAGCCCGCTGGCAGTGCGCCTGCGGGCGATCTGCCGATCCAGGCGATCCTGGTCCGCTGTACCGAGGACATCAAGGACATCGACGTTGAGATCCGTCTCCCGGATACCGAGTGGGCGCTTGTCGGCGAAGTTGCATCGACACCGGTGATCAGCGACGAACTCTTTCCGCCGGCGTTTTGATCGTGATCGTGATCGTGATCGTGATCGTGATCGTGATCGTGATCGTGATCGTGATCGTGATCGTGATCTCGTTCGCGGTGTGCAGGCTCGTAGAGATGGGCGAGGGCCCATCGGCGGCGGACTGGCAGTCGGCGGCGGACTGGCAGTCGGCTGCGGTCTAGAGTGCTGAAGGCGCGGCGCTCGTGGCCGAAGAGTTCGTTCTCGATCAGCGTCGCCGGTAGGGATGCACAATCGTCGGAGACCATCGCCTGCCGCGGTCGGCGTCGATCACCCTGCGCAACAGAGTGTCGAGATCGACCTCGTGACGCAGCAGCTCGCGAACCGCGATCATAATCGAGTCGGAGTCGACCCTCTGCCTCCGCTGACGGGCGTTGTTGCGCTGCTGCGTTCCTATCACCGGCTCCAGCATCGCTCGGCGCTTCTCCATCCCCCGCATCTGTGGCTATGTCAGCGCCCGGTCGCGCTGGCGCTCCTTTGACAAGCTGGCTTGCTGTGCTGCAGATTGGCTAGAGGATGGACGACACGCCGAAGCCCTTTCTCCAGGTGAGCGCCCCCGGTCCCGGAGCGGAACTCAGACAGGTGGATCTCGAGGGTGATGCCATGGTGATCGGCCGCTCTCCGCGGGGCGACGTGGTGTTGGATCTGGACGGTGTCTCGCGCCGGCACGCCGAACTGAGTCGCGACGACGAGGGCTGGTGGATACGAGATCTGGGCTCGGTCAACGGCACCCTGGTCAACGGTGAGCGCCTCGGCGAACGTCATCTGCTGCAGATCGGCGACCGCATCGAGATCGAGGGCTTCGGCCTGCTTTACCGCTGCTAGCGTCGGGCCCACCGCTGGATCTACGGCTTCGGATGCATGGCCGATCGGGCATGTCTCTAGGGACAAGTCGCGCATTGTTGTAAGCGCGCGGGGCTCGATCATCGAGAGCGCGCAAGGGCAGCGATTACGCGTGTGATCGGTGGGGGGCATCGACCCCTTATGCGGTGCACAGAGCTGCCGATGCGGGCTTTTGCTTGAAAAAATAGTGTGGGAAACGACACTGATGACAGAGTCCACCACCCGGTGGGTTTCCCTGCGTACGGAGTTTTACGATGCATAAGCGACCCCCTGGCGGCTTCGCCGTGACCCTCGGCCTTGTCCTCGTCTCCGCGTGTGTCGGCGGCCCCTCGATGGGCAGTGGCGGCAGCACTGGCGGTGGCGACAGCGAGGGCAGCACGACCACCAGCAGTACGACCGATCCGACCGGCAGCACAGGAACGACCCGCGGTGGCATGAGCTCGACCGGGAGTACAGGAACGACCACCAATAATACGGACAGCGACAGCGAGGGCACCACCGAGACCACCGGAGGGGTGCCGACGGTCTGCGACCGCCTGGGCGGAGACGAGGGCCTAGACGCGTTGCACAACAACTTCTTCGCCAAGCTTCTGCTCGACGATCGCATCAACGGATATTTCCTCAATTCCGACGTCAACGGCGAGCATTTTGTCGGCTGTCTAAACAGCCAGATAAGCGCAGAGATGCAGTGCAAGGACGCGATCTACACCTGCAAGGCGATGGTGATCGTGCACCAGGACATGGGCATCAGCAGCGTCGATTTTAGCGATCTGATCGGGGACTACGGCGCTGCTCTCGACGACCATCAGAAGATCTACTCCGATCTCACAGATATCGATAAGTCCCAGATCATGGAGGCGCTCGCGGATATGGAGGAGGTGATCGTCGAGGACGTCGAGAACGGCCTGACGGTGTACCAGCGGGTCGGTCGCAAGCCCGGGCTCAAGGCGATGGTGGGCGATGCCGAGACCGCCGACACGTTTATCAGCAGGATCGCCGCCGATGACGCGATCAACGGCTATTTCGACGGCACGGATCTCGTTCGTTTTGCGACCTGTTTTACGAGGCAGCTTGGTGCCATCGATGGGCCGGTCAAATACACGAAGGAGGTCGATTCGCCGGGGGCTGGCATCGGCGAGGGCGTCAGTGCCGATGACCCCTGCGGGGACATGATGGCGGTGCACTTGGGGCTTACTAGCAGCGATGATGACGCCCAGATCATGTACGTCGATTTTGTCGATGTGCTCGCTGATTTAGTCCTGGCGATGGATTCCGCGGGGTTTGCCGAGTCGGATCAGCAGACGGTTCTCTCGGTCCTGGGACCGCTGTGCGAGGTCATTGTCGGCGACTCTCCAAACGATTGCCCGGGCAATAACGAATCGATTACCTACGACGCTTCGGGGGTCAACATGGTGATCGTCGACGATAATTACGACGGCACCAAGGGCTCGATGGCTTGCGCTTCGTTCAACGTCGTTGCAAACGGCATCGATCGGGTCGACAGTATCGAGGCCAAAGTCGGCATCGATCACGCCTGGGTCGGCGATCTTGTGATCAAGGTCTTTAGCCCCGAGGGCACTGTGATCACCGTGCTCTCGCGGCCCGGCCTAGACGAGGTTGCGGACGACGGTGGCGGCATCTCGGTCGAGGGTTCGGACCTCGCAGCGGAGGCGCCGATCAACTTCCTCATGGGTGGTGAATACGATGCCGAAACTCTGGGCTCGATGCTCGGGATCAGCGGGGTCGTTTGTAAGAGCGACGGTCGTTGCGACTATTTTCCGAATCACGGCAAGGCATTGGCGGGGGATCTGAGCGACCTTGCCGGCGAGGAGGCGCCCGGGGTCTGGCAGATCTGTGTCGGTGATGCTGGCTCGGCTGACGAGGGCAAGCTGGTGAATGCCAAGCTCAGGGTGCACAAGGTCAAGTTCTAGGGGGTGATCGTTCGCTTCGGCAGAGCTTGGCGAGCTGTACTAGTGTGCGGAGCATGTCAGGAACTGCCACCTACCTGTGCTCGCTGTCGCTGTCGCTGCTGGCCTTTGGAGCTGGTTGCGACAAGTCGGTCACCACTGAAAACCCAGAGACGCAGGCGAATGCAGAGGCGGCTGCGAGCGCAGAGACGCCTGCGGAGGCGGTGTGCAATTCGCGTACGGGATTGATGGCGACGGTCTACAACGCGACTGCTGCGGAGTATCGGGCGGCGACTCTGCAGGCCTTTGCGCTCGCCCGTGTGGCCCTCGACGCCGCGCTCGCAGACGGCATGCGCAGCGCAGCACCGGAGCAACAGGGCGATGTCCGCGATCTTCCGCCAGCGGTGATCCTGGATGTCGACGAGACCGTGCTCGACAACTCGCCCTACCAGGCCTGGATCGCCCTTGAAGGCGGGCATTTTGAGCCGAAGAGCTGGTCTGCGTGGGTCGAAGCCAGGCAGGCGCGGGCGATCCCTGGGGCGCTGGCATTCACCAAGTACGCGGCCTCCAAGGGCGTAGCTGTCTTTTACGTCAGCAACCGTGATGTCGCTGGCGAGGCCGCGACGCGGGACAATCTCGAGGCACGGGGTTTTCCTATGGGCGATGGCAAGGTCGACGTTGTGCTCCTCCGAAATGAGCGGCCCGAGTGGGGCTCGCAAAAAGGCAGCCGTCGGGCGAGCGTCGCTGCGACCCATCGGGTGCTGATGTTGGTCGGTGATAACCTCGGCGACTTCACCGATCAGAGCGAGGGAACGATCGAAGAGCGGGCTGCGATCATCGATCATCACGGCGATTTTTGGGGGGGGCGCTGGGTGATGATCCCGAACCCGATGTACGGGGGGTGGCAGGGCGCTGCGCTCGCCGGATCGGCGCCACAGACGCAGCAGGAATACGAAGAGGCGCTTCTGGGCCCGGCTGCGACCTGGTCTGGGCCCGGTTGACCGGCGCCGGATCGGGCCCATGTTCAGTCCCATGAACGGCTGGTCATGGAGCCTTGGACGGATTTTTGGGATCGAAACGCGCGTACACGCGACCTTCCTGCTCTTGGTGGCATGGGCGGCGTTTAGCGCGATCTCTCAGGGCGGGACGTTGGTCGCGGCGTTGGTCTCGGTGGTCTTTTTGCTCGCTGTGTTTGCGTCGGTCCTGCTCCACGAATTTGGCCACGCCCTGACCGCGCGCCGCTTTGACATCGAGACCCGACAAATTATCCTCTCGCCGCTCGGTGGCCTGGCTCAGCTCGAGAGCGGCATCATGCCGCCGCGTACCGAGCTGTGGGTCGCGCTTGCAGGGCCAGCGGTTTCGTTTGGGCTTGCGGGGGTCTTTTTCGGTCTTGCTGGCATCACCGGCGACTTTAGCCCGACGACCTTCATCGGTGCGCTGGGCTGGGCCAACCTGATGATCGCCGCGTTCAACATGCTGCCGGCATTTCCGATGGACGGCGGTCGGGTCTTTCGGGCGGCGCTCGCCGGTCGGATCGGCTATCGACGGGCGACCGAAGTCGCCGCTACGGTCGGTCGTTACGCGGGCGTGGCGATGATGATCGTCGGTCTCTTCACGCGGCCGATGCTGATGCTCATCGGCGCCTTTGTCTTCTTCGCGGCGGGTGCAGAGGCCCGTGCGGTGCGCTCGTTTTTCTTTGGCGGAGGCGGGGGCGGGGGCGGCCGTCAGCGTTCGACGGGGTCGGGCACAAAGCCCAACTGGTACCAGCGTTGGCGGGAGACTATGCGGCTTGCGGACCTGGGTGCCGAGCAGCACCGTCACACCGGGCAGGCTCGCCGAGCCGAGCAAAACCGTCGCACACCGGGCCCGCGGCGGTCGGCCTCTCGCTCGCGTCACCCCGAGACGCCTCGCTTCGATGCCCGCAGCGACGCTCGCCCGCCCGTGCACACTCATGCTCGTTACGAAGCCCGTCGCTACGCTAGCGCCGACGTTCGCCACTACGGCGCACGGTCAGGAGTTGGGGGATCGCAGCGTCGGGTCGTCGTGGTCATCGGCGGCTAACGAAGAGTACGGCGAGTCTTGTCAGGGCCTTGGAGGACGCCGCAGCGATCGTTGCGGTGGCCTTCGAGGTCTTGATTGGACTCATCGGGATTCGACTCGCAAGGACCTGACGGCTCATCGCCGAAGTGCGACCCTTTGGCGATGGCTGCTGTGCCGACTCTTCACCACGCTGGCTTGACCCTCCGGGCGATCGATCTAAGCCGTGATCTCGCCGCTCTGCAGACGATCTTCGGTGACCCCGCGCAGATGCGTTACATGCTGCGGCCGGCGCTCTCAGAGGCGGAGACTCGGGCGCAGATCACGACCTGGAACGAGTCTCCAGATTCGCCGCAATGGACGATCACAGGCGACGACGATCGGGCGTGTGGGCGGGTGACTTTGGTCGCCCATCGGCAGGGTGTGATGGAGGTCGGAATCCAGGTCGCGCCGGACTCCCAGGGGCGGGGTATCGCTCGCCGGGCGATCTGTGCGGTCACCCTTTACGGGCACTCTGAGCTCGGGCTCGGTCGAGTCTTCGCCGACATCGATCCCGACAATCACGCCTGCATTCGCACCTTTGAGCGAGCCGGCTACCGCCGCGAAGGTCACCTTGTCGCCAACTGGGCGACCGAGAGCGGCTTTGTCGACAGTCTGATCTACGCCGCAACTGCGGGTTGGCAGCCTGGAGTATCTCCGGCCTGAGTTGGCCTGCGATTTTAGTTGGTATGTGGGAGCCTCGAGCCAGTGCACCCGGTTCCTCTGCAGAGTCGCGGGTCGTCGGCCGGGGTCGCCCTGCGAATTCAATCGCTGTTGGAGCCGAGGGCCTCGGGGCTGCCGCTGCTCCAGAGCCCGTCGCGGTAGCGGGCGTGGGCGATGCCAGCGTCATCGATCGACACGCCGACGAGCTGATCAAGTGAGCGTCCCTCGGCCACCGTAAAGGGTCGGCGGAGGTCATCGTCGCCGCGCAGGTCGAGAGGATCGGCGGGGGCGAGGGTGCCGTCGCGCCGCCATACCAGCACCCGGTCGTCGTCGAAGGCGATGTCGATGATCGACTCATCATCGCCGACCCAAGAGAATTCTTCGCGGTAGAGATCGGCATCGACGAGCCCGAGGGCGTCATCGTCATCGTGCTCGTCATGGTTGCGGAGATGAACGTCGCCGCGACGTCCTTGTCCATTTCGGAGCCATATATGGGTGATGCCTGCTCGGTCGGTCGCGACGGCGATGATGTTCTCAGGGTCTACTTTGGGGCTTGTCGCGCTGTCGGGCTCGGGCGGCGGATCTAGGGCGATCATGCCGAGGCCTTGGGGCTCTGCTTCACCGGGCTCGTCGCCGAGGCTCACCGCGCGCAGGTGTCCGTTTGCGTGGGCGACCACGATCGTGTCATCAGTCAAAAACGTGATGCCGACGACCTGCGCGTACGAGGCGAGTGTGCTGAGATCTTCGGCGCTGCCAAGGGCGAGGCTGCCGTCGTCGAAGAGCGCGTGCACCCGGCCATCACCGGTGATCGTCGCTCCCGCGAGTTCCTCGGCCGCGCGCTCAGGGGGCAACCGATAGGTGGACTGGCCATTCGCGGCGAGGTTCTCGAGATGCCCGCGGAGCAGTGTCTGGTCGCTCAGCCAGGTTAGGATGGTGCCGTCGGTTTCGGTGGCGAGGGCGACGATCATCGAGGGCAGGGTGCCTTCCGGTAGGCCAAATCGTTGGGGGCGGGCGCGGTCGAGCTGGGGTAGCAGCTTGCCGCCATTGTCGATAAATTCGCCCAAGCTCGCTCGGCCGTCGCTGAAGAGGGCGATGAATGTGCCGTCTGCGGCGACCGTGATCCCGAGAACGTCATCGCCGATGCGAGTGCTCGGCAGGCGGTAATCGCCGACCCGCGGCAGGTCGCCAGCATCCGTGTCCGTGTCGGCGAGTGCCGGGGAAAAATAATCCCCGGAGGCGAGGCCGACCGAGCCGTCAGCGTACCAAGCGAGGGCTCGGTCGTCGCTTGTGCGGGTGAGGCCGACGACCCGGCGGCGACGGCTGTGGATCAGGTGGCGCACGTCATCCCAATCGATCCGTGCGAGCGTATAACGGAGCGCGTCGTCGATCGCCGAATAGGCCGTTTCGCACTCAGAGCCGCAGCGGGCGTCGTTTTGTTGGCTGATCGCGACGAAAAATGCGGCACCGCGCTGTGGCTGGATCTCGCGCTCTTGGAGGTTGCTAAAGTTGTCGGTGAGCCGGCCCTCGCGATCCAATGGGGGGAGCGAGACTGTGTTTTTGATGCCGCCGTGCCGACCCAGGTAGGCGTGGCCGCCGGTGATCGAGCCGCCGTGGCTGGTGCCGTAATACCAGCCCGGACGCGGTGTGCCCGAGGCGATGCCGCGGCCGATTTGAAAGCGGTTCGCGAGCTCGAGCATCGCCGATGCTTCGCCGACCAAACCGCCCGAGGCGTAGCTGTCGCTGTGCATGCCGGCCCAATGAGGTACGGATCCTTGGCTCAGATCCCAGCGCCAACGCAGGGTCTCGACATTCCAATAGGTGGTGTCGCAGCGATCGCCCGACCAGACGCAATAAAAATGATAGGAGGGGGCCCATCCTGGGGTGTAGGTATTGTTCTCAAAACGGCGAAATTCGGGCTCTCCTGGCTCGTTCGCGAGGCCCTGGCGTGGGGCGTACCACTGGTGACCGTAGATCGCATGGCGACTTTCGATGCCACCCTCGATCTCGAGCTGGTCGCGGACAAAGGCCGCGAGTGCGCTGCCTTCGTGCTCCTCGGGGTGGCCCAGACGGCCGGCGAAGGAGCGGCTGAGATCGCCGCCGTGGGTCTCGCTCCAGAGATGATCGATGACCCGGCCGAGCAGGGCATGGCCGCTGTTCGAATAGGCCTTCGAGTGGCCTGGCCAATCGACCAGGCAGCGCCCGGCGAGCACCTTGAGTTGTTGGTCCACCGGCATCGGGTCGCGTTGGTCGTGGTGGCCGATAAAATAGACCGTCGCGGGGTCGGCCCCCAGGGCGCGTGCGGTCAGGGTTCGCGTCTCTTCGATCGCTGCGGCGCCGAAGGCCTCGCGACTCCGTTGGTGTGCATCCTCGAGGTCGGCGCGGGAGCTGTAGCCGCGGATTTTGGAAAAATGCTCCGGCATCACCTCGGGCCACTGAGCATTCGAGCGAGCGAGCCCTGCGCGGTGAGTGAGCAGGTGGCCGATGGTGATCACCGGCCAGCGACGATCGGCGCCCTCGGTGGGTTCGCAAAACCCAGGGACCTCTGGAGGCGGCAGTTCGCCGGGGCTCGCGACCGGTGGTGCCAGGCAATCTAGCCCCTCGGGACAGTTGTCGGGGTGATGAAAATAGCGGCGAAGCGACGCCGGCAGCAGCTCGAGTGTGGGGTCGAGCAGGGTCACGTCGAGCTCGCTCTCGTAGCTTCCGGGCGCTCGCTCTGCGATCCTCGCGGAGATCATCGGCCGCACGATCGAGGCCACCACACCTTTGCTAATGCTGCCGATCCGCATCGGCGTTTCGGGGGGGGTGATCGGCGCCTCTGGATCCCACTGGTCGCGGCAGCGATCGGCGGCGCCTGGGCGGTATTCCTCGGGGGTCGCGGAGCCGCGGAGCTTGCCAAATCCGCGACTGTAGACACGATGACCGCGGTAGGAGATCGCGAGCACGCCTGCGCCGACACAGCGCCACTTGACGAGTTGACGCATCGCGATATCGACTTCGGCAAAGACCGGTGAAGACCGGCCGCTCATCGGTACCTCGGAGGCCAGCGGATCGTCATCGACCTGGCAGGCGAGCAGCAGGGCGCAAAGCGCAGTCGCCCGAGGCAGGTAGCGTCCGAGTGCCGCGAAGCACGAGCGCGAACGCATCAGCGGCGCTGCAGGGGAGCGTCGATCGTTCTCATCTACAGGCATCGTTACGCTCGGTGGCGAGCATCAGTGTACCGCCACTGAGAGATGTCTATGCGGACAGGTCAATGTGCTTGTGAGCGCTTGCGATCGGCACCGTCGTCGGTCTCTTGATGTTCAAACTTGTATATTGTGTAAATAAGCACTTGACACTTTTAGGAGAGCGAGACACCCTCGCGATGTGGTGATGTTTCGCATTCAACCCTCGGATAGACGCCTGAGCGAGGTCTTTCGACAATTGTCGCGCGATTGTCGCGCTGTCGCGAATGACTGGCGTGGAGTGCGCAACCCCGTCATGGATCGAAGCCCGCGCGACTCCAGAGTCGCCGCAGAGGCCCCGGTCGCACGAACTTTGGGCGCCCGCGAGGTCATCCTCTCGGAGCTTTCCCAAGAGACAGCTGATGCGGTCACGCTTGTCCTCAAAGATCCGAGCGGGGCGCCTTTCGTGTTCCTGCCGGGTTCGTTTTATACGCTTGTTGTGACGATGCCCGACGGCACGATC
>Ga0256845_1002992_pt1 | contig 11759 bp, 9 predicted proteins | sample RiftiametaG_FD_189101 | JGI IMG/M metagenome (GOLD analysis project Ga0256845, IMG submission 189101) | Tube worm associated microbial communities from hydrothermal vent at the East Pacific Rise, Pacific Ocean - Riftia | ecosystem: Host-associated > Annelida > Integument > Unclassified ... | reverse complement strand
ATGCAGGCGGCCGTCTCTGGATCACAGACGAAGATGTCGTTGAAGGTGACGGCGTAGAGGACCCCCCAGCGGTCGATGGCGATGTCGGTGACCGAGCCGGGGCTCTGGTCGTAGGTGAAGTTGCCGACCGAGCTGATTTCGTAGGAGAAGGGATCCATCGTGAATAGGCCCGCCGCGGTCTGGGCATACACGAGGTTGGGCTCGGCGACGCCGGGCAGGTCGGGGTCGTTGGGGAAGGGATCGTCGGGATCGGGGATGCCGTCTTCGTCGGAGTCGGGGACCGGGTCGGGGCCGGTGTCGGTCTCCGTGTCGGTGTCGGTCTCGTCGGTCTCGTCGTCGGTCTCGCCCGTGTCCTCGGTGGAGCCGGACTCTGTGTCCTCGGTGGAGCCGGTCTCTGTGTCTTCGGTGGACTCGGTCTCTTCGGTGGACTCGGTGTCGTCCTCGGTGGAGCTGGTCTCGGTGTCCGTGCCGCTCGTACCCGTCTCCGTGTCAGGATTCGTGTTTGTGTCGGTCTCGGTGTCGGCCGAGGCCGAGGCCGAGTCGTCGCCGATGTCGTCGTCGCCGCCGTCGTCGGTGCAGGCGGTGGTGAAGAGGAGCGCCAAGCTGGCAATGCTCGAGTTGAAAATGCGCGATCGTGATTTCATGGCAAACCCCGGGCGCACCAGCGCCCGGGGTCATCATACATGTCGTGCCCACCTCTGGGCCTGGGGCCTGGGCCGCGAGTCAGCCGTAGCGGCCTTCGATGTAGTCGGCCGTCTCTTTGTTGATGGGTGACACGAACATTTTGTCGGTCTCGGTGTGCTCGACGAGGCGCCCGTGCAACATGAAGGCGCACTCTTCGCTGGCACGACGTGCCTGGGCCATGTTGTGGGTGACGATCAAGATCGTGTAATCGCCACGCAGCGACCAGATCAGCTCTTCGACAGCGGCCGTGCCGTCGGGATCGAGGGCCGAGCAGGGTTCGTCCATGAGCAGGACTTTGGGTTTGACCGGGAGCAGCCGGGCGATACAGAGTTTTTGTTGCTCCTCGAGGGAGAGCTTGACCGCCGGACTGCCGAGCCGATCTTTGACTTTGTCCCAGAGCAGGACCTCGCGCAGGGCCGATTCGATGATCTGCTCTTGCTCGGTCCTGCCGGGCATGGACTTGCGGTTGTTGTGGACCCGGAGCCCAAACAAGACGTTGTCCCGGATCGACAGGGGCAGGGGATTGGGCCGCTGAAAGACCATACCGACCTGCTTGCGGACCTGGAGGATCTCGACATGGTCGCCGAAGATGTCGTGGCCGTGGACCTCGATACTGCCCTCGGTGCGCACGTAGTCGAGGCGCTCGATGATGCGGTTGATGCTGCGCAGGAGGGTGGACTTGCCACAGCCCGAAGGCCCGATGAGCCCCGTGATCCGCCCGGCGCGAACTTTGAAGTCGACGTCGAAGAGGGCCTGGAAGTCGTCGTACCAGAGGTTGAGACCGCGGGTCTCGATGGCGTATGTCGGTGGTTCAGCCAAAACGCCCCTGAATGTAGTCTTTGGTCTTCTCTCGCTTGGGATCCATGAATAGTTGGTCGGTGGGCCCGACCTCTATGCACTGGCCCTTGAGGAAAAATGCGGTCCGATCGGCGAGCCTGCGAGCCTGCTGCGTCAAGTTGGTGACCAAGACGATGGTCATCTCGGACTTGAGCTCCTTGAGCACGTCTTCGATGCGCATGGTGGTCACCGGGTCGACCGCGATCGAGAACTCGTCGAGGAGCAGGAGATCGGGCTCTTGGGAGAGGGCTCGGGCGATGGTCAGGCGCTGCTGCTGGCCGCCCGAGAGCAGGCTGCCCAGGGCGTCGAGCCGGTCTTTGACCTCGTCCCAGAGGGCCGCGCGTCGCAGGCAGCGCTCGACGATCCCCTCGAGGTCGGCCTTGGCTCGGGTTCCGCGCAAACGGGGGGCGAGGGCGACGTTGTCGTAGATCGAGAGGGGCAGGCCGACCGGGAGCGGGAACACCACGCCGATGCTGCGCCGCAGGGCGTAGAGGTTGCGCCAGTCGCGGATGTTCTTGCCCCGGTAGACGACCTCACCCTCGAAGCGCATGTTCGGGTTGAAGGCATCCATGCGGTTGAGGACCCGCAAAAACGAGGTCTTGCCGCTGTTGGCGGGGCCGATGATCCCGAAGATCTCGTTGCGGTAGATGTCGAAGTTCACGCCCGACAACGCGGTGTGTGAGCCGTAGTGGATCGAGAGCTTCTTGGCCTCGATCTCCTTGACCTGCCTGGTCTGCCTGGTCTGCGTGGTCTGCCCGGTCTGATTGTCCTCGTCCATCACCACTTCTTCCTGTTGCGAAGGACCATCCGAAACGCGATCGACACCGAGTTCATCACCAGGACCATGCCGATGAGCACCAAGGCCACGCCAAAGGGCAGGGATTCGGGGACATCGGGGACCTGGGTAGCGACCACGAACAGGTGCAGCGACATGGCCATGGTCTGGTCGAAGACGCTCTCGGGCAAAAACGGCAGGAAGAAGGCGGCGCCCGTGAACATGATCGGGGCGGTCTCGCCGGCGGTTCGGGAGACCTCGAGGATGATGCCGGTCAAGATGCCGCTGACGGCGTTGGGCAGGACCACGCGCCAGATGGTCTGCCAGCGAGTCGCGCCCATGTTCCAGCAGGCCTCGCGAAAGGCCATGGGCACGGCCTGCAGAGATTCTCGGGTCGCGACGATGACGACCGGCAAGGTCATGACCGCGAGCGTGAAGCTGGCGGCCAAGATGCTGGTGCCGAACTTGAAAAACAGGACGAAGGCGCCGACCCCGAACAGGGCGTGGACGATGGAGGGGACCCCGGCGAGGTTGATGATCGCCAGGTTGATCAGCCGGGTCAGCCAGTTGTCGGGGGCGTACTCGCTGAGGTAGAGGGCAGCCGCGATGCCCACCGGGATCGAGGCGATCAGGGCGACGACGACCAGGGCGACGGTGCCCATGAGCGCCGGAAAGATGCCGCCCGCGGTCATGCCCGAGACCGGGTCTTCGGTCAGGAAGGCCCACGACAGGGACGGCCCACCCTTGTCCAAGAGCACGCCCAAGATGATGATCACCGGGAGCACGAGCATGAGGGTCATGCTCAGGTAGAGGATGCGCATCCCCTGCTCGATGCGCCGGTTTTGGGCGTTGAGGTCGGTGGACTCGAACATCAGCTCTTGCGGATCCCACGCAACACGAGGTCGGCGGTGAGGTTGATGATGAAGGTGACGGCGAAGAGCAGGATGCCGAGGGTGAACAGGGCCTGGTAGTGCTCGCTGCCGACGGCGGTCTCGCCGAGCTCGGCGGCGATGGTCGCCGTGAGCGCGCGGACCGAGTCGAAGATGCTGGTGGGGACGTTCACCGAGTGGCCGCTGGCCATGAGCACGGCCATGGTCTCGCCGAAGCCGCGCCCGACCCCGAGCAGCACGGCGGCCGTGAGCCCGTTCTTGGCTGCGGGGAGCACGACCTTCCAGGTCACCTGCCAGCGGGTCGCGCCCATCGCCTCGGCGGCCTCGCGGTAGCGATCGGGGACGGCCTTGAGCGCGTCCTCGGCGATGGTGGTCATGATCGGCGCGGCCATGAGCGCGAGGATCAAGCCGGCGTTGAAGATGCCGAGGCCGACCGGGACGTCGAAGGTCTCGATGATCAGCGGGTTCATGATCGACAGACCGATGAACCCCCACACGACCGAGGGGATCGCGGCCAGCAGCTCGATGAGGATCTTGAGGACCTCGCGGGTGCGGCCCTTGGCGAACTCGGCGATGTAGATGGCCGCGCCGAGGGAGAAGGGGATCGCCAGCAGCACGGCCATGCCGGTGACGCTGGCCGTACCGGCGATCAGGGCGAAGGCGCCGTAGGTCGGGTTGTTGTCCGAGGTCGGGCGCCAGGCCGGATCGAAGAAGAACTCGCGGAAGTCCATCGTGTTGGCGATGAACCCGAAGCCCTCGCGCGTGATGAACAAGAAGATCCCGAGGATAAATACGATCGCCGAGATTCCGCCGAGAAAGACCAGGCTTGCGACGGCCTTGTCCACGTACCAGTGGATGTCACGAACGTCTTCGTGTTGCATGGGAGTACCCGTTTGGCCGCCGGGGCGTGCTCAGGCTGGGTTGGTACCACGAAGGCGCTCCATGAGGGAGCGAATGTGAGCGGTCAGCTCACGGACCATGGCGTCGAGGAGCGCGGGGCGTTCGGCCTCGGGCGTGCCGGGTGAGGGAGTCGGGATGTCCCAGCGCCGCAACATGGTGTGATAGGGGATGTTTGGCAGCTGGTCTTCGTCGATGTTGAGTGCGACGACCACCTGATACTTGACCGGCGACTCGACCAGCTCAGTGATTTTGCGCGGCCGAACTCGGCTGACATCGAGGGTAAAACGCTCGGCGACGTCATCGAGTTCTGGGTGTCGGTCTTTGGCGGGGTTCCAGCCGGCGCTTGAGTAGACGCCGGCCTCGGGGAACTGCTTCCAGGCGATCGCCGCGGCGAGCGGGCTGACCAGGTCGTTGCGTTCGTCGAAGAACAACATCCGGAACACGCGCGGGGCCTTGAGCTCGCCGGTGGTCACAAACAGGGTCTCCTCGCAGATGTTCTTGGCCTGGTCGCTGAAACGCTCGATCTTGCCGAAGATCTTGAGCAGCGAGGCGAGCTGGAGGGCCGGGAGCATGGGATCGGACTCGATCAGGCCCTGGAAGAGCTCGTCGTAGACCCGGTCGATGCGGTTGCCGATGTGTTTGGTGGCTCGTGCGAGCTCGACGTTGCCCTCCAAGAAGGCGTGCATCGCGTCGCTGAGCATGCCCCACGAGAGCTCTGCGAGCTCCTCGATCTTGTCGACGATGTCGGCCGAGAGCTCGGCCTCGAGCTGGAGCATGACGCGGCTGATGGTCACGGCGTAGTCGCCGGCTCGCTCGAGGGCGACGGTCAGCCGCAACACGGAAGAGATGAAGCGCAGGTGACCGGCAGCCGGGAGGTGGCGGGCGACGAAGGCGTGGCACAGGGCATCGATCGCCCTGATCTGCCGGTTGATCGAGAGGTCGTCCAGGACCACGTCGTTCAACATGTCGCGGTCGCGGTCGCGGACCGCCTTGACCGAGCGCTCGAGCGCCGAGACCACGTCTGTGGTCACGCGATCGAGGGCGCTGCGGATGGTGCTGAGATCCTCGGAGAGGCGTTGCTCGTAGTGGGACATCGGACGCTCTCATCCTCGTCGCGCGAGGGCTTTCACTTGCAGGTAATGGCGCGCACGGGTGCGTAGCCCTTGTCCTGCATGATACACTGACCGACGTCGCTGAGGACCCAGTCGAGGTACTTCTTGATCGCGTCCTTGGGCTCGCCGGCGGTGTACATGAGCAGGGGGCGAGCGATCGGGTAGCTGCCGTCGCTGGCGGAGTCGATCGAGGGGGCCACGCAGACCGAGCTCTCGTCCTTCTTGACGCAGGGCATCTTGATGTCGTCGGTGGCGTAGGCGAGGCCGCTGTAGCCGATCGCGCAGGGAGTGTTCTCGACCAGGTCGACGACGTCCTTCGAGCCGTGCATGTCGCGTGAGCCGAGCTTGTACTCACCGGTCTTCCCGAGCACCGCTTTTTTGAAGTAGGCGTAGGTGCCCGAGTTGTTCTGCCGGCTGACCCGGACGATCTCGTCGCTCGAGCAGCCGGGCACGGTGATGCCCATGTCGCCCCACTTGTCGTACTTCCCACCCTCGCCGTAGATGTCGGCGAGCTGGGCGAGGGTGACCTCGCTCAGAGGGTTGTCCTCGTGGACGAACACGGCGAGCGCGTCGTGGCCGACCACGTGCTCGACCGGCTCGATGCCGTTGGCCTTGGCCTGCTCGATCTCCTTGTCCTTCATCTTGCGCGAGGCGTTGGCGATGTCGACGGTGCCGTTGATCATGGCCGAGATCCCGGTACCGGATCCGCCGCCGGTGACGGCCACGACCGTGTTCTTCTCGATCTTGGAGTACTCCTCGGCCCAGGCTTGGGCGACGTTGACGAGGGTGTCGGAGCCCTTGTTTTGAATCACGGTGCGGTTGGACCTCTCGCCACAGCTGGCGGCGACGAGGGTGAGCGCGATGCAAGAGAGCAGGGGGATCACGTTGCGCATGGCGAGCGCAAGGTACTCAAAGCAGGGCCGGACGATAGCCCCCTCGGGCGCTGACACACAAATGTCACAATCCCCTATTCAAGGGCGATCTGCGCATGGCAGGGCCTCATCTGGGGATCTCGAATGGGCGCCGAGCAACCCCGGGGTGAAGGCCCTCACCAACCCAGCATGAACGCTACCCGTTTCGGTGCCTGTCGGAGGTCCGGCTCGAGCGCGCTCGAGCCGTGGAGCAAAGCCGCTCTAGAACGAAAGTTGGGTCTGCAGGCGGATCTGATCGTCGCCCGCACCGATGTCGTCGCTCCAGCCTCGGAAGTAGTCGAGCTGGATCTTGAAGGGGTGACCGGCCACGTACCAGCTGAGGCCACCACCAACCTCTTGCTTGTCGCTGGTCGAGGTCTGGGTCGCGTCGCCGAGGGCGATCACTTGACTGAAGCGGGCGGCGAGCTCCAGGGGGACACGGGGGATCATGTAGCCGGCTTGGGCATACCAGCCCATGCCGTTGCGGGGCGGGGTCACGGGTGCGGGGACCAGGTCGCCCATGTCGTCTTCGATCATCGCGTCGCCCGGGCTGCGGGTGCCCTTGCGCCAGAAGAACTCACTGGTCAGGGAGAAGCCCAGGATCTTGAACACGGCGCTGGCGTTGACGTTGTGATAGTTCGAGGTGCCCTCGTCCTCGAAGTAGCTGCCCTTGGTCCCGCGGTCGAACACGGCGTCGTCCATGAACGAATAGGTGGCGCCGAGGGCCAGGTGGGGCTTGCGCTCGCGCCTGAAGTCGCCCTCGAGGTGATCTTTGAAGAAGCCCAGGGGCGAGACCTCGATGCGGGCCAGGTAGACCAGACCGCCGCCTCGGGTCACGGGCTCGGCGGCGAAGTTGTCGCGGCCCCCACCCATGTACACGCCGGCGTAGTAGCGCAGCTTGCCCAGGCCCAAGAAGTCCTTCGAGCGCAGGTCGAGGCCGATATCGCGATCGAAGTCGAACTCCTTGCCGACGATCGAGCGGTCGACCAGCTGGAGCTTGCTCGAGGAGGTGACCCGCTGTTGGCTGTAGGGGAGCTTGTACTGGCCGATGCGGACGGTGAGGTCGCGGAGGTGGTCGAACTCCACGTAGAAGTCGCGCATGATCGTGAACCGGGCACCGCTGCCTGCCTGGCCGATGTCCTTGGGCGAGAACGAGAGCTCGAGCTTGAACTTGTTGTGCTTGCCGAACATGTTGCCGGCGAACACGAGCCGGGCGCGGCGGATCTGGAACGAGTGGGCGGTGGCCGGGGCGGTGTCGTCCTCGTCCTGCTCGTTGGCGTGGTCGAGGGTGTAGAGGAGCTGAATGCGGGCGCCGGTGGTCAGCGAGAAGTCGCCACCTTGGCTCTTGAAGGTCAGGCCCTTGCCCGGTCGAAACTGGGCCTTCTCCAGGTTGATGGGCTTGGAGGCCCAGCGTGCGAGGTCGTTCTTGGGGACCAGCGGGGAGATCTCTGGATCCTGTTTCGAATTGGCCTCTCCGGCGGGGACGTCCGGGTGCTCGTCAGCGGGCTCGGGCTGGTCAGCGGGCTCGGGCTGTTCGGGGGGCGCGGGTTGTTCCGCGGGCGCGGACTCTTCAACTGGCGCGGGCTGGTCGGGGGGCGCGCTCGGCTGACTCTCAGTCGACGTTGTGGACACGTCGACCTCGGTCGCGGGCACACCTGGGGCAGCGTCGGCGGGAGGGGCGAACGTGAGAGACAAGAACAATGGAAGTGTGGAGAGATCCATGCTGGCCGTCCGAGTTTTGCGGACCCTAGGCCGGATGTGTCACGTCTGAGTGACAGCTGGGTGTCGTTGTGACCATCCCTCGACTTTCGGTGGTCGCGCCGTAACGTGGAGGGACAGCCCGTGACATGCAGGGGCGACCCGTGACAGGGGGCCCAGCATCGCGGGTCTGCGCTCAGAGCGTGGCTGTCGAGGGGCCTAAGCCCTGGTCTCAGCCTCGAGCCGGACCCAAAATACGGAGCCGCCGCCCTCGCGCGGTTCGACACCCACGGTCCCGCCCATCGCCTCGCTGAGGTTTTTGACGATCGCGAGGCCGAGGCCGGTGCCACCCATGTGGCGAGATCGTCCCGGGTCGATGCGATAGAAGCGCTCGAATACACGTCCGCGTTGGCTGTCGGAGATCCCCGGGCCCCGGTCCCGAACTTCGATGCGCAGCTCCTCCGCCTCGGGGATGGCGACCAGCTCGATGAGGCCGCCCTCGGGGCCGTACTTGACCGCGTTCTCGACCAGGTTCACGAGCACCTGCTCGAGGGCGCCCGCATCGGCGCGGACGAGCAAGGTCGGATCGATATCCAAGGTCAGCTCGGCGCTCCGTCGGCGGCAGGCCCCACCGACGGCGGCGTGCACGGAGGTGGCGACCTCGTCGAGGGGAAAGAGGCGGATGTCGAGCTCGTACTTGCCGGCCTCGATGCGCGAGATGTCGAGGAGGTCGGTGATCAGCTGACCCAGGCGCAGGGCGTTGCGGTTGATCGCGTCGAGGAAGCGGGCGGCCATGACCGGCTGCTCGATGGCCCCGGCCAAGAGGGTCTCGGTGTTGGCCTGGATCACGCTGACGGGGGTCCGCAGCTCATGGGAGACGTTGGCCACGAAGTCGCGGCGGACATTCTCGAGCCGGCGGATCTCGGTGACGTCGTGGAGCACGAGCACGGCGCCTCCACCCTCGTTGCGGGGGGTCGCGCGGACCATCAAATTGCGCACGTCGCCGGCCCGGTCGAGCTCCGCGCTGATGTTGCGGGATTCGCCGTCGAGGGCGGCGTCGATGAGCGTCGAGAGCTCAGGGAGGGCGACCGAGTCGAGGAGCTGGTGGCCGCGGATCTCAGGGTTGAGCCCGAGCAGATCCTGGGCTGCGCCGTTGATGGCGATGACCTCGCGATCGCGGTCGACGGCCAGCACGGCCTCGTTCATGGCCTCGAGCACGGTCTCGAACAGGTTTCGTTCGGCGGCCAGCTCGTTGACGGTCCACTCGAGCTGCTCGGAGACCTTGTGGATGGAGCCCAGGGCCTTGGCTTCGGCCTTGGCCTTGGCCCGGGCCTCGGAGCTCAAGGTCGCGGTCGGGTTGTCGTCGAAGATGAACCACGCCAGGAAGCTGACGAACAGGGCCAGGGCCAGGGCCGGGAGCCCGGCGAACACGAGCTCACCCTCGAGTTGGACGAGGGGGCTGTCGACGCCCGAGAGCGCAGTGGAGACCTGGATGAAGCCGCGGCGATCGGTGAGCGCCATGGTGCAGTACAAGGCTCGATCGTCGCGCGTGAACAGACAGGTCTGGGGACGCCCGGGGATCTGGGCAGGATCGAGGTCGGTGGGCTCCGCAGTCAGGACCGCCGTGAGCGGGCGGGTGGAGTCACCGAGGAGTCGGCCGTCCGGACCGAGCACGGTCACATCGACGGTCATGGTCTCGCTGAGCTGGGTGGCCCAGGGGTCGATCTGTGCGGGGGTCCAGGGCGTGGCCTGGCCGCCCAAGAGGGTGCTGATGGTCCGGGCTTGGTCGCTGAGGCGGGCCTCGACGTGGGCTTCTTGGCTGGCCCGGATCTGGACCAGAAAGTAGGCGCCGGCGATCAGACCCGCGACGATCATCGCGACGCTGATGACGACGATCTTTCCTCGATTGCCGAGCTGCATGGCGGGTCGACCTGGCCGGGACACTAGCAGACCGGGCCCCGGTGGGTCGGAGGGTATCGCTAGAGCGTGCTCCCGACTCGCCTCAGTCCCCGCGGTGCTTGAGCTGGAGCCCGCGCAGGAAATTTCGCAGAATTTGGTCTTTGCATTCCCGCCAGTGTTTGTGCCCCGGCTTGCGCAGCAGCGCGCTGATCTCGTGCTCGCTGATCCGATAGCCGGCGAGCTTCATGATCTCCAGCAGGTCGCTCGAGCGCAGACTCAGAGCGATCTTGAGCTTGGTCAGGATCTGGTTGTTGTTGAGGCGCTTCTCGGGCTTCGGGGTGGGACCCTCCCGCTTGCCCCGCCGCTCGATGATCAGCCCGTTCAAAAACGTGGCGAGCACGATGTCGTGGCACGAGCGCCAGTTCGGATCGTCGTCCTTCTTGAGCCAGTCGCTGACATCGGCGCGGGTGACCTCGCGCTCGCCGAGCTTGAACAGGGCGATCATCTCGTCGTCGCTGAAGTCGAAGACGTAGCGGATGCGGCGGAGGATGTCGTTGTTGGTCATGACGAGGGAAGGGGGGGAGTTCAGCTGCCGGCGCGGCGGGCTCGGAGTCGGCGCCACCCCACAAACACGCCGAAGCCGAAGCCGAAGCCGCCCAAGAGAATGCCCAGGACCTGGGCCCAGGCTGAGGTCAGGACGACCTTGTCCATGAGCGCCTCGTGCTGGTCGTGGCTGACCGGGCGCTGAATGTCGAACTGCTGGGAGATGTGGCTCAGGGCCGACACGGCCAGGCTCTCCCGGGGGATCTCCTGGTGGCAGCCGACGCAGATGTTCTTCCGATCCATGCGCTCGCGCATGTCGGCGGGCAGGGGACCGGAGCCGGCGAAGTGGTGGCCCACGGTCTGGAGCTGGTTGCCGTCCCGATCGAGGATCGCGGTCCAGTCCTGGAGGCCCTCGATGCCCTCGACCTGGGTCCGGGCCGAGCGGGGGATCACCCGGCCGTCGGCGGTGGTCAGGTCGACGACCTTGTCCCTGTCCATGGGCGCGGTCATGGTCCCGCCGCCGATGCCGTAGCCCAGGGCCTTGTCCGAGCCGTGGCAGGACTCGCAGCTGCGCGATTTGCCGGTGGTGTGGGGCTGGACCGGGCTCATGTCGATGCCGAGTTGGCCCTGGGCGCCGCCCCCCTCCGTGCCCGGGGGGGTCCGGAAGATTTGGTTTTTGGCGAGCACTTCGCCGTTGGGCCCGATGACCGTAGCGGTGGTCTGGCAACCGGGGATCAGGGGTGTCACCCGACCCTCGCCGTTGATCCCCAAGACCGGGTCCTCCCAGCGCATGAACGAGCGCATCTCGGTGACCTTGCCCGGGATCATGAGGTCGTCCCAGCCGCTCTCGTCGGGCTTGGCGGGCTCGCTGTCGAGGTGCCGGTTGCCGGCGGCGACCCAGTCGAAGCCGCCCTTCAGATCGGTGTAGTCGACCTTGACGTGGCAGCCGTAACACTGGGGGGCCCAGCCCGAGTGGCAGGCGTAACACTCGAGGGTCTCGATGTGGTCGGTGTGGACCATGGCGACCTCCCCCTCTTTGGACAGGGCGCCCTCCTCGACTTTGGCCTTGAGCGGGCTCAGGACCAGGGTCTTGCCGCCTGCGGTATAGATATAGATCTTCCGGCCCTGGCGGACGACCTCGGGCATGGGGTTGCCCCGGGCGGTGAGGATGTAACCCACGTCCTCGCCGGGCGTGCCCGGGGGCAGGGGGGCGACGGCGCCCTTTTTGAGGTGCTGGGGGACCTCGGTGGCGACCCCGCGCGGGGTGTCGCCCAAGGTCCCGAGGGTCTCGCGTCCATCCTCGTCTCCCCAGCCCAGGGGCAGCTCCCAGGGGTAGGCGCTGGGCGTGCCGTGGCAGTCGCTACACTCGATCTCGATGGGCCCGAGGTTGGCGGCGGCCAGGAAACCGTCGCCGTGCACGTCGCCGCTGGTGTGGCAGTCCTGGCAGAGCATCCCCCGCTTGAAGTGGACGTCCTCCTCCATGGCCAGGTAGTGCTTGGTGTGCAGGCCG
>Ga0256845_1002991_pt1 | contig 11760 bp, 7 predicted proteins | sample RiftiametaG_FD_189101 | JGI IMG/M metagenome (GOLD analysis project Ga0256845, IMG submission 189101) | Tube worm associated microbial communities from hydrothermal vent at the East Pacific Rise, Pacific Ocean - Riftia | ecosystem: Host-associated > Annelida > Integument > Unclassified ... | reverse complement strand
ACTATGAGTTTTTCGATGGGGAAGAAGCTGCATTAAGAAAACAATTAAAATCAATCATACCTTTCGCACACGATATCAGAATAACATCACGTGCGAGGGACAACCAAAATATGACCGTATATAATTCAGGCCCACAAGATCCTGGTACATATTATCTGGTTAAAGACGGTAAACTGACAAAACTTGGTAGTAAAAATTCAAAACTCGAAAAGGAAAAACTAGCCAAAGTAAAATACATAAAATATAAAGCCAGAGATGGTAAAATTATCAGAGCTTTTGTAACAATCCCTCATGGAGAAGGTCCTTTTCCAACCATCGTATTGCCTCATGGAGGACCTTTTGTACAGGAAGTTGTCAGTTATGATGAATGGGGTCAAATGCTTGCAAACAATGGTTATTTAGTAATACAGCCACAGTATCGAGGTTCCATGGGTTTTGGCTTGAAATTTTTAAAATCAGCTTTCATGCCAACGGGCCAAGCTGGTTATGCCATGCAGGATGACAAAGATGATGGTGTCAAATATTTAATTAAAAAAGGCTTAACAGATCCAAAAAGAGTTGCGATGTTTGGCTGGTCATACGGCGGTTATGCTGCGCTCATCGCGGCAGCAAGAGAAGAGCAATTGTATCAATGCGTGATAGCTGGTGCAGCAGTTGCAGATATGACCTTACAAGCAAACTATTATATTGATAGACTAAGAGGTGCTAGTAAAATACAGCAGACAAATTATCGAAGTGGTAGTATTTCACCTATAAATGAAGTCGCTAAAGTAAATATCCCAATTCTGTTGATTCATGGTAGTGTAGATCAAAGAGTTCCTTTAGAACATGCAAAAAGGTATATTAAACAATTGGAAAAGCACAATAAAACTTATGATTATTTAGAGTTAGATGGAGCAGACCATTTTTATGGTACATTGTTTTATAGGCATAAAATAAAATTATATACGACAATGATAGATTATTTGAAAAACAAATGTGGTCCAGGTGGTTTATAAATAAATAAATTGACAATTTAAGACACCATCTAAAATGAAAGGTGGTGTCTTTTATCATATAGATGCCATGCTTTCCCCCCTTCCTATTTCTTTTGTCACAAAATTGCCATAATTAATCACAGTTAATCAGAATCTAGACTTATCTATTCCCCTTTATATTGTTCAAATGAACAAACCAGATAACAGAGGAAATGGTATGAACGAAAAAATCACAAAAACGCGACACATCCGTCAGCAACTAGAAATATTACATCAGCAAAAATGTAAGGAAAATATTACTAATCATAAAATAGTCAAAAAATACAAAGGTCTGGGACTAAATTGGCGAGATGTGGTTATTCTTATCATGGCTTTGTTTTTTGTGGGGCTATACCAAGCGCAAGCCCACGCACAAAATTATTTTAATTTAGATGACATTGACACCAGTATGATGCTGGCATACAACAAACAAAATAATAACTATGCAGCTCTTGAGTTATTAACCTCTGAATACACAGTTGATATTACAGGAATATTTGCACAAGTAACCCTTAAACAAACATATCATAATAATACATCAAATTGGGTTGAAGAAGGCCTATATGCGTTTCCTGTAGCCCATAATGCAGCCGTATATCAGATGAAATTCATAATTGGTGAAAGAATTATCGATGGAGAAATTCATGAAATCAAACAAGCTCAAAAAATTTATCAACAAGCAAAAAACCAAGGATTAGCCGCCAGTATTGTCAAGCAGTACCGTCCAAATTTATTTACCACAGAAGTAGCAAATATCATGCCTAATGAAAAAGTTCAGGTTCAAATCTCCTATCAGCAAACCTTAAAATACGATGCAGGCCATATCGACTTTCGTTTACCTCTGGCGATTAAAAGTCGATACATGCAAGAGCAGTTTCTTGCAGATTCAGATACTTCAGGCTCCAAAGTTGAAAATCTGCAGGATTCTAATCTTCCAACAACCACTATAAATGTTAACAATAGTAGAACCATTAATATAACTTTAGAAGCGGGGTTTGAATTGTCAGAACTAAAAAGTCTGTATCACGATGTCAGCATTCAATCAACAAAGGTATTTCAACACATTAAACTCAATGATAATCGATTATATGACGATAATGACTTTGTCTTACGGTGGTATCCAATTGAAGGTAATGAACCACAAGCAGCAATGTTTAGTGAGAAATTAGATGGCCAAGAATATGTATTATTGATGTTACTGCCTCCAAATATAAGTCAATCTGTCGACCAACAAAGAGAAGTAGTTTTTATTATTGATACCTCAGGGTCAATGCATGGTCAAGCACTTAATGCCGCTAAAGATGCCTTATTTTTTGGCCTTACTCAAATAAAACCTAATGACAAATTTAATATTATTGAGTTTAATTCTTACGCAACAGAGCTATTTTCAAACTCGGTTATGGCTAATTCTGAAAACTTGGATAAAGCCATTGATTTTATAGATAAATTAAAATCTGACGGTGGTACCAATATGGGTCCAGCATTATCATTATCCATGCAAGATGATGTAGATGCCACTTACTTAAAACAGATTATTTTTATCACCGATGGCTCTATGGGTAATGAAGCACAATTATTTAGACAAATAAACCAACAAATAGGTAAAGCCAGATTATTTACTGTCGCCATTGGTAGCGCTCCAAATAACTATTTCATGAATAAAGCGGCTTTAATAGGAAGAGGAACTTATACCAACATTGCCAATTTAAATGATGTAGATAATAGTATGAATGAGTTATTTATTAAACTGTCATCTCCTGCACTAACAGATGTAGCCATTGAATGGAATGGTAATGCGATACAGAACCCAAAAATAATTCCAGATTTATATATGGATCAACCTGTCATAGTTACAGCCAAAATTAAAAGCTTCGATAGTAATATCGTGCTTAGTGGTTATACAGATAAAAATACTTTTTCTAAGCAATTTAATTTAAATAAAGACGGGCTTTCAAAAGGTATCGCTAAATTATGGGCAAGAAACCAAATCGAAGATTTTACTGATGATTATATGCTAGGCGGGGAAATGAATAGCGATAGACTACAACAGCAAATTACAGATATAGCACTGAAATACCATTTAGTAAGTAAATTTACCAGCTTGGTTGCTGTAGATAAAACCCCTGATATGTCAAGATTGGTAGCTATTCAAGCTCAAGCTTTAAATAGGACCAAAACCATTGCCCTAGCCAATTACCCACAAACAGCATTAGGATGGAAATTGCAAATGCTTATAGGACTAGTTTTTATGTTTTTAGCACTCGTTTCAAGAAGATTAACATCACAATGAAATATATCCCTAATCCAGAAATAGAAAACACATTTATAACACCACCAGTTAGTGTATATTGCGACCCAAACCTCAAACATAACAGCAGTAAGTATACTCGGCTTGTATTAAATTCAATGATTGATGCTCTAAATAGTGTGTTTTCTGTTTCGAGATTGCGATATAAAATAACCTTTACTTTCATCATCATAGGTTTATGGCACATCTCTGCCTCAGGATACATGTTAGGTAAAGCACATTTGTCACAATATTTAATCAAGCAAGCTTGGCACAAAACATTGCAAGATAAAGCTAACCATAAACCATGGTCTTGGGCCGATACTTATCCAGTATTTGAAATTTCGGTACCCAGATTAAACGAAAACAGTTATGTGCTCTCTGGTGCTAATGGTAGAAGCATGGCCTTTTCTGCTGCCCATATAACCAACAGTGGCCAGCCTGGAGGTCCAAAAACAACCATAGTATCTGGTCACAGAGACAGTCATTTTGAATACTTAAAAAATATAAAATTAGGTGACAAAATTTATACAGTTACAAAAAACAACACTTATACCTATATTGTCAATTCTATTAAAATTATTGATAGTAAAAAAGAAAAGTTAATAATTCAAAATATTAATGAATTAGTGCTAACAACCTGTTACCCCTTTAATTCATTACAATTTGGCGGTAATTTACGGTATGTTGTCTCATCAAAACCAGAATGATTTATCCGAACTATCTGTAAAAATAAATATATAAATAACAAAATAATGATTTAAATCAGTTCCTTATAAAAAAAACTGGAAAAGGTTATTAAAAAAGTGTACGTTGTAGTAACAAACTGCTTTAAAGCGGTTTAAAATCTTAGAAACAACCCCGTGTAAAACGAATTGAAAAATAACATTTTGAAATTACAGAATATTAAAATTATCTTATTATTAATTTTAATATGGCTGCCTAATAGTGTTTATTGCAAATATTCAAAACAATATGATGAACAACTTTCAAAACTAATTTTAACCAATCCAAATGAAGCTTTAATAATATCGGAACAAAGGCTATTAAAGGCTGAGCTATCAGGTGACACTGAAAATCAACTTGTGACGCTTTACTTACTCGCGCAAACATTTGATATACTGGCAGACTCTAAAGCTTTTGAGATTACCGTAAATAAGGGCCTGAAGCTTTCAACCAATCATAACAACACCCGCTTTATCAGTGAATTTACTGGATTACTTGCATACTCTCAAGAAATCTCAGGTAATTATAGAGACGCCTTAAAAAACGCCAATAAAGCCTATCAGCTAGCCTCTGAAACCAATGATGATCGATTAATAGCAGAAATTATGTCTATAAGAGGGCAAATCCAATTAACCATTGAAAATTATGATTTGGCCATTTCTGACATAGAAGCTGCCATTGTCATATTTAAAAAAAACAATGATGATATTAATACCAGCCTTAATTATAATTTATTGGCACTTCTTTATGCTGCATTAGGCGAGGCAGACTCATCATTAAAATATTATCAAGAATCTGACGATTATGATAAAATCAAGTCACCCTATAACCAAGCCGCATTGTTTTATAATATGGGCACAGTATTCGCTTCAAAACAAGATTACAAACAAGCACTACAATATTATTCAAAATCTCGTATACTATCAACACAAACTAATGATATATATACGATTGCATTTACCAACTATGGTATGGCTGAAATTTTCGTGCTGCAAGAAAAATACAACGAAGCAGAATCTGCTTTATCTACGGTCTTCAGAGTGTTTGAATCTAACAATGACATATTAATGTTATTGAACAGTAATTTATTATTGGCTGAAATTCAAACCATTAATAAACAATTCGATCAAGCATTGAACCAGTTGAAAAAAGCGGATGCTCAAAGTAAAATTATAGATACTCCTGGTATTTACCTGTTTTATTTACAACAAAAAATCACATATTTTGTTGCTCAAGAAATGTGGGAAGAGGCTTCTCAATTAACAAATCAAACTATTACATTACAAGAAAAAGTAAATAGAAAAAATGAAGAAAAGCTCACTAATGAGTTGAAAATTAAATTTAATGCCGAATTTGATCAAGAAAAAATGGACCTTTTACAAAATCAGAACAAACTACAAAAAGCCTCAATAAAACAAGAACTAACAACAAAAAAATATTTATGGGCACTAATTGTTCTCAGTTTATCTGTACTTTTAATGACTCTTTATGCTTACCGCAACCAAAGAAAAATCAAAAAATATTTGTATAAACAATCTATTACGGATTATTTAACTAATGTAGCAAACCGCAGGCATATCATTGACAAGTTAAAACAATTGCATATAAAAAGCATTTCGGAAAAATCTTCCTTCGCATTGGTCATGATTGATTTAGATTATTTTAAAACCATAAACGATAGCTATGGTCATGACATTGGCAACGAAGTCCTTATTTATTTTGCCAAAACTGCAAAAAGAATCATGGCTAACATTGGTGAAATTGGAAGAATTGGCGGTGAAGAATGGTTGATTTTATTGCCCAATATTAGTATTGAGGTATTAAAAGAAAAACTTTACGAATTAAGAACTGCTTTTAAAGATTCCGTATCGGCAAATATTCCCAATGACTGTATTTTATCATTTAGTAGTGGCGTTTTAATCTCAAAAGGCCAATACGAAAACCATGAAATCATGTTGAGAAATGTCGACATTGCCATGTATGAAGCCAAACAAAAAGGGCGAGACCAAGATGTTTTTGTATAGTTCTAAAACATCTTTAGCCTACGCGAAATTTAATATAAGCAAGCATTTTTATTATGGTTTTTGGACATAGAATCATTAAAGCATGTAAGGCAAAGCCCGTTTTAATAAAACGGCTAAAAGTGTAGCTTTCTATCCCTACAACGCCTTATGTATCAGAACATAAAGATTAACTCCATTTTTTATTTTGTTTTAGTTTATATTGTATACGTTATTTACAGATATTTGGTGGCAGAATACAATAGATATTTAATTCCATGTAAAATAACATTATGAAAACAACATTAATCACAGGAGCTAATCGTGGTATTGGTTTAGAACTTGCCAAACTATTGCAAGACAATGGCTTTCATGTCATTGTTGCCTGCAGAAATTCAAGCCCTGAACTAGATGCTTTAAATTGCCAAATCGAAACAAATTTTGACGTGAGCAATACAAATTCTATTCAGCAATTAGCACAAAAATTAGCAGGCACAAAACTTGATTTGCTGATTAACAATGCAGGTATTCTCGGTAGCATGAGTTTAGATAAATTAGATTATGATGCCATAAGACAACAGTTTGAAGTTAATACACTGGGGCCATTACGGGTCAGTGAAAATTTTCTGCCTCATTTATCAAAAGGATCAAAAATTGCCATCATCACCAGCCGCATGGGTTCAATAGCTGATGGCTCGGGTGGTCAATATGGATATAGAATAAGTAAAACTGCAGTCAATATGGTTGGTAGTTGCTTGGCACATGATTTAAAAGACCAAGGCATTGCTGTGGCTTTATTACACCCTGGCTATGTCCGTACAGGCATGACAGATAACAATGGACTAATTGATGCCGATGAATCAGCCCGTGGCTTAATACAACGCATTGAAGAATTGAATATGAACAATACAGGTGGTTTCTGGCACGCCGATGGAACACAATTGCCATGGTGAATTTTTTGCCACAAAAAGCACGAAACAAACTCGAAAATGACGCAGTATTTTTCTACCCTACTGTCAGTAGCGACCTTTGCACCTTCTTTGACCCCGTTGTGTTACGCTTTTTTTTAAAATGGTGGGCAAGTCCACCCGACGATAGAAAATAATATGTACAAAAATATAAAAGTCATCGGTTTCGATGCAGACGATACGCTTTGGGTCAATGAGACCTATTTTCGTGAGGCCGAATTAGAATTTGGTCACTTAATGCAACAATACGAAACCATTAACCAAATTGACCAAGAGTTGTTTAAAATCGAAATTGAAAACTTGCCTATTTATGGTTATGGCATTAAAGGCTTTATTTTATCCATGCTTGAAACCGCCTTAAAGCTCTCTAACAACCAAGTCAGCCACACAACCATGAACGCCATTCTTGACATTGGAAAAACCATGTTAAATAAACCTGTTGAACTGTTAGATGGTGTTGAAAATGTGCTAAAAACTCTTTCCCAATCCCACCGAATAATTATGGCAACCAAGGGTGATTTGCTCGATCAAGAACGAAAACTTGAAAAATCTGGGTTAATTAAGTACTTTCATCACATCGAAGTATTAAGCGACAAGAAAGAACATAATTATACAAAGTTGCTCAATCATTTGGACATCAATCCGAATGAATTTTTGATGGTTGGTAATTCGCTTAAATCTGATATATTGCCATTGGTTAATATTGGTGCACATGCCATACATGTGCCCTTTCATACCACGTGGCAACACGAACAGGTTAAAACAGATCAAACTGCGACAGTTAAATATAACTCTGTTGTTACACTATCCAATATATTGGACTACATATAGATTACAGCAATTTGAATCAGCGCCCTTTTTAATCAAAATAGATATTAAAGCCCAGAGTGGGAATAAATGGCAACCACCTTATAGACTCATCGGTTAACACCAACTGGCCACTTTCGTCTTGATCATAGGCATATTCGGAACAACATTGGTTATCCCGGTCTAAAGCATTGCTAATTTGCACCCAAAAACTACTGTCGGTACTTTTTATCTTAAAATTATACGCGGCTCGTAAATCCAGATTGAGCAAATCCTCATTTCTGTTATCATTGCGTCCGCTAATAGATAACTCGGTACCATTGTCACTAATAATTGTCCTTGGCCAACCACTGTGATATATAAGCAACGTACTCAAATCCCATTTTTTATATCGCCAATCAATATTAAACTTTATGCCATTTTTTTGATCCCAACTTCTGTGCTGAGCGACACCATTTATCACATCTTTTATACTCGCAAAACTATACCCTATTGACCATTTCAATGATTCATAAGTCTTACTATAGGTTACATCAATGCCTTTGGCCACTGCAGACTCTGGTGATATTCTTACCCTGTCTGAAAATAGTTCAGGGTGTAAATGCAAGCCAATAAAAAGATTTTCATAATAGGGATGAACATGCTTATAATTTTTATAGTAAATCTCTGCTCTAATACTGGTGTTTTTATCAAACTCTTTGCTGGCTTCTAATACCATCACATCTGCTATTTCTGGTTTAAAATAATCAAGCATCTCATCTTCAAACAACAAGTCATCTAGCTCTTGGGTTTGTTGATGCCTACCAATTCCGAGCCTTAATGTGGTGGTTTTATCATAAAAATAACTAAAATTAATTCTTGGGCTCAACTGTTTTTTTTCAATCCAGCTTTGTTGATCGTATCTTATGCCAAAATCTGCAATTAAAGAGGGTGTTATCTGGTAACGAATATTCCCATATACCGAAAACTCATTGCCACTATTATCAAAGCGATGATTTCTTTGAATATCTGTGTCTAAATCTAACAACAAGGTTATAAAATCATTGGATTGTTTATCTAATGAAAAAAATGATTCGTTTTTTAAATCCGACCATTGACCTCCAATAGAAAAAACCATATTTTCATTGACATCCATATCTAAATCGACTGATAGACCAAAATCAAGCGCTTTTTGATTTTCAATCAGTGTGCCTGTAATTTCTTCATCATTTAGATTACCTTTTCTATCTGTGTGGTTTGCTTGATAATAAATCTGGGTGTTAATAATCATGTTATCTAAAGAATTGTTTTTCACCGAAACCCATATATTTTTATCTTGATATTGGGCATTAGCAAACTCGTCTTCACTGCTTATGTCAATATTGATTCTGTCTCGAGAAAATAGGAGATTTGCCTGAACTTCTGTGTCGTTATTAAATACATGTGTCAATGATATAAAACCATCATCATATTTTGGTTTTCCAGCATTGACTTCTAATAAATTTGAATGAAAAAGATCTCCACCAGAACGAATTGAGGCAATGTAATTGGTCTGAGGTGAAAATTGACCTCCTAGGGTCAAGTGTGAATTAAACACTCCCAACGATGCATCAATAAACAATGGTCTGCTTGCCTTCATGCTATTTATCGTCATGACAGAACTGATGTGGTGACCATATTTTGCAGGAAACACACCCGTATATAAAGAAACCTCTTCGGTATAACTTAAATCTATTATTGAAAAGATAGCAAAAAAATCTTTAAAATGGTAAGGATCTTTTAAACTCAAACCATTTAATATAATACCAGATTCATCTAATTTCCCGCCCCTGACATAATGACGAGCAGAAATACCATTACCTGTTAATCCAGGTAGTTTTGCTATGGCTCTACTTGGATCGTTACCAATATTTGGCGTAGCTTTTAACTCATCCGAATAAATAATTAATGGATTGTTGGTTTTTTCAACTTGTAAATCATACTGACTAGTAGTCACCAAAACATTATCTAATGACAAAGGCAAACGGTGTAAATAGACGTCTTTAATAATTAAGTTGGTGTTTGATAAGTCTATATCAAGCTTAGTTAAATCATACCCATTTGCACTGATCTCAATAGAATATTTTTTTGCTTTCAATCCAGTAATTGTATATACAGAACCATTTAAATACGTCAGTTTATTAGGTTTTCTTAATACCTTAACTTCTGCATGATAAATTTTTGTCTGCAATTCATCATCAAATAACGATAAAGCAACTAAGCCACTGTCAATTTCTCTGTCGTTAGTTTTTTTTAACTTGATCACATACAAATTATTTTTTAACTGCAATAAATCAAAATTTATTGTGCTCAAATAATATTTTAAGGAGCTAACATCTATTGTGTTTTTGTCAATATCGAGATAATACTCTTCTGTATTTAAGTTTTCATTACTGTATATGATTTGCACCCCTTGTGCACGTACAACATCAATGGCATCAGTCAAATTAATGCTGTATACATCTGTGTGGCAACTCAACAGAATAATTAATACAAATGCAAACCTATAAAACATAATGATTAGATATAGGGGTGAGTTTAACTAGAAATGTGAATGGCGGTTTCAGAAATTTGGTATTTGAATCGCGTAGTCGGCAAAATAACATTCAATGAATCTTTCGGTAACACCCCATTAATTGACCCTGATAATTTGATTTTTGTCGCATCTAACCTATCTTTTCTCGATTGCCAAATAATGGGATAACCCGTTTCCAAACTGACCCAATTAAGGTATTGCTGTACCGTTTTATCTTGAATATCAAATTGTTTGGGGATTTTTTGAGTCCATTGCCACTTTAGATCAAATGGAGAAATCGTTTGTTGGTTAAATACTCCTTCCTCATTTAAAGTCACTTCAAACCCTTTAGCTATTTCCCTGTGCTTTTCTTCGCTTTGAATGATAACCTTACCATCTCTAACGCCAACATTAAGTTCTCCATTGTTAAATTCAATTTGATATTGGGTACCAATATGATTAATTGAGGCCAATTCTGTTGTAATTAATAATTTTCTCAATGGAGCATGTTCAGCGGATGCGACATAAATTTTACCCTGTTTCAATTGTATTTCATTTCTATCAACTATTTGAATAAAGCTGTTTTCATCTACTCTGATGGTATTGCCATTATCTAATTCTATCAACATTCTATTATTGCTTTTTGTCTTGACATAATCACCTGGATTTATGGTTTTATCAATATCTAGATTGGTCCAGTTTTGATTGTCTTGGCTGATTTGTATTTGACCAGAAATTTGGATTGGTTTAGCTATGTTATAATTGGCTTGGTTGTCATCATTTATAAATGTAACCACAAAAATTCCTACAAATAAGAACACACTGGCCGCTGCTAAAAATAATGGGTTTTTATAAAATGGAGTACGGGTTTGCTGTAACCAAGTTTTATGAACTTCTGCATAAACTGCTTGTTTAATTTCCTCATCTGGTTGTATCCTAGGGCCTGCTTTAGTCAGTAGTTTCTCAATGTCATCTGCTGTCTTGTTTTTTATATTCATATCAAATTTTTCAACCCTTTCTTAGCCCCTTGCATTTCACAAATTACTGTTTTGAAAGTTTCTCTTGCTCGTGCTAATTTTGATTGTATCGAAACAACTGAAGTATTCATTTTTATCGCAATTTCATTAACGGATAATTTTTCTAAATATTTCAATTCCAAAATATCACCATAACCATGAGGTAAATTATCCAATGTGCTAGAAATTAATTCTGCCAAATTTTTATTTTCGTATAATTTATCAGGGTTGAGGCTGCCTTTGATTTGAATATTATCAAAAACTTCTCGAATCTCAGGATTATCCTCAATGTGATGTGTGAGGCTAGCTGTTTTGTTTTTTCTAAAATACAGGCTAATTTGACTTCTATTAATTTGGCACAACCATGTAAACAAAGCGGCTTCACCTCTGTATTGTTTGATATTTTT
>Ga0256845_1002990_pt1 | contig 11761 bp, 4 predicted proteins | sample RiftiametaG_FD_189101 | JGI IMG/M metagenome (GOLD analysis project Ga0256845, IMG submission 189101) | Tube worm associated microbial communities from hydrothermal vent at the East Pacific Rise, Pacific Ocean - Riftia | ecosystem: Host-associated > Annelida > Integument > Unclassified ... | reverse complement strand
CTTTTCGACAACAAAGCCGCATTTTAGCTTGGCTTCTTCAGTGGTCCTTCTTGTCGCTTCTTGTCGGAGCTGCGGTGGGGAGTGCCGCCGCCGCATTTCTTTTCGCATTGAAGTGGGCTGGTGACGCACGCGATCAACATTTACCCTGGGTCCTTGTCTTTTTGGGACCAGCTGGGGCCCTGGTTGCTTGGGTGTATCAAAAGTGGGGTGGTGAATCCGAGCGAGGAAATAACCTGATCATTGACCAGCTGCATCAGCCAACTCAAACCTTGCCGCTGCGTATGGCGCCCCTTGTTGTTCTGGGTACGCTGGTGACGCACTTTTTTGGTGGCTCAGCCGGTCGTGAGGGTACGGCTGTGCAAATGGGCGCTGTTCTTTCTGATCAATTGAGCCGTCCCTTTCGAATGAATGGCGAAGGACGAAAAATTTTACTGGCCGCAGGGGTCGCAGCGGGCTTCTCCGCGCTATTTGGCACCCCTCTAGCCGGAGCGATATTTGGTCTCGAAGTACTTGTTGTGGGTGGTATGCTTTACCATGCAATTGCGCCCACTCTGCTTTCTGCGCTCTTGGCTGATTGGGTGTGCCGCCTCTATGATGCGCCTCATACCCACTATGATATAGGTGTGATTCCAGTTTTTTCTCTAGGCGGTTTAGCGGGGGCGTTGTTCGCGGGCGTCGTATTTGGACTTTGCGCTTCTGTATTTTCCGTGGGCGTAAAAAGGCTGGGCTTGCTTTTAAAGAAGTACGTGCGCATACCTTGGATGCGGCCATTTTATGGTGGCATCGCCATGAGTGGTTTGGCTCTGCTTTTTGGTGCTGAATATTTGGGCTTGGGTTTGCCAACAATTGTGCGCTCGTTTCACGAAGAACAGCCCGTCTATTCTTTTGCAATAAAGATGCTTCTAACCATTGTCACCCTTGCTTCAGGGTTCAAGGGGGGGGAGGTGACGCCCTTGTTTTTTATTGGCGCCACGTTGGGCAATGCCCTTTCTTTCATTATACCGGGCTTGCCCATGGGCCTGCTCGCCGCAATGGGCTTTGTTAGTGTGTTTGCCGGCGCCGCCAATACCCCCATTGCGTGTATCTTTATGGCGGTAGAACTCTTTGGAGGCGACTCTTTGGGCTATGTGGCGGTTTCCTGTGTCACAGCGTACCTCATGAGCGGTCATACGGGTATTTACTCGTCTCAAAAAATTCGTGCCTCCAAATTGGCTGAAGAAGCAGGTGACGAGGGTGAGTCCCTGAGCGATTTAAAGTATCTCTGAACTCTACTGAGGCAAGAGTGAGCGGAGAAAACCGGGAGAAGTTCAACCGCGTGATTCGCCTTGGGTCAGCGTAGAAGTTGCGAGGTTTCACAGCCAAACACAACGTCTAGCTTACTTTGTGAGGCGCTTTTTACCTCCGAGCAAACTGTGTCACAGAGAAGAATTTTTGTAGGCGAGTCATCGCTATTGTAGCGCCAGCCCATTCCTTTGTTGCAACCTATCTCTTTTTGTAGCCCCCTGGTCTTGCCCGCAAGCGTTAGCTCGACATTTACCTTTTTGGGGTTGAGCACTTGGGGGGGAGTTAAACGCGGCAAAGGGTATTCGCAGGGAAGCTCACCCCGAGCCAGTTTTTGAACCTTCTCCAAAAAGGCGATTCTTGTCGCATCGGGATCGCCCACTTCGACAATCAAAGCCTCACGTGTGCCCCCCGCTTCAGCGACATAGTTGAGCCCAAGGAGATCACTACCGACGCCAATTACATAGGTGGGCAGTGTTTCGGCAACAGAAGCCGCTTTTTTAGCTAATTGTACAAGGGTGTTTTCTTGGCCACATCCGGCCGGTTGACCATCGGTCACCAAAACGAGTGCGGCGCGCTTACCCGCGGTTAAAAACTGCTGCGCATAGTTGATGGCCCCTGAGAGCGCTGCCCAACTAGGGGTGGCCGATTCGTTAGGTAGTTCGGAGAGCGCTTGCGCAAAAGGGGCCCCTTCAGGTAGGGCGCGCATTTCGACCACGGGCATTTCATAGTCACTAGGTTCACACAGTGGTGGCTCTGGTGATCTCTGTCCCGGAGGGTTTTGCTCGGTCGGAAAGAGTGTGAGGGAAGCGAAAAAACCTTTCGACGAGTCACTTTCGAAAAAGCTGCGTAGAGCGTCCGTCACTGGTGTCCACTTGAAGGCGGGAGAGACCGCCACCCCGTCCCCCATACTACCTGATTGGTCCAATAGAAAAATTAGGTAAACCGGATCGACTCGTGTCTCGGCGCTGCTCTCGGCGCAAAGCTCCCCCGACCAAGGACGACCAGATCCTTTTCCGAGGGTGGAGGCTCCACCGGGAATATTTTGGGCCGAACCTCCTTGGCTGAGTCCCCCTGCCAGGGGCTGTCTCTTCTCCTCCTCTTGACAGCCCAACGCTACGGTGACGAGAGCAAGGGCTAGACCCAATGAAGTAGGGAAAAGTCGGTGTTTTCTATACATTATTCGCGACTCGCTGCATCTGTACTCAGGCTAGCTGTTCTTGCCCCATGGCGCATGATTTGATTCTGAGGGGGGACTTTGCTTCTTTTACCGACGCCCCATACGCTGGTGCCATGGATTTGCAGCAAGTACGTGAGCGTCTTCGAGTGCTCTCTGATGATATGACCGATTTGATCCACAGGTACGGAATGCGCGCTCAGGGGCCACTGGATGTGCTCAAAAATGCTCGCGCCTGCATTACGGACACCAGCGATTATGTACGATTTTTAGAACTTTCCCTCGAAGGGCGTATTTTGGCTGACGAGGGAGAGAGGCTCTTGGCGATGGGCCAGAAACAAAAGAGCGACGAGCCCCCCCTTCACTGAAGATTGAAATACATGGTAATCTGCACATGCTTGAATAGAAATGTGCAGATTACCATGTATTTGCGCCAATCGACGCAAATACAGGTATCGGCGTGCTCTGCATTCTAGGACAAACAACGCCCTGGGGGGCCTCGACGATTGTCTGCGAGACCGCTAACAAAGTGGATGAATGTACGTTCATCGATCCAATAGCCTGGAAGAACTTGTCGATTGTCTCAGAGAAGTGCTGGACGAGGCTCCTGATGATCTCAGTTTTGCGCGGAAGCAAGTCGAGATGCCGCAGCAGAAAAGCGCTCCTGTAGGGACAGAGCCTTCTGGGCAGGGCAGTCCTCGTCACCTTTCGCTGGGCATTTTGGACCCCGAGATGATCTTGATTCAAAGCGCTGGAATGGAGCGCTATCTTTCGAGAGAATTGGCCCGTCGACGCGGCATTGTTGCCAATGTAAAATTTCCGTTCCCGCGAGCTTTTTTGAGAGACATTATCGATAAGGCATTAGGTAAAGATGAGCGTTCTCTCGCCTTTGAGCGTGAGCAAATGGCCACTTTCCTATTTGCCTATTTAGCCCAGGTTCTCGACGAGAAGAACGAGGCATTTTCAGCGGTACGAAAACATTTGCAGGGGGACGCAGACAACACGCGTCGTCTCCTCTTGGCCGAGCGATTGGCGAACCTATTTGACCAATACCTGACCTATCGACCGGAGATGATGCAGGCATGGCAGGGTGGTGCCGGCGAGGAGGATTTTCAGGCAATCTTATGGCGTCAGTTGGTGGGTCAGTTTGGCAACGAGCACTTTGCGGCCCGTTGCTATCGCTTCATGAACGAATTGAGCGAAGAGGAGCAGAAAGATGCTCTACCGAAGCGCGTTTGCCTCCTGGGTGGTCCTGGGCTGCCGCCCCTCTTTCTTAATATGCTTTCTTGCATTGGTCGGGTGGTGCCGACACATCTTTTTTCTTTCTCTGTCTCCCAGCAATACTTTGCAGGGGCTCATCAATTGGACAATGAGCTTTCTCAGGAGAGCGAAAAATTGCAGCCTCTTTTGCTTTCCCTCGGAAAGGTGGGGGCCGACTATCAACACATCTTGGAAGATGTCGGTCACTACCAAGAGGGACGAGCGCAGTTTTTACTAGAAAAATTAGAGACACCGACGGTACTTTCTACCTTGCAACAAAGCGTCGTCGAAGGACGAGTAGAATTGTCGGACATGGAGGAGCGGCGCAGCTCCCTACTTACGAACCTCGCCCTAGACGATTCACTCACTATTGACTCTTGTCATAGCCCTTTGCGCGAAGTGGAAGTATTGCACGATCGTTTGCTTTCGTGGTTTGCGCAAGACGCCACGTTGCGTCCAGAAGACATTGTCGTACTGGCTCCAAATATTGAGGAGTATTCACCGTTGATCAATGGTGTCTTTTCCGCTCGTTCGGGGGAGCGCCCCCCTATCCCTTTTCGAATCGCAGATAGAAGCGAGAAATACACAAATGCGGCGGCCAGGGCTCTGCTGATGTCCCTCAAGGTCCTTCGGGGGCGCTTCAAGGCGACGGATGTTCTCGACCTTCTGCAACAAGCTCCCGTTGCGTATCGATTTGAGATGGATCACGAAGCTTTAGAAAAGGTATCCCATTGGGTAAAAGAGTCAGGGATCCGCTGGGGAGCCGACGCTCATCATAAGACTGAGTATGGGTTGCCCGCGAATGATGAAAATACGTGGACGTTTGGACTACGGCGCCTGCTTCTTGGCTATGCCTTAGCTGACGATGGGGATCAGATTTGGCAAGGCGTCGTGCCTCTTGACCAAGTCGCGGCCGGTGATATTGGTTTGGTTGGACGTTTGTGTGATTATTGCGAGGGACTTTTTGCCCTGCGGCGACGTTTGGTTCAAGGGGGCGAGCGTGGTCTTTCTCCTTTAGAGTGGTCTGGCTTTTTGAGCGATCTGAGTGAACTATTGCTTGGAGAGAGTCCTGCCGGTGAGTGGGATCATGAAGCTGTGCGCAATGCTATCTATTCACTAGGGGAGCGTTTTTCGTCTCTAGTTGAGGCATTTACACAGGACGAAGATCTGCGCATGGGGCTGGCCGGGGTGGACCATCTCCTCTCCGCTGCATTGGATGAATGTCGTCCTAGTACCGACTTTCTCGCTGGAGGAGTCACATTTTGTGCCCTTTTGCCCCTGCGTACTATTCCTTTTCGGGGGGTATGTGTACTGGGAATGAACCAAGGGCACTTTCCTCGCGCAGATACGCCTCATCAGCTGGATAGAATGTCGGAGAGTCCACAATATGGGGATAGATCTCTGCGAGCAGATGACCGCTATCTATTCTTGGAAGTTATCTTGGCCGCGCGGGAGCGTTTGAGCCTGAGTTTTGTAGGACGAAGCGCGCAGGATAATTCAGAGAAATCGCCGTCAACTATTTTGATTGAGTTGCAGGGAGTAGTGGAGTCTCTATTAGGCACACCCTCTGAATCAACGGCAGCTCTCTCTAGGATATTGAACCCGACAGAGCATCGCTTGCAACCGTTTCATCCCGATTACTTTATCTCCAACGCATTGATGTCCTCCTTTGACAAGGGCGCATACGAAGGTGCCCAGGCGCTCATGGCACCTCAAGAAGAAGTGGAAACTTTCTTTGATGACCCTGAGTCTCATGAGTCAGAAGAAGAGATTGGGGAGAGTCTTCACTCAGTCAAAGAGCTTGAGTCGTCCAACTTTGAAATGACTCTGGACGATTTGATTCGCTTTTGGAAAAGTCCAAGCAGCGCCTACTTGGCCGGTCGCGGTATTCGTTTTGATGAAGACTTTGATTCGTTAGATGACAGAGAGACAATTAAAGAGTCTGCACTTTGTCGCTATATTGTAGGCAATCGGCAGTTGGGGCGATTACTTTTAGAAAAAGATATTCGCCCGGAGATAGAGCTGGCCCGGGGACAATTGCCCATCGGTCAAGGGGGCGAGGTGCTTTTTGACGAAGTCACCCAGGTGGTTCAAGAAATTCACGGCGCATCGATGGCCTTTCGCGGGAGAGAAAAATCGCGGAGTGCGCCTGTTTCTCAACGTCTTTCTTGGCAGGCGGCAGACATATCTCCTTACGTGGCAGGGGGCTTGCTCACGGCACAAAATGGTTCAATTTTATTGACTGGTCACCTAGACCAAATATACGGGGCTAGTCGTGTGGAGGTGAGCAACGGGCAACTCAAGGCCGGTAGGCTCCTCAGCTTATGGTTTCGTCATTTGGCGGCGTGCGCTCAAAATGAGCCCATTGAACAAAGTGTTTTAGTCGTCCGTGCTAGCTCAAAATCTGACGATAGCGTGAAGGTCCTAGCGTTTCGGGCTCTCGACCCCCCGCGTGCGCAGTCATTGTTAGCTCAGCTATGCGCTCTTGCCTTTTGGGGAATTAAACATCCTTTGCGCTTTTTTCCTCTTGCGAGCCAAGAGTATTATGATAGCTGGCAGAAACTTTCCGCAAAATCGAGCGAGGACGAACCTGCCAAAAAGTCTCTAGAAAAGTGCCGAAAGAACCTTAGCGGTGCAGGCTCTGTAGATGCCAGCATTCTGCAACTATATCGGGGGCAGGACCCATTGGGGGAAAAGTCTCCTCAAGGAGAAGACCTTTTTTCCCTAGGAGAACTGAAAAAACTACCTTTCACTCGTCTCGCTCACTTTGTTTTTGGTCCATTAGAACAGGCCAAAGTAAAACCGAAAATTGCGGATTCAATAAATGAGCCCATGGAGGTTCAGTTATGAAAAATGTGCGAAGAAACCTCGATGTCTGTGAATTGCCGCTAGGGGGCACACACCTAATTGAGGCGAGTGCCGGGACGGGAAAAACCTATACAATTACATCTCTTGTCTTGAGGTTTTTGTTAGAAGAAGCATTGCCCCTTGAGAGTATTGTTGCTGTCACTTTCACAAATGCTGCAACTAGCGAACTCAAAGAACGAATCAATCAACGCATTGAAATAGCAAGACAAGTTGTGGGCGGCGCAAGAGAGCCTGACGGGGATCAGGTCATGGAGTATATTCTCTCATTGCCCAATCAAGAGCGTATATTGAGGCTCCTTGAGGTAGCGGTACGCGACGCTGATGCTGCAGCTGTTTTCACAATTCACGGGTTTGCCGCAAGAATGCTCAAGGATTATGCATTTGAAAGTGGAAACCGCGACGACTTGGAATTAATTGGCGACCAGCGTTCTTTGATTCATGATGTCGTGACGGACTTTTGGTCGACTCGGGTTGCTACCCTTTGTAGGGATTCTTTTGATGCTGTTGGGGGGAGTTCCTTTTACTCTGCTCTCCTTCAGGTAGGAGCGGGTGCCGCCGCCGCTTTCGAGGTGCCCTTAGTGTTGCGCGGCGAGTCGCGAGATCTATCCGAGGAACAGAGAAACTTTGATAGTGTTTTTGTAAGAGTGCAGGGAGAGTTTAACGACCATGGTCGAGAGCTTCTTGAAATTCTGTCGACAAGCCCAGCCCTCAATAGAAATATGATGAGGGTTGAGACGCTTCAAGCTGATCACTCTAAGTATTGCGCCTACTTTCGCCAAGAACACGGTAGGCAAGGTTTCCTTGGGTCTGAACGATTCACCTCTACCAAAGTTCTATCGTCTTTAAAAAAGAATGGCATTGCTCCCGAACATGATCTTTTGACTATGTTAGAAGAACTCATGCTAGCGCGTGCGCGCTTAAAAGAGTCACAGCAGTTTTTTGCAGACGATCTGCGCGTCGAATTATGCAAGTTGGTCCTTGAGCGAGTGCAAATTGAACATGAGCGAGCCGGCACACAGTCTTTTGACGGACTATTGGTTGACCTTTGCTCAGCTCTGCGAAAAGAGGGTAGTGGCGCGGAACTCGCAAAAGAAATTCGCAAAAAGATGCCGGTAGCGCTCATCGACGAATTTCAGGACACCGATCCTGCTCAATACGAAATATTTCAGCGTATTTACGGCGAGCGCTCGAAGAGCCGTCGCGGGGGCATGTATCTGATCGGCGATCCAAAACAGTCAATCTATGCCTTTCGCGGAGCTGACGTGCAGACCTATCTGAAAGCGGCGCAGGACGCCCAGGGAGGGGTTTGGACCCTGGGTACGAGCTTTCGAGCAAGTCCTAGCCTAGTCGCCGCACAAAATGCGCTCTTTCAGCGCTCTGATAGTCCTTTTGCAATGGAAGGTATTGTCTACGAACCGGTCGTGCCTCGTCCCGATAGAGTCGATGAGCTCAAAGCTAAAACAGGAATGGCTTTGCCAGGAATTGAGTTAGTTTTTTGTGAGGGCATGAAAGAGACTCAATGGGTAAATTCGACCGCTAACGAGGTGGCGAAATTTATAAGGGCCGGTCATTTTCTCGGAGAGAGAGTCGTGACGCCTGGAGATATTGCCGTTCTGACTCGTTCCAATGGGCGAGCGCAAGAGATGCAACTTGCTCTGCAAAAGTTGGGAGTGCCCGCAGTTCTTCAGGGCGACCGCAATGTGCTTGGATCGGAAGAAGCGCTGGAACTACGAAGAGTTCTGCGGGCTTTGGCTGAGCCAAGCCAACGAAAGTTGGTGCGCACTGCCCTTTCTACGAGACTTTTGGGGCTGAGAGCCGATGAACTGTTGGCGATAGACGACGAGTTCGAGCTTCTTGAGTCTTGGACCGGAAAACTAAGAAAGTGGGGAGAACTTTGGAGTTCTCGAGGAATTGCCCACGCCTTGGAAGCCTTGCACGCTTCCGAAAATACCATAGCTCGCACATTGAGAGCAGTCGACGGAGAGCGTCGCATGACGAATTTTCGTCATTTGTTGGAGGTATTACATGAGGCTCAGATATCGAAACACCTAGGTGTAGCGGGGCTATTGAGGTGGTTGGACGAAGCCATCGCAGACCCGAGTGCTGATGGCATGGGCGCCGAGTCTTATGAGCTGCGTCTCGAGACGGACGCGAATGCCGTAACATTACTCACCTCGCACAAGAGCAAAGGGTTAGAGTACAATATCGTATTTTTGCCGGATGTTGCTAGAACAACGCGACCTTTCTCGGAGGAAGTTTATCGTTTCTTTGACCCTGAAGTTGGCCACGCCTTTCTGGAGATACGTTCAAAAGAAACTCGAGAGGAAACGAGCCAGTACCATGAGGTAGAAGGGAGGCAAGAGGCGTTGCGCTTGGCCTACGTCGCTTTCACACGGGCAAAACATCACGTAGTGGCCATTTGCGGCGAAAATTCTGGTTTTTCTGCGCTAAATTACCTGATATTTGGAAGCCCGGACGCCAGCGAGGAGGACAAGAAGCCTCCTAAGAAGTCCAAGGGCAAGGTGAATAACGACGAACGCTTGAAGGTGTTAGACGACCTCAGCTCTCTCAGCCAAGGAGCGATTCGTTGGCGAATGTTTTCAGATGAGGAGGTTTTTGCTGTGACAAATGTTCCCTCAACTTGTGCTCTGGTACCACCGCTAGCGGTGCCCCAACTGGCCGAGCGTGAGCGAACGAGTAGTTTTTCGTCGATGACGCGTGGGGCCCACGCCCACCTTTCGCGTGCGGCTCAAGAAGGACGAGATATTGATGAAAGTATCCCGGGAACGGAGGGGGACCAGAGGGACGGCAACTTGGTGGAGGTCTCCGCTTCGGCCGGGGAGGCCCCTGGTACATGTACGCGAGCTGTCTTGGCCGACTTTCCCCGGGGAGCGCGCCCAGGTGATGCTTTGCATGCTCTTTTTGAATATTCTCCTTTTGCTGAGGGGACTGCAGAGGAACGCTCAGAGGTGGTCACTCGCGAACTTCAGAAGCGGGGGTTTAGCGATGAGCATCTTGAGACCGCTCGCCTCAGTCTAGAAGACGTTCTGCGAGTGGACTTGGCCGTGAAGAGCCCCCTAGACGCAGACCAGAAGAGCTTTACCCTTGGAGATTTAATGAGCAGCGATCGCTCCTGTGAGATGGAGTTTAGCTTACCGGTCGGAGATTTACACAATCGTCTATCACCATCGAGCTTAGCACGTTCTCTTGGTCATGAAGTGCATGCCGGGCCAGGGGGCAAAGAAGGGCGAGAACTTTTGAGCGCAGAGTATCTGCGCAATGTCAGTGAGCTGCCTTTTTCTGCATGGTCGGGTTTTTTGCGCGGCTTTATGGACTTGGTCTTTGTAGTTGACGACAAACTTTACGGCGTCGATTATAAGTCGAACTATTTGGGGGAGTTCTATGAGGACTATACAGAAACGGCCATGCATGAGGCGATGGAGGGTCACCATTATCTAATTCAGGCGCTCATCTATGCCGTAGCAATTCATCGATACGGAAAAGAGCGAATTGCTGATTATACTTATCAGAAAAACTTTGGAGGAATGCGCTATCTGTTTTTACGAGGTATGCATCCAGCACAGGGTCAGTCCGGAGTGTACGCTTTTTGTCCACCCGAAAGCCTTGTTGAATCACTCTCTCAAGCACTGGAGTTAGGAAAATGATAGAAAGAGAAACTGCCTTTGAAGAAGCTAGACCTGATGGCAAGGGAGTGAAAAAAGAGGCAACCCTAAACATTGCTCTCTTGCAAAAATGTGGATGGATTTCGTCTGCGGACGCTCACTTTGCCCGCTTTTGCGCGGAGCCATCTAGGGAGCTCGCGCCGAAACAAGTTGTATATTTTGAGATGATCGTGGCTGCCCTAAGTCGTTTTTTACGAGCAGGGCATTCATGTGTTCCTCTGTCCGCCTTGGCTGATTTGCGTGTTTTGGGAGAAAGTGGAGAATTTGTTGGCTGCTTTCCCTCTTTGCAAGACATTGAAGGCTCATTGAACGAGAATTTGGCCGTCACTTGGAGCCACGGGGGGACTCCGGGCGCAGGGCTCAGCGGGAAGGTCGATGACGGGAGTGCGCCTACGACCCCTTTGGTTTTGGACCAGCAAGGGAGACTTTATGTGTCTCGCTATTTCGAGCACGAGCAGCGTTTGGCAGGGCGTTTGGCCCAGCTCGTTCGAGGCAAAATCTCAGACGTGGAGACTCATTTAGACGCACAATGGTTGGAGTCACGCTTGGATTATTACTTTCCTCCGCAATCAAAAGAGCGAGAGCCACTACAGGGGGGGGGCGATCTCCAGAGGAGCGCCGCTGAGCTTGCCCTGCGTCGATGTCTTGCGGTGATTTCTGGAGGACCAGGAACTGGGAAGACCTCGACTGTGGTAAAAATATTAGCTCTGCTTTTTGAAAAGGCGGAGCACGAGGGGCAAACTCTGCCGGTCGTTCAACTGCTTGCACCCACCGGAAAAGCCGCAGCTCGCATGATGGAGGCAATTGCCTCAGCCTCGGAGAAGCTGGTTCTCTCCCCCCAAGTGAAAGCTGCGATGGTGGGTGAGGCATCGACGATTCATCGTGCGTTGGGAGTCATTCCCAACAACTCCAGCCGTTTCTTTCGTGGTCCTCAGCAGTTATTGCTGGCGGATATCGTTCTAGTCGACGAGGCTTCTATGGTGGACTTAGCCTTGATGCGCCATCTTGTGGGGGCCCTCAAAGAAGGTGCTCGTCTAATTTTACTGGGCGACCGATATCAACTTGCTTCGGTCGAAGCCGGGAGTGTTCTTTCCGAATTGTGCGGGGTGCTTTCTCGAGATGATAAGAAGAGGAGAGTGGGCTTAGATAAAGGTGAGCCTGAGCGGGTGTTTAAAGAAATTTCTCTCGCTTTTCAATCGACGGTTGAGCTCAAAAAAAGCTATCGATTTTCTGAGGAGAGTGGCATCTATTGCTTGGCTGCCTGTATTCGAAAAGGGGAGGGCAGGGATGCAATCCGGGCGCTTACTTCCAATAGAAAGGACTTGCATTGGGGGGGGGAGCTGCCGAACCCTGGTGAGTCGATTGCTTTGCGCAAAATGGTATTGCGCTCCTATGGCAAGGCTCTCAAACTGGGGCAGGCCCACTTGGTTCTTCGCGCACTGGATGAGTTTCGTATTCTTTGCGCTCATCGGCAGGGAAAGCACGGCGTGGA
>Ga0256845_1002989_pt1 | contig 11765 bp, 8 predicted proteins | sample RiftiametaG_FD_189101 | JGI IMG/M metagenome (GOLD analysis project Ga0256845, IMG submission 189101) | Tube worm associated microbial communities from hydrothermal vent at the East Pacific Rise, Pacific Ocean - Riftia | ecosystem: Host-associated > Annelida > Integument > Unclassified ... | reverse complement strand
TAAAAAAATAACTTGTCTAACTAGTTGATGATCATCAATACCATCTAGGCTCGCTTCTATCGCAGAAAACATTTCTGTGCCACCATCAGCTTCTAGCCCCGCAACAAAAGAGATCGCCTGTGAAAGATTGGATTTATTTACATCTCGTGCTGAATTGAATAATTTTGATGTTGTAGAATTAAACTCAATCACATTAAATTTATCACCACTTTGTAAAGTGCTTAATGCAAAATCTAGCGCCTCTTTTGCTTGTCTCATTGATTCACCACTCATTGATCCCGAGGTATCAATTACAAAAATAGTTTCTCGGTTAATCATCTGTTCTGAGCCTCCTGAAATTTCTGATGTAGATGGAGGCAATATCATCATACTGATATAGTTATCTTGATTTTTAGTTTCAGAAAATGTCGCGACACGCGGTTGAACCGATGGAACAGGCTTCCAATTTAAAATAAAATCTCTATCCATTCTTACAGCTTCATCAGTAAAATTAATCTGGTATTGTTTTTCTGTTTTTTGGAGGGTCTTAAGTTTATGGCTTTTACTACTCAAATCTAACAATGCAAAACCAGCATCTAATTCAATGTGTATATTTGCTCGATTAATCTGTAAATTTTCTTGCTCATCTGACTCTATTGGAAATAAGTGTGATATTTCATTTACCGACTTGAAATAAAAAGGAGCCAACATTCCTTTATTTGAAGTTGATGCTAAAGGCGAATTAAAACTCTCTTTATAAATTGCGACGGGATGATATCGTGGAGTAATCGTCATTGGAAAGCGAATCGAAAATCCTTGTTCTCGGTTGTAAATAACCTCTTGTTGATATTCAATAATGATTTCAATTGTTTCGTACGGACCAATATTAGCAACACTATTGGTAAATAAATTAGGCCGTTGTTGTTCAATTAGCGATGCTTTTTTACCCGATAGTTTGGCTTGCTGATAGATTTTTTTTGCCTCTTGTTTCTCTTTTATTTTACCAACAATTAACCTATCACCAATTTTCATAGTCAAATGATCAACTGCGGATTTATCTGGCAAAGGAAACAAATATTTACCCTCTACCCATTGATCAGTCGCATTTTCAAATATTTGAGTAACTGTTACTCGCGCACTTAAGCCACTGATTTGCATTTTAATGTCAGTTTTTAAATTGATTGCTTCTTGTTTCGTTAGTTGATCATTGAAAATGTAAAGCGTTCCAGCTTTTGGAGGTTCATTAGTAGAATCTTGTGCGACTAGAGATTGGCAAGAAAATAGATAAATCAGAGTGATTAATATTAATTTGGTTAAGTGCATTTGCTTAAAAGTTCCTATAGATTTGTTATGAGCTTATTTAAGCGAAATAATATGAATTTTTTAAATTGATTGTGAGTTATTATGAGGTGAATTGTGGCAAAATTGTGTTTTTCTAATTGTTGATCTAAATGATGGAGTCATAACCAAATCTGAGTTTTTAGATAGACAGGAAAATACGTTGGTTTTTGTATGTATGGCACAAGACTTAATGCTGCTAATTTACTTAAAGATACTAGGAATATAACTTACCAATACCCGCTTGGAAAAACTGTAACTGTGTATCATCATCCTAGATGACACAGAATAGCAGTTTTGGAAGCCGGTTTTCAATGAGCATCTGTATGGGTTATGCTCTTTGGGCTAGGAGTTCTAGCCGTGGGTATAGCCATTGCAGTAGAGTAATTCTAGCCAAAAATTATACTACGTCACCGCAACCATAACAGCCGGCATCACTACAGTAATAAATATCACCGACTGAATAGTTTGAATAACTTCTGCCGCAACTTCACTTACTAAAGATCCACCAGCGATATCTTCAATTCTATCTTTTCTAGCTTTTAACTTCTTAGAATCAAACGGGATACTTAAAATTGGTGATTTTTTGAGTAATGCAATCAAGGTTGCGGTTTTAACATCAATTTCAGATGCTTCACCAAAAATAGCGTTATCCAGCCTTGCTATTAACTTATCTTCATAAGATGAATCTAGCTCTGGAAATCTCAAAGAACTGAATACCCATAAAATTTTCACTTCTACTTCATCTAAAATCCCTTTTTCACAAAGCGATTGAGCGATTTTATTTTTTAAATTTCTAATTCCTGGAAGAAAAGTTACCCAATATTTTAAGCTTTGTGGTTTTCTTTTTTCGCTAATTTTATTTAAAGCTTCATCTAATATTTCATTACCAGTCAAAGTATCTTTTATAACTTCAACTAATTGTTTTTTATCATTAGAAATTTCAATATATTCGGACAGTAGTAATTCTGAAATGATTGCACCTGCGACAATCTGGGGATAAAACTGTGCTTTCGAATCAATCGTGCCTTTTTGATCTCGCAATGCTAAAAGCATGACTTCTTCGTGAAGTGGGAGTTCAGTATTTTTGCGTAAGTCTTTCATGAAATGGGGCCTCTTATCATTTAATTATCTAACCTATTAAACGAAAGAGGCTTAATTATATTCCTATAAAATTAATCCGCGTCAGGTACAAACACATAACCAATGCCCCAAACAGTTTGCAGATATCTTGGTTTTGCAGGATCTACTTCTATCATACGACGTAATCGAGAAACCTGAACATCAATACTTCTTTCTAACGCACTATAATCACGCCCTCTTGCAAGGTTCATCAGTTTATCTCGGGAAAGGGGCTTTCGGGGATTAGTAACAAGTGACTTTAATACTGCAAATTCTCCACTTGTAAGCGTCATTTGCTCCGTACCACGCTTCATTTCACGTGTGGCTAAATTAAGTTCATATTCACCAAATTTGATTAGTTTTTCTTCACTACTTGGAGCGCCGGGTAACTCATTTGGCTTGCGTCTTAATACGGCTTTAACACGTGCTAATAATTCTCTGGGATTAAAAGGCTTGGCTAAGTAGTCATCTGCTCCTAGTTCCAAGCCGATAATTCTATCAACATCATCACCTTTCGCGGTGAGCATAATGATTGGAATGCCATTATCGTCACTTCTTAACCTTTTACAGATTGATAAACCATCTTCTCCCGGCAACATTAGATCTAAAATCATTAGATGATAGTTTTCTCTTTCCAAAAAACGATCCATTTGTTCTGAATCTGCTGCAGTTTTAACAATGTAGCCTTGTTCTTTAAAGTAACGCTCTAAAAGACTTCTTAACCGAAGATCGTCATCTACAACCAATATTTTTTTTGTTTCTTTGCTCATATTTTTCCCCAAAAAAAACACTATCCTAAGCAATTGCGGTAATTATCACTTTAAGTACTTGAATAGCAAAGTTAAATTTTTAATGAATTGTTACAGAGTATATACCACTCGTTACAAACATTCCTGTAGACCTAGCTGAGTGGTTTTGTAGTTTTGAGATTTTGAACTTAGATAAATCAAGTGAGCTCTACTTTCTATTTGATAGATGACATGTTTTGTTGCTAAATTCTGGCATGTTTGGCATTCAAAACGTTATAATGCGCTTTGTTTATGCTCGTTCAAATTACATTTTAAATTTTAGGATACTTCATGCTTAATATCGCGCAAAAGATTGCGAAAGAGCTCAATGTTCAAGAAAAACAAGTTCAATCAGCTGTTCAACTATTAGATGATGGTGCTAGTGTTCCCTTTATTTCTAGATATAGAAAGGAAGCAACTGGCGGGCTAGATGATACTCAAATGCGAGATCTTGAGGAACGCCTAGGATATTTAAGAGAGTTAGAAGAACGCCGAGAAGTTATTTTAAAAAGTATTGAAGAACAAGAAAAACTGACCCCTGAATTAAAAGCGGGTATTTTGTCAGCCGATACCAAGAGTGAGTTAGAAGATCTCTATTTGCCTTACAAGCCTAAACGACGCACCAAGGCGCAAATGGCCAAAGAAGCCGGTTTACAACCATTAGCCGATTCTCTATTCGAAGATCACGATTTAGATCCAGAATCTGAGGCTAATAAATACCTTAATGAAGAGGCAAAAGTTGTAACCACTAAAGATGCTTTAGATGGTGCCAAACAGATCTTAATGGAAGCTTTTGCAGAAAATGCTGTGTTACTTTCTGAACTTAGAAATTATTTAACAGAAAATGCATTTCTTCGTTCTACTGTGGTAAAAGGCAAAGAATCAGAAGGGCAAAAATTTAAGGATTATTTTGAATATTCAGAAAAAGTCAGCAAAATCCCTTCCCATCGCGCACTTGCTCTATTTAGAGGACGAAATGAATCTGTTTTGTCACTTGAATTAATCGTCGATGAACTCTTACTAAAAGATGATAAAGCCAGCAATTACGCACAATACCTAATTGCTAAACACGCTCAAATCAAGCATGAAGGTAAATCTGCCGACGATTGGTTACAGACCGTTGTTTTATGGACCTGGCGAGTGAAGCTGCAATCCTTCTTTGAAACAGAAATGTTAGGTAAATTACGGGAAAATGCCGAAACTCACGCCATTGAAGTGTTCGCAAATAATATGCGTGATCTTTTAATGGCAGCGCCTGCTGGTGACTTTACAACGATGGGACTGGATCCTGGACTGCGTACTGGTACTAAAGCAGTGGTCGTAGACGGTACTGGAAAACTATTAACTCAAACAACTATTTTCCCCCATGCCCCACAAAAACAGTGGGATCAATCATTAAAAAAGCTAGCGACTATATGCGAGCAATTTAAAGTTAAATTAATCAGCATCGGTAATGGGACGGCTTCTCGGGAAACCGATCATTTGGTTGCTGAACTTGAAAAGCAAAACCCAAAGCTTGGCCTAAGACGTATTATTGTCAGTGAAGCTGGTGCGTCAGTTTATTCCGCCTCTCGACTAGCCGCTGAAGAATTTCCTGATTTAGATGTAACTTATCGTGGCTCTGTATCCATTGCAAGAAGACTGCAAGATCCATTAGCTGAATTAGTGAAAATAGAACCAAAAGCGATTGGTGTTGGGCAATACCAACATGATGTTAGCCAAAGCCAGTTAAGTAAAATGCTAGGCAGCGTTGTTGAAGATTGTGTGAATAAAGTCGGTGTGGATCTAAATACGGCTTCTGCTCCGCTACTTAGTCACGTTTCCGGTTTAAACAAAACACTTGCATCAAATATCATCCGTTATCGTGAAACCAATGGACGCTTTACCAATAGAAAAGAGCTTTCTAAAGTTGAACGATTAGGGCCAAAAGCATTTGAGCAAGCGGCTGGATTTTTACGAATTAGTGGCGGCGATAATCCGCTCGACTCTTCTGGCGTTCATCCAGAAACTTATCCAATTGTTGAAAAAATGCTCGAGAAAATTACTGGTGGAATATCCGCACTAGTTGGTAACTCTAATGAACTTAAACAGTTTAATGCTAGCGATTACGTAACAGATAGTTTTGGTCTGCCAACGGTTAAAGATATTATTTCTGAATTAGATAAACCTGGGCGTGATCCTCGGGGGGAGTTTAAAACGGCTAAATTTAAAAACGGCGTTGAAACTATGAACGATCTTAAACCTAAAATGGCATTGGAAGGTACCGTCACTAATGTGACTGATTTTGGTGCCTTTGTTGATATTGGTGTTCATCAGGATGGTTTAGTTCATATCTCTTTAATGAGTGACAAGTTTATTAAAAATCCAAGAGAGGTAGTCAAAACGGGTGATATTGTCAAAACACATGTTGTGTCAGTTGATGTACAAAGAAAACGTATTAGCCTCTCTATGGTGGGGCCTCAAGAAGAAATAGAAAATAAAGCTAAAGGTTCTTCTAATGGAAGGAATAAACAACCTAATTGTTCGTCTACTAATAACAAACCAAACAATAGTCGAAATAGAAGCAATCAATCCAAGCCCATTAATTCTGCATTTGGTATGGCTTTAGCCGACGCATTTAAAAATAAAAAGGATTAAATGAAGGAAGAACCTACAGAGAAAAAAATTAATAGCGATCAAACGGCTAATATTGGATCGGATAGATCCAATATAATTTTCCATAATCTTTCTAAAAATTTACCTAAAGTATCTGGAATTACAAATTTTTTGTCTTGGATGGTTCCTGTTATTGTCATTTTATCCGTTAAAATTTTCAAACCTAATATTGACACTTTCGCTTTAGATATTTTAAATTATATCATTATAGGGTTGTTAGTAATTTCTATACTCTCGGGAGCTTATGGTTATTATTTTTCAAAATCTTGTGGATATCTAAAACGCGAATTTGATATCTATCATAAACAAGGGATCTGGTGGAAAAAACAAACAGCATTAAGCTTTTCACGCATTCAACATATTGATTTATCAAGCGGTCCTCTAGAGCGAAAATATGGAATGGCGACCTTGAAATTTTTTACTGCTGGTGGCGCATCTTCCGACCTGCGAATTCATGGATTACCTTTAGATACTGCAGAACATTTACGCCATCAAATATTAAAAATCACTGAAAATGAGTAGTGTTGAGAATGAGGCTAATAGCGATTCTTTAACAATCGCAGAATGGCAAAGATTATCACCATTATCAGTCATTTTTTTCATAGGCAAACTTTTAACTAAAATAGTCAAAGACATGCTCCCTAGCCTTGCACCACTCGGTGTTGTTATATTTAGCTCTGATAATAAATCACTCATCTTAATGTTAGTTGCAATAGTTGCTAGCAGTTTAATCCTTCTTTCATCATTCTTTCAATATTGGTTTTTTAAATACAAACAAAAAGGTGACAAAGTTTTGATTAATGATGGTGTTTTTAAGAAAAATAAACGAGTAATCTCTTTTGATCGAATTCAAAACATCAACATTTTACAACCCATCTATTTTAAATTTTTTAATCTAGTGACTCTGCAAATACAGACCGCTGGCGCTAAAGGCAATGAAGCCGATCTAGCTGGTATTCCAGAATTATTAGCTAATAATTTAAGAAATATGATCCTTGAAAAAAAATCTCAAATTTCACCTGATAAATATCAATCCAATGAAAAATTAGTTGATAATTTATCAGAACAAAAAACTGAAGTAATCGCAAGTGCATCCTTATTCGATTTAATTAAATATGGTATTTCAAGTAATGGCATGTTTTGGTTTTTTGTAATACTTGCTCCAATAATGGGAATGTTAGATGATATTTTAGAAAAAATTTTCACAAAAGAAGATATGCAAGGTTTTATTAAACTATTAGGAGGGGGGCATTCTGGCGAGGTTTTAGCGGTGTTTTTATTTGTTCTTGTTTTAATCAGTTTAATGTTTATTTTTTCTATTATTGGTGCAATTTTTCGCTATTATCAATATCAGTTAACTCAGACTAAAACTATCTCTAAAACAAGCCCTGACAATATATTACTGACTGATATTACTTTTAAACGCACGAGTGGTCTATTAACTCGTTATGAAGAATCACTCAAATTAAATAAAATTCAAAGCTTTGTCACTAGAACAAATTTTATTGGGAAATTATTAGCCGTAGAACATATCACTTTGGGACAAATCTCTAGCGGACAAAAAAATCAAGCACAAAAACAATCTACTTTTATTATTCCTGCAAGAACTTTTAAGCAAACAAAAAGGCTATTAAACAATGTCTTTGATGACTCACCTGAGAAAATACAAACTCAAGGGATCAGTAAACGTTATATCAACAAAACAATTATCTTGAAATTGTTTATACCTAGCTTAATAGTTAGTTTACCTTTTGTTATCTTAAATGAAATATATTGGTTTAGCCTTTTACCGTTGATTCTTCCGGTTATATTGTTACCCTTAGTTTATCGAAGATGGAAAGCTTATCGTTTTGGAATGAAGGATGGATATGCGAGGTTTGAAAGAGGGTTATTTGGGTATCGGCATATTACTTTTCCTCTTTACAAAGTCCAACGAGCAGAGGTACGGCAATCACCAATTCAAAGAAAACGAAATTTAGCCACACTTAAAATTTATCTGGCCTCCAACCAATTACAAATGCAATATATTCCATTTGATGTGGCGAATGAATGGCTCGAAAAAATCAATCAAGCTATACATAATGATAAACGCCCATGGTATTAACCCACTTAGTATTTAATTGGTTAAGAAACGTGTTTCCCACCATCCCAACCTTTTTGGGCAAGTACTCTTTCTCCCATCGCTTTTGGCATACCTTCTAAATCGGTTGCCATCGAATCATTCCAGCGATTTAAAAATCCATAAAGACACACAGCCCCTAAAATTTCACAGATTTGATTTTCTGACCAATGCTCTCTCATACGTAGCATTAGTTCACTGGTGACGCCATTCGGAACACTACCGGCAGCGAGTGCGTAATCGAGTGCGACTCTTTCTGCATCTGAATAAAATTCACTGGATTGATATTCCCAAATGGCATCTAATTTTTCTTGTGAAATACCGTGAATGTTTGCGGCAATTAATGAGTGCGCTTCACAATATTGGCAACCAGCGGCTCGACTGGCAAAATGTGCAATTAAACGCATTAAACCTAAATCGACTTCGCCGTATTTAGACATCACCGCACGAGTCAAAATACCAAACCCTTTGACCATTTCGGGTTTTCTTTGCATAGTTAATAAACTGTTTGGTATAAAACCCAAGATTTCTACAAAAATTGCAAAATCATCTTTCAATTCTGGAGAGACGCTCGCGTCTAATGGTTGCATATGTGCCATAATTTCTCCTTTGTTCAATCTTTTAATTTGTATTTAATAATTTTAATCTCCGGCTTGAATGTTATTGCATATGCAACATAATGGCAATTTAAGTTTTATTTTACGGAACTAAAAAAACCGCATTAATGCGGTTCTTTTAGTTCAAAGATAAGCTGCCTTTTAGCTCTCAGAAGAATCATCCGATTTCTTCTCTTCAGTTGAAGCGTCTTCAACCGGAGCCACCGGTGTTTCTTCAACAGGGGTCGGCGGATCAAGTAAAACCTTACGGCTTAAACGAATTCGACCTTGACGATCAACCTCTAAAACCTTAACGTCTAAATCTTGACCAACTTCAAGATAGTCAGCAACCTTATTAACTCGCTCATGTGCAATTTGGGAGATATGAAGTAAACCTGTTTTATTACCCATAAATTCAACAAATGCACCAAAATCAGCAATTTTAACCACTTTACCATTGTAAGTTCTGCCTGCTTCAACATCTTCCGTTAGTTCTTTAACGCGTTGAATCGCTAAATCAGCTGCCGCTTTTTCAACTGCAGCGATTTTAACGGTTCCATCTTCTCCAATTTCGATGGTTGCGCCAGTTTCTTCTGTTAAAGCGCGAATCGTTGATCCACCTTTACCAATCACATCGCCTATTTTTTGAGGATCGATTTTTACACTGGTAATTCTCGGAGCATATTGAGAAATATCACTGTTTGGCTTAGCGATTGCTTCATTCATAGTTTTAAGAATATGTAATCGGCCACCTTTTGCTTGATGAAGGGCTTTTTCCATAATTTCTTGATTGATACCTTCAATCTTAATATCCATTTGAAGTGCTGTAATACCGGTTTCTGTACCGGCTACTTTAAAGTCCATGTCACCTAAATGATCTTCATCACCTAAAATATCAGAAAGAACAACATAGCTGTCACCTTCTTTAACAAGTCCCATCGCAATACCAGCAACTGGTGCCTTTACTGGAACACCAGCATCCATTAGTGCCAAACTGGTACCACAAACAGAAGCCATTGAACTTGAACCGTTAGATTCTGTAATTTCAGAAACAACACGGATCGTATATGGGAAATCTTCTTGTGATGGAATAACAGCTTGCATACCGCGCTTAGCTAATTTACCGTGACCAACTTCACGTCTTTTAGGCGCGCCCATAAAACCAGCTTCACCCACACAATATGGAGGAAAGTTATAATGAAGCATAAAGCTTTCTTTAGACTCACCAAATAAGCCATCAACGATTTGTCCATCACGCTCTGTACCTAATGTAACAACAACTAATGCTTGAGTTTCACCACGCGTAAACAATGCACTACCGTGAGTTCTTGGTAAAACACCTGTACGAATGTATAAAGCACGAACCATGTCACTTTCACGACCATCAATTCTGTTTTCACCAGCAATAATTCTTGAACGAACCACTGATTTTTCAGTTTTAGAAAATGCGCCTTTGACTTCGTCTGTAGTGGGCGAATCTTCGCTATCTGTTATTAACGAAGCGACTGTTGCTTCTTTAACTTCTGCCAATTTATCTTGGCGAGCCATTTTATCTGCGATTGCGTAAGCTTCTGTAATACCAACTTTAGCGGCTTCTTCAACTTGTGCAATAACCGCTGTATTTTCTACCGGTGCCTGCCAATCCCATTTAGTAGTATTTACTTCGGCTGCAAATTCGTTGATTGCTTTAACGACAACTTGCATTTCGTTAAATCCAAACATTACCGCACCTAGCATTACTGATTCAGATAACTCTTTGGCTTCTGATTCAACCATTAATACAGCATTAGCGGTTCCCGCAACCGCAAGATCTAACTCAGAATCAGCCATTTCATCAATGCTAGCATTTAATAAATATTCGCCATTTTTATATCCAACTCTTGCCGCGCCAACTGGTCCGTTAAATGGTAAACCAGAAACAGACAAAGATGCTGAAGCACCTATTAGAGCAACCATTTGCGGGTCAACTTGTGGATTGATTGAAATAACCTGACAAACGATCTGTACTTCATTCATAAATCCTTTTGGGAATAATGGACGAAGAGGACGATCAATTAAACGTGCAGTTAAGGTTTCACCATCTGAAGGACGGTTTTCGCGCTTGATAAAACCACTTGGGATTTTACCGCCAGCATAGCGCTTTTCTTGATAATTTACGGTTAGTGGAAAGAAGTTTTGACCTTCTTTCTGTTCTTTTTTACCAACCGTTGATACTAAAATAGTAGTCCCTTCAACATCAATAATGACGCATCCAGATGATTGACGAGCAATTTCGCCAGTTTCTAAAGTAACGGTACGACTTCCATACTGGAAGGATTTTTTTATAGGGTTCATTAATTTTCCTTTTAGTTTAATGCCAGGCAACTTCAAATAATATTAGCCTGGTTTTGATTTAACCCTAGCCTATTCAGTTGATGTCTTATCTGCCCTATTCATGACTTATATCATTCATTACTTAATTTGTAATTTTGTAACGAAAAAGCCAGGACAAAACCTCAATAGAATAACCTAGGATGACATTTCTTTTAAAAAACCTCTCCTTTTGGGAAAGGGCGAAGGAGAGATTTTGTCTCCCACTTCCTAAAGCAAAAAAGGAGCCTTAGGCTCCTTTTTAAAAACTTCTTTTTATCGACGTAAACCTAGTTGACCGATAAGCTTTGTGTATCTATCCACATTCTTACCTTTCAGGTAATCTAATAATTTACGACGTTGAGCAACCATTCGTAATAAACCACGACGTGAATGGTGATCATGGATGTGCTCTTTAAAATGGCCTTGTAAATGGTTAATTTGATTGCTTAAAAGAGCTACCTGAACTTCAGGAGAACCCGTATCGCCTTCACATTGACCATATTCGCCAACAATTTTCGCTTTTGCTTCTGCACTTAGTGACATTTAATACTCCAAATATTTAAATTTATTTAAGATAAATATAGCCAATCACTAATTCAGCTATATCGAGACGTTGAAAGTTAAAACAATAAATTGGATGAACCACAACAGGCGCGATTTTACAGTAGCATCAAGGGCTTAGCAAGCATCAGTATTGTCCAATATGAAATGAGCCTGAAGGGGGACTTTCATTCTAATATGAAATGAGCCTGAAATTTAGCTCAACTTTGTTCATGATCTAATTATGAGAGCGATCATGACACTAGACAACTTAGA
>Ga0256845_1002988_pt1 | contig 11773 bp, 12 predicted proteins | sample RiftiametaG_FD_189101 | JGI IMG/M metagenome (GOLD analysis project Ga0256845, IMG submission 189101) | Tube worm associated microbial communities from hydrothermal vent at the East Pacific Rise, Pacific Ocean - Riftia | ecosystem: Host-associated > Annelida > Integument > Unclassified ... | reverse complement strand
ATCTATAGAGTCTCTTAATTTTTTTAGAATAGAGATTAAATTCTTTTTTGAAAAAGTCAGATTGATACCATTTTTTACATTAAAAACATTATAAAATTTTTCTAAAAGCTCACTCTTTTTTAAAGATGAGTTTAAAGAGTCTGCAAAAAGAGTAAATTTATCTTCAAACTCTCGATTATCTAATATTTTTATAGCTTGTGTATTTTTTTTATTTACCTTTTTTAAAAGTTTATCATTTAAAAGTAAAGGTAGCTGATAGAGATTTATCTCTTGAAAAATCTCTATTTCATTAGAAAGCTTAGTATTATTTTCATCTATCTTCTCTTGAATAGATTTCATTGCTTTACTTCTATTTCTAATTTTAAGCTCATTAAGTCGAATTAGCTCGTTGACTCTTCTAATATCTCTATTTAGTAAAATTTTTTCACCCTCTATATCTATTATTGATTGTGATAATGCTACCTCTCTTTGCTGTAAATCTGTAAACTTAACAATCTCATCATTTCCAAGTCTATTAGATAATCTATTGGCTACTTTTTTAGTATCAACCGTCATATTTGATAAAATATCTAAATCAAATGAATATTCAAATATTCTTTTTATCTTTCTTGATTTTAATAAAATTAAATCCTTTTCTACCTCTCCATCAAAAAATATAAAATCTATTAACTCTATTGGAAATTTCTCTTTTAAAAACTCCTCTGCTTCATAATCCTTTAGAATAGTATCATTTAAATAGATTGTTAAACTCTCAAAATCCTCTTCAAAATCCCAAACTCTTCTCAGAGTAAATACATCAAAATCTATTTCTATAAAACACTCTCTATCAGTTGCTGAACTATTTAAGATAGAATCAATTTGAACTCTTATTTTCAAACTCTACCTCATCTATTATCTCTTTCAAAAGATACCTAGCTTTTGACTTTATCTCATACTTATACTTTTTCAAAACTTTAAAATCATCTATATTATTTCGCTTAAAATCAATCTCAACTAATCTATAAACCTCTTGATTATCTTGCGTTGTAATATCAATAAATATAGTCCGAATTTTCTTTCTATAGGTCGTGATAAATTGCAAATATATCAAAGGATAATAGAGCTGTAGAAGTGAAAAATTTTTTGTAAATTGATTACTACTTTTTGCTTCAAAAATGAATATCTCATCTTCATTTTCTAAAACTAAGTCTATCTCAAATTGAAATCCACTATTAATTATTTTACAACTCTTAGTAGTTCTAAAAATCAAATCAAAAGAAGTTTTAATCTTTCCAAACTGCCCATAAAATAATCTTGTACCATTTTTGTTATGAATCTCTTTATTTAAGACTTTTAAATCATCTCTATCTACAAAATGGTTAATAATTCCAAGAGCCAAAGCTTTGTTCAAAAAAGCATTCTCATTTCTTTGAAAATCAACCTTTAATGAGAGAGGTACAAACTCTTCTATAGGTTTAATTTGATTGGAGTTAATAGTTTTAAACTTTATTTTTGTTAAATCAAAAAATATATTACCCTTGTAAAAGAAAAATTCTCCTGCTCCTGAGCGAATAGGCATTAAGTTATTTTTAAGTAAAAAATTTGATAAATCCTCTTTTTTATAGATTGGTATCCAATTTGCAGGTTTTGGCTTTTTCAGATTTTCAGAGTTAAAATTATTATAGGGGTTTTCTTTATTAAAAATATTTAGATAATTTTCACTTGGGCAAAAGCTATCTTTTGAGTTTAAAAAATTTGAAATAAACTCTTTATCTTTAGTGTTAAATTTTTCAATTATTTCTATCCAATCTTTTTGTGCCATGGAATATCCTATTTATTAATTATTATTTAATGATTTTCTTGTTAAATTTAGACTTGGAAATATTTTTTGAGGAGTGTCATATTCTTGTTGTCCATCAATAATATGATATTTTTCAAGTCTATTTCCTACAGAAGAAGCTAATTGATTATCATTTACTTTTGAATAAACTATAGAATTCAAAAAATGAGTTTGGTCAGAAACATCTAAGTTTATCTCTTCCAAATCACTAATATATCTGTCTATATGTTTTTTTGTCCATTTGTAACTTCTTTGATAAATAGGTACAATAAACTGTTTTTCTGAATGACCTATTAATTTACTTAGCTTTGCTTGACTTGCTTTCATTCCCCAAAAACCTTTTTTCTTTTTAATTTAATATCATATCTTGATATTTTTAATTATAGTTTGATTTTAGCTTTTTTGTAGACTATCCTATATATTTAAGAAGCCCACAATAAAATTCCTTTTTATGGTTTGTATATTTATTTTATACTTCATGAATACTAAGTCTGTTTATGATTATCTCAAAATTTTATAAACCCCACTCCTCCACTCAATCCCCCTCTCCAAAGAGTCCAAACTTTTATTCTCTTCAACCAACTCAAATCCACAATCTAAAAATATCTTTTCTATAATTCCACCTCTTAAATCCTCAAAAAACCGTTCATCACTCTCTCTTGGAGTTATGGAGTAGCTAACTATGATTAATCCATTATCAACTAGATATTTTTTTAGATTTTGGATAGATAGAGCTATCTCCTCTAGGCTTAGGTGCATTAAAACAGCTACTATTGTAATAGTATCAAATTTATCAATATCCAATTTTAGATAAGGTAGGCTACCTAAAAAAACTCTATCTCTAAAATAGTTATCCTCTTTCAGAGCATCTACAAACCTCTTGCAGTTATCTACTCCATAACAACTAGCACCAAGATTTTTAATGTATTTTAAGTCTCTGCCACTTCCAAAACCTATATCTAATACTTTGTAGTTTGGTTGGATATATTTATCAAATAGAGGTTTTAGAGGTGAGCAGATAGAGTCATATTGTTTGATTAGAGAGGTGTGATTTTTGGAGTAGAAATTATTATTTTTTTTTCTTTTCATATTTTCTTCCAATAACCTTTTTTTAATTTAATATCATATCCTGATATTTTTAATTATAGTTTGATTTTAGCTTCTTTATAATTTATCTTAAGCCACATTCTCTAATGAAAAAATAGAATATTTAAGTTACTTTAGTCTATTATCTTGATTTCCTCTATCCTAAATAGTAAACTTACTCCAAAAGCTCCAAGATAACCTTTTGACAATTACCAAACTCAAAAACCTTGCTTTTTTGGGTTACAGAGTCTATTATAAACCCCTTTTTTCCATTTTCTTTTCTAATTTTTATCATTACTCCGTTCTCTTTTTTGGCGAACTCTACAATGGTACATTTCTCCTCTTTGATTTTGATAGTTCTATTGACAAATCTATCTTTTAGCTGTTTAATAGTTGGTGTTATAGAGAAGTCGATTTTGTCTCCTATTCTGTGAGAGTTTAGATAGAGCCATTGCCAAAAATAGTTGATATATTCAGGGTTTGATACTTGGATATGGTCGTTTAATGGGGTTATTACAGAGAGGCGATTATAGGTATTGATATAAAATGTACTCTCTTTGTTGTATTTTGGGGCTAGATTACAGAGGGGTTTTCCATTTGCTCCAAACTGTTTTGTGGTTTGTTGTATAAAATCGTCTACTTTATCTTTTGGGGGGAGTTTTGGTTTTGGTTGGGATATTGTCTCTTGGGTCTCTTCGCTATTTTTCTCCTCTAATTTGATAGTTAGATTATCGATACTCTCTTTTAGCTTTTGGTTCTCTCTCTCTAGCTCTTTGGTCTTTTTCTCTAGCTCTCTAATCTTCTTATCTTGGGTTGGGAGGATTATATGTCTGTTGTACTCTTTGCCCTTTTCGGTTAATTTTAGACCTCTTACTTTTGGTTTTCCTCTTCACTGTTTTACCTCTACTATTTTACACTCTATAAGCCCCAAACCTTTGAGTGCTTTTAGTGATGCTTCGAAGGTTTTTAGCCCCATTTTAGGTAAATCGCTCATAACTTTGCTTGTTGTTATTACGGAATAGTCATCTACAGATATAGACCAATAGGTCAAATTGACCAAATAAGCCATTAAATCAGTTTGGGTATGTGATAGATGATATTTTTCCTGAAATAGAAGGTCTTTTACTAGAGTTATTGTTCTTTTTGGTATTGCTGACATAGTTTTATCCTTGAAAATCTGAATTTTCAAGAGTCCACTACCAACATCTCTTGAAAACAGGAGATAAACCACAGTCATTAAAGGCTATCTTAACCAATAGGCTGATAAAATTCTATCACCCTAGGTTAGAAGTAGAGTTGTTGGTTTAGACGCTTTTGGACTCTACTTTGCTTATCTTCTGTTATAATTCTGCCATTTTATACCAAACTTCCTTAGAAAATAATTAATATTTTTGAATTTTTTATGTTGTGTTTTGTTGTGCATACCCTAGAAAAGCAGGGACAATAATTAATTATCCACTCAAAAATTTTTTTGAGCTTTTCCAAAAGCAATAATTAATTATTATCCCTTGGTTTTTAGGGGGTACATAATTTATTTATGGTTTATATAGATTTTAACTCTTGTTTTAAAATATTTCCCATAGCTAAAGCTAGGGGATTTGTATTAATTTTTGGTAAGTTTTTTGTATATGTTAAAAAATTAATTTCTACAAGGGTCTATCGCCATTGCTTCGTTAGGATATAGATACACTTCTACACGTCTATTCAAAGCCCAGTTTACAGAATTTGTATTTGGTGCTATAGGTTTTGAAAAAGAGCAACCTTTTGAGTATATAATATTTGGTATTCCACTATTTTTGATACTATTTCCTACAGATGCTGCTCTATTTTCAGATAATTTTTGATTGTATTGAAAAGAGCCTCTATTATCTGTATGTCCAACAGTTTGAATTAATGTATTAGGATATTTTCTGAGTACAGGTGTTAGTTGATTTATTTTTCTCTGTGCTGATGGGGTAGGAATAGCAGAGTTTGTAGGAAACATCATTTTGTCTCTAAACATAATTTTTACATATTTATCAGTATTAGATACAATCAAATCTTGATTGACATCTTGTTCTGCTCTTGGATTATTATTGACACTAGTGTTTAGTACTTGAGCAACCTCTTTTGCCTGTTGGTCTAGGCTATAACCTACTGCTGCACCGATAGCCGCACCAGCAACGGCTGCTGTACCAGTTCGTCTCCCTCTGTGGTGTTTACCCGATGTTGCACCACCTACAATAGCTCCTAGTAATCCACCTACAATAGCACCTGTAGCAGTGTTGTTTATACCACCGTTTTGTTGGATATTTGGATTTGCTCCCCCTGTAGTTTGAACACAAGCAGATAACATCAGTAGTGATACTGAGGAGGCTATAATTGGTCTTAAATATTTTTTCATTGGAGAATCCTTTATAATTAGATTCTCATAGTATACCAAATATTTGTTAAATTCAGTTGCTTCTACTCCCTGGTTTAATCGCTTGACTACCCTCCTTGCATAGAGGACACACATCTGGAGTGAACATTTCAAAACTGAAGTCATCTAAGGCAAAGAGAGGTTTATCTGTTGGTAGTTTACACTCTGGTTTTGGTGTAGTATCAGTTCCCTCTCGTCTACAAAATCCTCTATTTGCGAGTGATGCAAAAGCAACTACCTCTGCTCCAAGCTCTTCAATGATTTTAGCAGCCTCCATTGCAGAGCCACCAGTAGTAATAATATCTTCACAGATTACTATCTTTTCACCCTTTTTTACCTCAAATCCACGGCGAAGCTCCATAGAACCCTCTTTTCTTTCTACAAAAATAGAGCGAGTTCCTAATGCTCTTGCGAGTTCATACCCTGCCAATATCCCACCTAGAGCAGGGGCGCAAACAGTCTCCACTTCGATTCCACTATCTCTTATCATATCTGCTAGAGCTGTTGCTAGAAGAGTTGCTCTTTTTGGGTATTCTAGTACTTTTGCACTTTGGAGATAACGATTTGAGTGGTTTCCACTTGAGAGTATGAAGTGACCCTCCAGTAGAGCTTCTGCCTCTTTATATATTCCCTCTACATCCATTCTACTATACCTTGAGTATATCAGCTTCTTTAGTAGCTAATATAGAGTCAATCTCTGCGACATGCTTATCTGTTATTTTTTGGATTTCACTTTGTCCTCTTCTTGATTCATCTTCTGATATTTCTTTCTCTTTTTCATAATCTTTTATATCATTATTTGCATCTTTTCTGACATTTCTAACAGCAATTTTTGCTTTTTCAGACATTGCTTTTGCCTGTTTTACAATCTGTTGTCTCTGGTCTGTTGTCATAGGTGGAAAAAATAGTTTTATAAAATCACCATCATTATTAGGATTTACACCAATATCCGCCTTTTGGATAGCCTTTTCTATAGTGCTTAACATACTCTTTTCCCAAGGTGTTATCGAGATGGTTGTAGCATCTAGGGCAATAACATTTCCCACTTGATTTAGTGCTGTAGGTGTTCCATAGTAGTCCACTTTGATATGGTCTACGACATGTGTTGTTACCTTACCTGTTCTAAGTGTAGAGAAGTCTCTTCTTAGTGCATCAATACTTTTTGACATTTGCTCTTTTGTATGGTCATATATTTCATTTAACATGATAATCTTCCTCTTATTTTAATTATGGAATTTTACCCTTTTTTTGCTTGAAAGTGATAGAATAATAACTATGCAGGAGAAAGCTCCTGTATGGTTATCTATTTTGTAGAGTTGTTGGTATCTATTGTTGGAGGCACAGCAGGTGTATCTATTTTTTTCTCTACAGTTGTAGGTACAACTGTCGTAGTAGATATAGTATCTGCTACAGATTGGTTCTTGTCTTGGTTATATAGGTATCCCATTGTCAGTGTATTAATAACAAAAGCCAGTGCCAATCCAAAAGTAGCTTTTGCTAAAAAACTAGCAGGACCTTTTGCTCCAAACATGGACTCATTGCTTCCACTGTATGCACCAAGTCCCATGCTAGAACTTTTCTGTAACAGAACAGCAATAATAATAGCAATTGCTAAAACAATCTGAATAACTAATAGGGTTGAAATCATTCTTTACTCCAAATAGGGTATAATTTCGGCGATTATACCCAATTATGATTAAAATAGAGATAAATAGAGATATATGAATATAGTTCAAGAGTTTTCCCGTTTTGCTAAGCAATATGATACATATAATATTATACAGTCAGAGGTTGCAAAGAAGCTTGTATCTATGATAGAGAGGAGAGACTACAATAGCATAATAGATATAGGTTGTGGAAGTGGTTTGATATATAAAAATATAGTTGAGAGAGGAATATCTTTTGATAAATTTACTGTAGTTGATTTCTCTATAGAGATGTTAGAGATTCATCCCTCTAGTAAAAATATAGAAAAAATCCATTTAGATTTTAATAAAAAGAGAAGTTTTGACCTATTGAATAGATATGATTTTGTAGTATCCTCCTCTGCACTACAGTGGAGTAGAGATTTAGATATGACTATAAAGGAGATTTCTAAGTTATCGAGAGATTTTTATCTCTCTTTTTTTACATCCAATACCTTCTCTACACTCCATAGAGTAGCAGGAATTAAATCTCCTATATATTCACAAGAGATTATCAAAGAGACTCTTAATAGATATTATAATTGCTCTTTTGAGATAGTTGAGTATCGTCTATCTTTTGACAAAGTTTATGATATGTTTAAGTATATTAAAAAATCAGGTGTAAGTGGGGGAGATAAGTTATTGAGTTATTCTCAGATAAAAGAGCTGATACGGAGTTATCCATTAGATTATTTGGAGTTTGAGGTTTTATTTGTCATAGGGTCGGTAGAACCGACCTCTCTGTAGGGTGGTACTTTTAGCCCACCAACTCTTTAGTCATCCATAATTCCTAGTAGAACTAGAAGTGATTGGAACATATTAAAGAAGTTCAAAAATAGTGCTAATGCACCCATAGTTGGTGTCTCATAAGCCCCCTCTATAATATTTTGTGTATCCATCAATACAAAGAATGCTGAAATCATAAGCACAGCACCTGATATAAGTACAGAGATAATTGGACTATGGAAAAAGATAATATTGGCAATAGAACCAATAAATACTATTCCAAAAGCAATCATCAATGGTTTTCCAAAAGAGGTAAAATCTGTTTCACTGTTGATAGCAAATAGACTCAATCCACCAAACATCACAGATGCAAGGAGAAAAGCATTACCAACAACAGCTCCACCACCTTTTGCCATAACCATACCAATAAGTGGAGTCAAAACTAATCCACCAACAAATGTAAAGACAAAAAGCCCAATAGTAGCAATTGATTGATTTTTTTGAAGCATAGGTATTCCAAACATACCAAATAGCATCCATGGGATAAATATCATCCATCTAAGTTCCATTAGTGTCTGTACACCAATAACATTAACTCCTGCATAAGCACCAAAAGCACCTGCTAGAAGAGAAGCAGCAAAGTATTGATAAGTCTTTTTTACCAAATCTATATTTGCTATCTCAGAGTGCCTAGCATAGCCACCTATAGAGGGTTTTACATTGTTCGAATAGTCTCTATCATAAAGAGCCATTATTAATCCTTTTTATATTAGACTGACATAAGTCTAAAAAAATTTTGTTAAGTATATTGAGTTGAAGTTTAAAATAAGTTGAAAAGAGAGCTTAGAAGAGGGAAAAAACTCTTCTAAGGGATAAAAATTATCTATTAATAGATACCTAAAGATTGCATTGTAGCTACAGATAGACCTGCAACTGGTAGACCTTTTGCTTTTTGATAAGCTCTGGTTGCTGCTCTTGATGATGCACCCCATATACTATCAATCGGACCATGATAGAATCCTTCTCTTTTAAGAGCCTCTTGAACTTTTCTAATTGTTGTAGCTGTCATACTTGATTTACAAACAATTGGAACCCATTTAGCATAACCATCTGCAACTTTTCTCTTTTTAGTTATAGTTTTATATGTTGCAGGAATTGCTATTCTCTTCTCACTAGCAGGTTGTATAATTTTTTTGATTTTTACAGTTGTATACTTAGCAGGTGTTTTTACTTTTCTAGTAGTAGCAGGTTTTGCAACGACTCTTTTTGATACTTTGTTATACTTAGCAGGTGTTGCTGTTAGACAAATTTTGTTACATTGATTTGTTGCTCTAGTTCTTGCATTTTTACTACCTGCATCAGTCCAAAAATATTCGCCATTTTGTACTTTTTTTCTACTAGTTACAGTTTTGTATGTTGCAGGGATTGGCACAGTTCTTGTACTTGCTGGTTCTACTAACTCTTGAATTTGTACAGTTTTATATACAGGAGGTGTTGTCACTTTTCTAGTACTAGCAGGTCTTGCTACTACTTGCTTAGTTACAGTCTTATATGTAGCAGGAATCTCTATCAAACATACAACTTCTGATTGGTTACAACCTCTATCTTGACACTTAGTTTTTTTCCACTCTGTTCTTGCAGGAGCAATTTGAACTTTTTGTCTTACTGTTTTGTATTGAGCAGGTGTTTTAACAAGTCTCTCTGTTCCATTTGATACAAGAATTTTTTTAGTTACAGTTCTGTATCTAGCAGGAACAGCAATCACTTTTTCAGATGCTTCAGAAGCTAATATTTTAGATGTAGTTGTTTGATATTTTTCAGGTTTATAGTGTTCATAAAAACATGTACCTGGTCTTGCACCAGAAACATTCATTCCTGCTTGTTCTGCTGATTGTACACAAGTATGAGAAGCTTCAGGTGCACTATTGTTAAGAGATGTTCTCCAAGTCTGTTGAGCAGGTTTAGACATTACTTTACTGTAAACAGTTTTGTATGTAGCAGGTGTAGTAATAACTCTCTCTGTTCCATCAGAAACTTTAATTTTCTCTGTAGTGTAACCATATTTGGCAGGTATAGTGATTACTTTTTCACTAGGTTCAGAAGCCAATACTCTCTCTGTAGTAGTTGTATACTTAGCAGGGAAAAAAGCTTTTGTGAAACATTGTCCAGGCTTCGCTGGTGGAAGATCATCTCCATCAATCGCTGATGAGGCATTCGCTGTTACCATGATTGCCGTAGCAACTAGTGATAATCTAAGTGAATCTTTTATTGTCATAACATTCTCCTATGTATTTATAATGCAAAAAATTAACGCATAAGCAATTATAAATCTATTTTCCTCATTTTTTGCTTAAAATAAAAAATAATATTGCAAAATATTCTATAGGAAAGTATATTATTCTTTTTTGTTATTTGTTAGATAGAAGAGAAAAATCTCTTCTATCTAATGGTACTTATATGGCTATTAGTATATCCCTAGTGATTGCATTGTAGCCACAGAAAGACCTGCTATTGGTAGACCTTTTGCCTTCTGGTAAGCTCTAGTTGCTTCTCGTGATGATGCACCCCATACACTATCAATAGGACCCTTATAAAAACCTTCATTTTTTAGTGCCTCTTGTACTTTTCTTATAGTTGTAGTAGTCATGCTTGATTTACAAACAATTGGAACCCATTTAGCATAACCATCTGCAACTTTTTTCTTTTTAGTTACAGTTTTATATGTAGCAGGAATAATATTTTTGATTGTTTTTGCTGGTGAAATTAGTACTTTAGTTTTTATTGTTTTATATATTGGTGGTGTAGTAATTACTTTTGAACTTGCAGGTTTATCAACAACTCTTTTTGGAACTTGTTTATAAGTCGCAGGAATTACAACGGTTTTGGTTGTTGCAGGGCTGATAAGTTTTTGTATCTTAACAGTCTTGTATTTTGCTGGTGTAGTTACTTTTCTAGTAGTTACAGGTTTAGCAACAACTCTCTTCATTACGGTTTTATATTTTGCAGGGATTTCAACAAGACATACGACTTCTGATTGGTTACATCCTCTATCTTTACACTTAGTTTTCTTCCACTCTGTTCTTGCTGCCTCAATTTGAACTTTTTGAGGAACAGTTTTGTATTGAGCAGGTATTTTAATAAGTTTCTCTGTAGGTTCAGATGCAAGAACTTTTTTAGTTACAGTTTCATATTTTGCAGGAACAGGTATTAGTTTAGTACTCTCCTCTTTCTCTAGCATTTTTACATAAACAGTTTTATATGTAGCAGGTACAGTAACGGTTCTCTGTGTACCATCGCTTACTTTAATTTTTTCAGTTTTCCAACCATATTTGGCAGGAATAACTCTAGCTTTTTCAGAAGCTTCAGATGCCAATACTCTCTCTGTAGTTGTTGTATATTTTGCAGGGAAAAAAGCTTTTGTAAAACATTGACCTGGTTTTGCTGGTGGAAGGTCATCTCCATCAATCGCTGATGAAGCATTTGCTACTGTTAAAATTGCAGTTGCAATAATTGATAACCTAAGTGTACTTTTAATCGTCATAACATTCTCCTAATGTGTTTTGAAATATGCATATAAAATCAACGCATTAGTAATTATATTTCAGTTTACATGATGCTTCCCTTAAAACAAAAATTAATATTGAAAATAATTTTATATGTTACTTTAATTTTGAATATTATTAAATAATATAAACAAATATTAATATAATAAAATCTAATATATTTTAAATTATTAAAAAATATTTGATATATGGTATTTTAGAAGGATAACATATTATATATAATAATGGTAAGTAAAACTACAAAAAGTAAAAAAAATAGAATAATTTGATTTTTTTTACAAAAAAGCTTGACAATCGTGTAAAAATTGTCTATAATACGCCCCGACAAACAGGGAGACCTTAGAATTTAAGAGTTCTTATTTAAAAAATGTTTGCCAAGATGATCTTTAACAACCAAATATAAGTAAACAAAAAATCAACGTCTATTTGAGTTTTTTTCATGTTTTTTACCAAAAAACAGGACAAAAGAGACTTAATTAGAAAAATAAATTTA
>Ga0256845_1002987_pt1 | contig 11780 bp, 7 predicted proteins | sample RiftiametaG_FD_189101 | JGI IMG/M metagenome (GOLD analysis project Ga0256845, IMG submission 189101) | Tube worm associated microbial communities from hydrothermal vent at the East Pacific Rise, Pacific Ocean - Riftia | ecosystem: Host-associated > Annelida > Integument > Unclassified ... | reverse complement strand
AAATATTGTTCAAGACCTTTGTGAAGATAAAGATGGTAACATTTGGTCAGCATCTAGCTGGGGAGGAATAACACGATATAATGGAAGGAAGTTTTTAACTTTTGACTCTAAAGATGGCCTTGGAGATGGTGGAAATTATAACACCTTATTATCAGATCATTTAGGTCGTTTGTGGATTGGTGGATATAATGGTGCTACCGTTTATGAAAATGGAAGTTTTAAAAAATTCTCAAAAACCAAAATTAGTAGTGAGCCAATAAATACAATATATCAAGATAGTAAAAACAACATATGGATTGGAGGAGATAATGGCTTGATTTTTATTAATGAATCAGACACTCTTTTAATTCAAGAAAAAGATGGACTACCTTCAAACACTATATATAGTATATGTGAAGATTTTGAAGGTAATATTTTATTAGGTAGTAAAAATGGAATATCAAAACTACTTACTGGAAGTTTAGGTCACAGAAAAGATTATAAATTTGAGACACATAAATCTATTCCAAAAAACATATCAGTACCTTCAATTTTATCCGATAGAGAAAAAAACATATGGATAACAACAACAAATGATGGATTATACATACTAAAATATGATGACACAGTTATTCATATCACAAAAGAAAATGGGTTACCTACTAATAGCTTAAGTGTTGTTTACGAAGACAGATTAAGTAATATATGGATAGGATCAAATGGTGGCGGTTTAATAAAATATGCAAACAAAGCATTTTTATCTTACAAAAATATTGAAGGCCTCAACTCTCCAAGTATTTTTAGTATTGTACAAGATAATAATGAAAACATTTGGGTGGCAACAAGTGAAGATGGTGCTTTTGTATACAACGGATATAAAACACAACAATATTCTATTAAAAATGGCCTACCAAGTAACAACATAAGATCTTTAGTTAAAGATGCTAAAGGTTATATTTGGCTTGCTACAGATAATGGCTTAGTAAAATACGCTAATGGAGATTTTAAAACCTACACAACTAAAGATGGGTTGCCAATAAATAATATTAGGGTTCTATTGGTTGATTTTGAAGATAATTTATGGGTTGGTACCTATGGTGGTGGATTGAGTAAATTTGAGAACGGAGGTTTTAAAACAATAACCCAAGATGATGGTTTATCACACAACTATATACACGCTCTATTTCAAGATAAAAAAGGAAATATTTGGGCAGGAACAGGGAATGGTGTTAATAAAATTAACCCTAAAGGAACTATTACTGATTACTCTAAGTCTAAAGGGTTTTGTAACCCATATGTTGGTTATATTACAGAAGATAATTTTGGAAACCTATGGTTTGGTACTGATAGATGTATTGTAAGGTATGATGGAATAGATTTTAAATCTATGACTGTTGATGATGGCTTATCATCTGGAGTAATATACCTACTCCATAAAGATAGGCATGGAAACATATGGGTAGGTACTAATAATGGAATAGATAAGATTACGCTTAATAGTTATGGGCAAATAGATCGTATTAAAAATTATAAAGCAGAGCAAGGGTTTATAGGTATTGAATGTAATACTAGAGCTATTTACGAAGGCGATAAAGGTAATATTTGGATAGGTACTGTTAAAGGTTTGATGAAATATAATCCAAAAGAAGATAAGGCTAATGTTTTTGAGCCTACGTTACACATTAATAAAATAAAACTTTACCAAGAAAATGTTGATTGGTTAGGCTATAGCAAAGAACTTACTAAATGGGATAATTTACCTATAGGGTTAAATTTAAATTACAATCAGAACCACATTACGTTTGAATTTTCGGCTATCAACCTTACCAATCCTAATGATATAAAATATAAATACAGATTAGAACCTTTTGATAAAAACTGGTATGAAGTAACAAATAAAAACTCCGCTACCTACTCCAATTTACCACCTGGTAAATATACTTTTTATGTAAAATCAAAAAATAATGATAATGTTTGGAACCAAAAACCAATAGAGTATCAGTTTACTATTACTGCTCCTTTTTGGAAAACAAGGTGGTTTTATTTTATAATTGCAGCATCATTTTTTTATATTATATACAAACTATCTTCTTATAAAGAAAAACAGCAAATAGCTATTAGTAAAGAATTAGAGCTAAAAGTTAAAGAAAGAACTCATTTGATTGAAACCCAAAGAGATGAAAAGGAAGTGCTTTTAAAAGAAATCCATCATAGAGTTAAAAACAACCTACAAGTAATTAATAGTTTATTAAGTATACAATCTAGTTATACAGATGATAAAAGAGCATTAGAGTTATTTGATGAAGCAAAAAATAGGATTCGTTCTATGGCATTAATTCATGAAAAGATGTATCAAACTGAAGATCTAGCAAAAATTGATTTTCAAGATTATATTGTTGCATTAACAGATGATTTAATTCAAACTTACTCTATTAATTGTGATATATTTTTAGATATTAAAATTGACAATGTTAAATTTGATATTGACACTTTAATCCCAATAGGCTTATTATTAAATGAAATTATTTCTAATACTCTAAAATATGCGTTTAAAGGTACAAATAAGGGTAAAATAATTATTCATTTAATTTATGATCAAGAGAAAAATATCTATACCTTAACTGTAGGAGATAATGGAATTGGCATCTCTGAAGAGGTTTTCTTAACTGAAGATGGTTCTTTAGGTATGGAATTGATTAAAATATTTGTTAGCCAGTTAGATGGAGAAATTGAACTTTTAAAACAAAAAGGATCTATTTTCAAGATAGTTTTCCCTCCAAGAAAATAACAAATTACATTCAACATTTTTTTGTTCATAAACTAAACGTAAACCCCTTAATATTGTGGTGATAAAAAAGCATATTTACATTTTATTAAATAAATGTTTTGGTGTTAAATAATTCCTCTTTTTTTAAAATAGTGTTAGTACTTCTAATTTTAGTTAGAAGTGTTGATTATACAGCACAAGAGGTTTATAAATTCACACCTCCTACTACACCTTACGCAACATCGTATAAAAACATTGACAAAAATGCTTACAACAAAAAAGTATTGGATTTTATTGCCGCTTCTCACCCTATTTATTTAGATAATTCTACCATTTCTTTTGATGAAAACCATATTAAAACCCAACTAAATAGCTTTGATACTACTTACCCTTTAACAATAAACTACTATACCAGAAACTACATTAAAACATATGCGCAAGAAAACAAAATAGCTTATGGTAGCAGGCTTTACAATTATTTTTCTGTAGAAATTGAGCAATCAATTGCCAACAACAATTTACCTAAAGCATTCCGTTTTATTCCTTTAGTAGCATCAGGTTTTAATCCTTTATCTAACAATACCAAAGGAGGAATTGGTTTTTGGCAATTAAATTACCTTCCAGCAATTAAATATGGACTAACCGTAAATAAATATATTGATGAACGTAAAGATTTTGAGAAATCTACCAAAGCTGCTACGCAATACTTAAAAGACATCTACCCTATTTATAACGATTGGGAATTAACTCTTGCAGCTTATTCTTGTGGTATTGTTACAGTAAATAAGGCTTTATTGAGAACCAATGGAACTACGTTTTGGGATATTTATCCTTATTTACCTAGCGAAACAAGAGATATTGTTCCTGCACTTACAGCTATGGTATATTGTTTTAATGAAGCAGGCAATAATCATTTTTTATTAAGCCAATCGCCAACAATAAACGATACGGTTTATATTAATAGGAAATTACAATTTAAAGCCATTGAGAAGGTTATCAATGTAAAATCTAAAGATCTTACCTTTCTTAATCCTATTGTAAATGGCATTGTTTTTCCTGAAAATTATATGGCTATTTTCCCAAAAGAGACTTGTGAGAAATTTACTGAGTTTGAAGATAGTATTTATTATTACCAAGACTCTATACTTTTAAAGCCTAAACCAACAACACCTGCAGTTGTAATTCCAAAAGATGGTGAACCTTTTATTTATACGGTTAGATCTGGAGATGTTTTAGGCGTTATTGCATCCCGGTATAATGTAAGGGTTTCTCAAATTCAAGACTGGAATAATATTAACGGTACTAGAATTAATGTTGGACAAAAGCTAACCATTTACGGACCGAAGAAAACAAAAACTAAGCCTTCAGTTATAAAATCTCAAAAAACAGATGCTAAAATCAGTAATTCTCAACCAACAAAACCTGAAAAACAAACCACAGAAAACAAACCACAAGCTGGAAATAACAATTCATCAAAAACAAAAGAATACACCAACTATACTGTTAAATCTGGTGATAGTTTATGGATAATTGCTAAAAAATATTCAGGTGTGTCCTCTCAAAATATTATGGATTTTAATGCTATTGGCGAAAATTTAACTGTTGGACAAGTTTTAAAAATCCCTAAAAATTAGATGGAAGAAAACGAACTACATAATTCCGCATCTAAAGATAAGATTGTTAAGCCAATATTTACCTTATTGAGTTTATTGGCTGTTATGATTTTATTGGGCGTAATAACTCTTATAATCCCCGAAAAAGGAATACAAATAGGAAGTAGCACCATTGATTTCCCTACTGCGAAAGATTTTTTCTTACCAAAGGTTGTTCAAGACAGTTCTTTTAAAGCCCAAGAAGATATTGCTGAATTATTTGACTCTACCGTTGTTATTAGTGAAATTGATTCTACCATTATCAAACATAAGTTAGATTCCTTAAGTAAATTCAGAAAAAGTATTCAGTTGGATAGCAAAGGAGAAACAGCTTTACACCGATTTTTTAAAGCATTAGACAATGCTAAAAATAAAAAGGTGAGAATTATGCATTATGGTGATTCTCAGATTGAAGCAGATAGAATTACCTCTTATTTACGAAATGAATTACAAAAGAAATTTGGCGGTTACGGTGTAGGCTTATTTCCTGTTATACAAGTAGCACCTAAAATGAGTGTAAATACTGAGTTTTCTGAAAATTGGAAACGCTACCCTGGTTTTGGACGAAAAGACACTACTGTTACGCATAAAAAATATGGTGCTTTAATGGCTTTTTGTAGATATGCCCCAATTCCTCAAACAGAAATTATTAATGATAGCTTAGATTTTGAAGGTTGGATTACCATTAAAAAACCTAGAGCATCTTATAGCAAAACAAAATCACACACCCAACTTAATATCTATTTAAGTAACAACTATTCTAGTACCAATTATTATATTATGGCTAATGGTGAAGTTATAAAATCAGGAATTCTTTCTGCCAACACACCTTACGAACGTATTCAAGCCAATTTTTCATCTACTCCTGATGAGATTAAAATTAATTTTTCGGGTAAAGACAGTCCTGATATTTACGGAATTTCTTTAGAAGGTAATACTGGTGTGGTAATGGATAATATTCCTTTAAGAGGTTCTTCGGGGACCATATTTACCAAACAAGATGCAACTTTGTTAGGAAATATGTATGCAAGCCTTGCTCCTAGCCTTATTATTATGGAGTTTGGAGGGAATACGATTCCTTACATCAAAAATAAAAAAAGTGCTGATGATTATGGTAGATGGTTTAAATCTCAAATTAATTTTATGAAAAGACTCAATCCAAATGCAGCTATTATTGTTATTGGCCCTGGAGATATGTCTGTTAAAGAAAAAACTGAGTATGTTACCTACCCCGAATTAGAGAACGTAAGAGATGCCTTAAAAGATGCAGCTATAAGTTCTGGTTGTTTGTTTTGGGATATGTATGAAGTGATGGGAGGAAAAAACTCGATGCCTAAATGGGTTGCTGCAGAACCATCTTTGGCTGCATCAGATTACATTCATTTTAGTCCTAAAGGAGCTAAAAAAATTGCAGAAGAGTTTAACCAACGTTTATTTCAGCTTTATTATGATTATAAAGGAGTTGAAAATCCGTTGATAAAAAAAGATACCCTTACCATCAACAACAAAAAAGAATTAAAATAGTAAATGAAGTTAAAAGCTATATATAACACTCTATTTGACAACCTTTTTGAAGGGATAAAAGTCAACACTCTAGCAACATTTATTCCCTCTTGGCGAAGAGAGTTAGGGAGATTGACTAATCCTAATCACTTATTAAAAATAACTTTAATACTCCTATTTATTCATTCTTTTGTAACCATTAATGCCCAAGACAATCCGCATTTGATGGAGGAGCATAGCTTTGTGCAATACGATTCTAGCTACGTTCATTTTTACAACGACAGCAATCATTTTAACCACTTTTTTAACAAATTGGATACCTTGATTTTTAAAGGTGAAGGAAAAGTAAATGTGATGCAAATTGGTGGCTCTCACATTCAGGCTGATATTTGGTCTGACCAAATGCGAAAAAATTTCCAACAACTCTCCCCTAACCATAATGGTGGTAGAGGTTTTCTTTTTCCTTACCGAATAGCACATACTAACAATCCGTATTATTATAAAGTTACATCAACTGGCGAATGGACAGGATATCGAAACTCATTAATGAAGCACCATGCTACTTGGGGAGTATCAGGTATTACAGCAACAACACAAGACAGTGCTGCTACGCTTAAATTTATTTTTAGAGGAGAAAGCACTCCTTTTTATGATTTTAACAGCATCAAAATATTTCACAACCTAGATTCTTCAGCTTATTGTATTGAGGTTGTTGATGATACCTGTTCATTAATTCAAATTAATAGAGAAATAGGTTATACTGAATTTATTTTTGACCATTATTTAGATTCTTTTGAGTTAAACATTTACAGATATGACACTGTTGTTTCTAACTTCGATTTATATGGAATTAGTTTAGACAATGATGATCCAGGATTAGTTTACACTTCTGTAGGCGTTAATGGTGCTAGTACAAAAAGTTATTTACGTTGTGAGTTATTCACTCAACACTTACAAGCTATTGTGCCTGATTTAGTGATTTTTTGCATAGGAATTAATGATGCTTACGACCCTAGTTTTTGTGGTAGTTGTTATGAAACAAAATATGACTCTTTAGTCAGTTGGTTTAAAAGTGTAAACCCTAATGTTGAATTTCTTTTTGTAACCAACAACGATAGTTATTACAAAAGAAGATATCCCAATAAAAGAGTTTTTGAAGCAAGGGATGCGATGATTAGGTTATCAAAAAAATATGATGCAGGAATGTGGGATATGTTTAATGTGATGGGCGGATTAGGATCTATTAAAACATGGCAAAATAACGGTTATGCTAAAAGAGACAAAATACACCTCACAAAAAAAGGATATATTTTAATGGGTAACTTAATGTTTGAAGCATTAATGGGTGCTTATGATGAGCATTTACAAATTAAGAATGCAAAGTGAAGAATTATGAATATGACTATTAAAAATAAGAACTAAACTTTATGAACTTTTTAACTTTAAATACTTTCCAACTATAAAAAATGAACTCTTTAAAAGCAGTTATATATGATATGGATGGAGTTATTATTAACTCTGAACCCTATTGGAGAGAAGCAATAATTTTCACTTTTAACAGTGTTGGCTTAGCTTTTACCGAAGATATGTGTAGAATTACACAAGGTATGCGTTTAATTGAGGTTGTTGAATATTGGTATCAAAAATCTCCTTGGCAAGGAAAAACCATAGTAGAAGTTGAAAAAGATTTATTGGTAAAAGTAACCGAACTCATATCAACAAAAGGGAATGAAATGGCAGGTGTAAAAAGCTCTATTACTTATTTTAAAAGTAAAGGATACAAAATTGCTTTAGCTTCCTCTTCGGCTTCTTCATTAATTGATGTTGTGCTTCAAAAACTAAATATTGCCAATGAATTTGAGGTAGTTAATTCTGCCGAAAATTTAGCATACGGCAAACCACATCCTGAAATTTTTATTAAAACAGCGTTACAATTAAGCGTAAAGCCTAATGAATGTTTAGTGATAGAGGATTCTTTTAACGGTGTGTTGGCGGGTAAAGCAGCCTTAATGCAAGTAGTTGCAATACCTGACGAAGAAAGTGCAGCTGATAAACGTTTTAATATTGCTGATTATCAATTAAATAACTTAAACGAAATTTTAACACTCAACTTTTGAATGAAATAACAAACATATCAGAATGGTTCGCTTGGTTTTTTAGTGCAGATAACATCAAGCACATCTTTAACTACAACGAAGGTGAACCTATGATTTTTACGCAATTTTTCTTTTGGGGATTTTTCGCATTAGTACTTTTGGGTTACTCCTTTGTTTACAAAAAGAGAGGTGTCCGTAACGCTTACTTATTTGTTGTCAGTATGTTTTTCTATTGGAAAACAAGTGGCCTTTTTATTAGCATTTTATTATTCTCTACCCTATCCGATTATATGATCGGTTGGTTAATTTATTCATCAAAAAAGAAACTTTACAAAAAAATATTCCTTGCTACTAGTGTGATTATCAACCTTTTTGTATTGTGTTATTTTAAATACGCTTATTTCTTTACCGATTCTTTTAACGAGTTTTTCCATACTAATTATGAAGTGTTTAACCACTTTGCTCATTGGACTAACACTAATGTAGGAACACATTTTGAAATCAATAAAATTTTACTTCCTGTCGGAATCTCTTTTTACACTTTCCAAACCATTAGTTACTCCGTAGATGTTTATCGCGAAGAGATTAAACCCGTTAAAAATGTATTGGATTTTGGATTTTATGTCTCTTTCTTCCCGCAATTAGTTGCAGGACCAATAGTAAGAGCAGCAGATTTTATTCCTCAGCTATATAAACCTTATAAATTAACACAATATCAATTTGGATTGTCTTTATTTTGGATATTAAAAGGACTTGCTAAAAAAGTAATTATTGGAGATTATATTGCCGTTAATTTTATAGATCGTGTTTTTGATAACCCAATGATGTTTACCGGTTTTGAAAACCTAATGGCATTGTACGGCTACTCTCTACAAGTTTATGCCGATTTCTCGGGATATACTGACATTGCTATTGGTGTAGCCTTATTGATGGGTTTTACCCTACCTACCAACTTTAACTCACCTTACAAAGCTAAAAATGTTGGCGAATTTTGGAAACGCTGGCACATGAGTCTTTCTTCTTGGTTAAAAGATTACCTCTACATTCCTTTAGGAGGTAACCGTGGTGGAAGTGTCGGAACATGGATAGCTTTATTATTTATAAGTGCTTTTATCATTATGCTATCAGGTAAAATGATAGTACTGTATGGCTTTATATGGGCGGCATTGCTCATTACCTTTTTAGCCATTTGGATAAAACGTTTTAGAGCTTGGTTAACTACTAATATCAATTTATTAATTACCATGCTTTTAGGAGGTTTATGGCACGGTGCAAGTTGGCAATTTGTAATTTGGGGAGGATTAAACGGCTTAGGTTTAATGGTATACAAACTTTGGCGTAAGGTTAGTCCTTACGAAAAATATGACAATGCCATTGCCTTAGTGATGAAGGTTTTTGTAACCTTTAATTTTATCACTTTTACGCGTATTTGGTTTAGAGCAGATAGTATGGAATCTACTTGGCAAATTATTAATCAAATATGGGGTAGCTTTAATTTAGCGTTAGTTCCTGAAATTTTAAGTTCTTACAGTACTGTATTTATTGTGATGCTAACAGGATTTGTTATTCATTGGTTACCCGAAAAAGTAAAAGATTGGTACAAAGAAACTTTTATTGCTTTACCATTAGCTGCTAAATTTATTGTTTCTGTTGGTATTATTTTTGGAGTTTACCAAGCCATGTCATCAGAACTACAAGCCTTTATTTACTTTCAGTTTTAAATGAACCGTTTTTTATAAAAAAATAAAACCAACTAAACTATGGCAACAGAAATTTTTAAAGGACGATCTACTTCAAGTAGTAATATCATTAACAACTTTGACGGAGAGTATCTTTACAAAGGCAATTCAACATCAAGCAGTAATATAATTTACACTTTTGATGGTAAACACTTGTATTCAGGCAGATCAACATCAAGCAGTAACATCATTTATACCTTTGACGGAGAGTATCTTTATAAAGGTAATTCAACTTCAAGCAGCAACATTCTTTACACTTTTGATGGCGAGTACATTTACAAAGGAAGATCTACGAGTAGTAGTAATATAATCTACACATTTGATGGTGAATACTTATATAAAGGTAAATCAACCAGCAGTAGTAATATTATAAAAACTGTAGAAGGGAATGTTCCTACTTTTCTTTTAATCATATAATCTTACTTAAAAAGAAAAATATAAACAATTTACCTTGTAGGTATAGTGTATTTATTCCTAAAAAACAGTTTACCAACATTCATTTCCTTTATTTTGCAAAATGGAAATGAAAACGATAGTAATTACTAAAGGCAAAGAAAATGCCATAGAAAGAAAACACCCTTGGATATTTTCTGGTGCAATAAACAGAATAATTAGTGATACAGGCGAAGCTCCTGAAGAAGGTGAATTGGTAGAGGTAGTAAATTACGAAAATAAATTTTTAGCATTGGGTTATTTTAGTGATTCAACCATTGCTATTCGTATCATTTCTTTCGAAGAACAAAAGATTGGTCAAAACTTCTGGAATCAAAAAATTAAATCTGCATTTAATGTAAGAACTAGTTTAGGGTTAACAGATAATGAAAACACGAACATTTACAGATTAATGCATGCCGAAGGCGATGGAATATCAGGTTTGGTAATCGATTTCTATAATGGAACTGCAGTTATTCAAGCACATTCTTTAGGTGTTTATCAAGCAATAGAGCAAATAAGTAAAGCGTTACAAAAGGTTTATGGCGAAAAGCTTGTTGCTGTTTACAGTAAAAGTGCCGAAAGCTTAGCCAAACAAACTGATAAAGTTGTTGAAAATGGCTACCTATACCAAAATGGTGAGCCAAGTAAACTTGGATTAGAAAATGGCAATCAATTTAATTTAGATTGGATTGATGGTCAAAAAACAGGGTTCTTTTTAGATCAAAGAGAAAACAGAGCATTAATTGCAAAGTATAGTAAAGGCAAAAAAGTATTGAATACTTTTTGTTATTCTGGAGGATTTTCTATTTATGCGTTAAAAGCTGGGGCTAAAGAAGTTCATTCTGTGGATAGTTCTCAAAAAGCAATTGATTTAACAGATGCTAATGTTAAGCTAAACAACTGTAAAAAGCATACTTCTTTTACTTCTGATACCTTAGATTATTTAAAAGAAAACTCGACTGATTACGATGTGATAATTTTAGATCCACCTGCTTATGCTAAAAACAAAAAAGCAAAACACAATGCTATCCAAGGCTACAAACGTTTAAATTTAATGGCTTTAAAGCAAATTAAACCTGGTGGAATATTATTTACTTTCTCTTGCTCTCAAGTAGTAAATAGAAAGTTGTTTTATGATACCATTACAGCAGCAGCAATTGAAAGTGGAAGAAACATTCGTGTATTAGAACACCTCTCCCAACCTGCAGATCATCCAGTAAACATCTATCACCCAGAAGGTGAATATTTAAAAGGATTAGTATTGTTTGTAGAGTAGAACTTGTTATGCTGATAAGTGAAATAAAAAGGCAATCTCTTTTCCCACGTAGGCGGGAATCCAGAAATAAAAAGCTACATCACCTATAATATTGCGAATAAAAAAAGGAATAATATAAATTATTCCTTTTTTTGTAAGCTAACAGTTCCGTTTAATTTCCAAATACTTTTTTAAGTAAATCTGTCGCTCTTGCTGAAGGGTCTTGCCTAATTAGTCGAACCTTACCAACTCCATTTTTGCTTACAAGATAAAAGTTGAATTACAAAATTAATAAGGCAAGAAAATGATTTTTCAAATTCTTCTTTGAGTTGTTTCATCATTTTCTTTAAGTTC
>Ga0256845_1002986_pt1 | contig 11783 bp, 8 predicted proteins | sample RiftiametaG_FD_189101 | JGI IMG/M metagenome (GOLD analysis project Ga0256845, IMG submission 189101) | Tube worm associated microbial communities from hydrothermal vent at the East Pacific Rise, Pacific Ocean - Riftia | ecosystem: Host-associated > Annelida > Integument > Unclassified ... | reverse complement strand
AGGAGGTGGGTGTATTTATCGGATTTTCGCAGGTTTTCGAGAAGTTGCTTAATGTCTTGGGCGCGGTCTTTTGGGCAGACGAGGGTCACGCCTTCTGCCTGAACTACCATTAAATTTTCGACACCGATTAGTGCGGTTAAATGATTCTTGGAATAGATTAAGTTGTTGGAGGAGTCGATCAATTCAACATCTCCAATAGAGGTGTTGTTTTGCTGATCTTGCGGAAAATGATTTTCAAGGGCGGGCCAGGCACCAACATCATCCCACGCAAAGGTTCCTCCTGCCATGACAATATTGTCGGCTTTTTCCATGAGGGAATAGTCGATTGAAATCTTTTTTAGGCTGGGATATGTGAGGGCCATTCCTTCATCGATTTTTCCATCGCGGGCATATTTTGTTAAGGTGTTCATGAGGGTTGCTCGCTCGGGATCGTGTGCAAGAAAAGCTTTGTAGAGTGAGGAAACGGACCAGATGAACATGCCTGAGTTCCAATAAAATCCGCCGTGTGAAAGATAGGTTTTTGCGCGTATTAAATCTGGTTTTTCAACAAAGGTACGTACTTGAAAGAAATCAATTTGATCTATTGTTTCAACATTTTTTCCGATTTCGATGTATCCAAAACCTGTGGCTGGAAAGCGGGGTTTTATGCCAATGGTTAGTAATATATTGTTTGTAGAAGCAAGTGACATTGAGGCGTTTAGGGTGGTTTTGAATTGCTCAATATTTCCCATTACTTGATCGGCGGTAAGAATGGCAAAAACGGCATCGGGATTACGCGCTTGCACCAGTGCTGCACTGCAAGCCACGGCGGCGGCGGTGTCGCGCCCAATAGGTTCACCAACAATATTTGATGGCGGAAGGGTTGGGAGTGCTTTTCGGGTAGCGTCCACCAAATCGATATTGGTTAGCACATATATATTTTGCAAGGGAAGCACGCCTTCAAGACGTTCAACTGCTTGAGCGATGAGCGGTTTTTCGCCGACCAAATCGAGTAATTGCTTGGGATGCTTTGAGGTGCTTAGTGGCCAAAAGCGTTCGCCTTTTCCACCCGCCATTATCACTACATATCGCTCAGTCATCGTCGTCCTTTAGTCTAGTAAAGGTTCCCAATCTCCAGGAGGGATCTTTCAGGGGACCGGTTAGGTGCATTTCAAAAATCTTGGTGAAGGGTGAGGTCACGAAATCTACAATTCCGAGCAGTCCTTTTTTCTTCAGAAAACGGGTTTGTATTAAGGCATCAAATCCTGTTTTTGGGGAAAAACTTCCTCGACCCACGGCACTAATTACATCGCCTTGAAAAACCACTTCTTTGGAAGAGATTTTTCCATTTCTAATTTGGAAATCCCCGACGAGGCTTTCGATGGAAAAAGTTTTAAAACTGGGCATAATAAAACGGATTGCTCTTGAAAAACTGGCAAAGAGAGGCAGATCGGAGAGCATTCCGTCTTGAATTTTTACCGAAAAGACACCAACTGCTTTATCAAAAAAGTTTGTTTCCATATCTGCACGAATATTTACAGAACCAGAAAGAGCGCCCGTTGCGTCAACGGGTTCGGTGGAATAACGCAGGACAATTTTTTGAAGATTTACATTGGTGAACGTGGCATCCACTTCGTATGGAATTGCATCGGGAAGGGCATTTAAATATATTCTAACGCCACCGTCGCCCGATCCTTCACAGAGTGAAAAAGTGGAGTTTTTAACGGAAATAACGGGGCCCTTCCCCACCACGGTTGTCTTTATATTTTGCGCATAACCTGCTGGAATTTCTATATGATCGGCAGAAACCTTTACGGTAAAATCCATTTTTTTCATTTCGGTGGACCAATCGACCACGCCCTCTCCAGCAAAAAGCATTTTTCCAGACATTTTAATTTGCTCGGAAAATAAATTTAAGTCGGATGGATAAATGGCGGCTTCTAAGTCGGCAGGATTAAGCGTAGTTGTTCCGTCAAATTCGGCGGTAGATTTGTCCAGATCCACAAATGCAGCGCCCTTTAGGAAAGAGGTTCCTTGAAAAACGACGAGGGGATCGAGGCGCAAGGTAAGATCTTTATAAACGACTTTTGTGTTTAAGGAAGAAAATTCGACCCCCCTGAACCACCCGTCTTCAGCGGTTCCTTTTATGGTTAGATAAAAGGTGTCCCAATCGTCTACCATGGCACCTACTTCTACGTGCGCATTAGGCGCTTTGTTTTTAAACTTAAAATAATCGGTAATTTCTACAGCAAGTTCATCGGCATTTGCTAGCGGTTTTAAAAGCAAATTGGGGTCAAAATTAACATCTCCTTCCACCCCAAACTCGCGAGAGTCTCCGTCCCAAAACACCGACCCGGTTGCGATGCCACCTTGCATTGAACTTCCTACTTTTTTTGCATTTTTTTTCTGCCCTTCAACTTTTGCTTGCACATTATCGATCTCAATACGTCGCCCAACCCGCTTAATATTCCCGCGCGCGCTTTGGATCCTCAACCCTTCATAAGCCACATCTCGCACATAAAAAGAGCCCTTCACATTGTTTAACAGTTCCGAAAAGGTGGCGGGTCCAAAGTGAATATCTAATTGAGGAAGCTCATTTATTTCGAGACCTCGTTCTAGAATTTGTTTCTGCACATTCTCTGGAATGAAGGTGAATAAATCGGTGGAACAAATGGAGTTAAACAACCAGATTTGTGTTTGCTGTGTGGTCCAATTATAACGACCACTCAATTGTATTGATTTTTGATTTTGTGCAAGCACAATGCGATCAATTTGCACCACCGCGTTTTCAACACCGCCCTTAATTTCTACTTTAGAAAAGGGGATTTGTTGAATTGAAACATTTTCAGAAAGGAGCGAGAAATCTACTTTGCTCTTTTCGTGTTCTTCCGTATCGACCACAAAATCGATATGCACATCTGCCCCACTAGGCAAATCAAAGATTTCTAACTGTTTTTCTAATGCTTTAAACTGCTCTTCCGAGAAAGAGATCGTATCGCCAGAAGAGAAAGAACTCATGTCTGGAGTATGTGATTTTTCCCCTTTCAAAATTTTTCCATTGATGTGAAATCTAAAATCGAGCCACGTGGTTTCTCCATCCAAAAGCAAAATCTCATTGGGGGAAAAATCAAGAACCACTCGGATCCTTTTCAACCGTAAAGCATCGCTATTTTTTGGAATTTTAACATTCCATTTCGCTGATGGAGTCAGAAGAAGATCCTGCATATCTACTTCAATATTCATCCCCTCTTTATCGGGATTTTTCAAGACAGAAAAATAAACTTTTTTCGCAAAAAACAGCGGTTCCAAATCATCGGGATTTTCGCTATAATAACGAATACGATCCGCGCGCCAGCCCCCCATGGTTAAAACAATGCGCTCCACCGATACTGGCACACCGGCATCGTTCACACGTTGCATCACTTTTTTTAACACAAAATCGGGAAGGCCGTTGGTTCGTAAATATATAAAAAGAACCGCCGCCAAAACCACTAACACAAATATACTACGCACCAAAAATTTAAAAAACCGGTGTATCCAAATTAATGTTCGACGGAATGTATATGTAGCCATTTATTCCTCTTTTAATTTAATTACTTCAGGAATAATAAAAGGTGGCTTAAAGAATTGTTCCACTACGGTATGAGGAAGTAAAAAGATTACGTCACGACCCTTCACCATCGCAAAATATCCATCAGCCGTTTTGGTTCCCACCAACAAAATGCGACCCAATTGATTGGTTGTATTCAAACCAATATGTATCGACATGGCGGGGTTGGTTAGTCCATATTCTGACAAATCTTGCTGATCATAAGCCACGTAACGAAGAGCCTTTAGGTTTCTTATTCCCGCCAAAATAGTATTTAAAGCAAAGGAATCCACCTGAACAGGAGTCGTTACATTTACAGGCAAAAAGGTTCCGTCTTTTTGGCGTTCAAGTGCATAAGATGCCCCAGATTTTTGATCGACCTTCAGCTTTTTAAGTTTCGCTAAATCTATTTTCAGCACCACTTTATCTTTAAATTCTAGCGGATTAATGGCGGCATCTGTTAATTGTGGAATATTGATTCGATAGACCGCGGGATCGTCGTCACGGCGAATGCGCAAACCATCTTTTTTTCCATAGGTGGGTAAAACATAAATGGTGTTTGTTTGCCCCAAACTTTTGGCTCCAAACTGAAAAATCCACTCTGGTTTTTCATTCACATTTTTAAGGTCGTATTCAATCACAACCGAATCGTTCCATCGTTTTAATAGATGAAAAACAGCCATGGGATCTGCCGCCCAACTCACGGGTGCAACAATGGCCCACTGGTGTGATGGCGTGGAAAACAGATCTAGTTTTTTTGCACCGTGGGTTACTGAGATTAAATTAACGGCTTGTGGTGGAATCAGCAAAACACGCGGATCACGAAAGTGAACGGGCTTGAAGGATACAAAATTTAAAATTGATTTCTTCAGGGCGAAAACGGTTGTATCGGTGGCACGTCGGGCATACACAAAATCGGGGCGATCTGAGATAATGTCGCCTAAAATTAATTTGTGTGATTTTTTATCTACTCCGCCCAGCGAAATTTGTTTGGTTTCGTCCTGCAAACCATAAATTGAAAAATCCGAAACATTGTCTGCAATAAAATCTTCATCCCCAATGGTTAAGGCTTGCAACTCGCCAAGCAATGCTTCCACCACCACCCGATTTGCATTGGCCACAATGGGTTGCTGTATTTTCCAAATACCTTTTGTATCCTTAATCATTTGAACAAATCCATTTTCACCCCGAATCTCGATTTGTCGGCTCGTTGCCATATTGCTGGGGAAAATAATTCGATCTCGAAGTTGGTCTTCCTTGGTGGGGACAAAATTAAATAACTGCGAGGAAACGGTATAAATATCTTCTTCGCCGCCTTTTCGAATATAGAATAGATGTTCCAGGGGTGCTTCCCGTCCCACATACCACCAGCGGGTTCCTCGGTTATCTGTTATTTTTATTTTTAGAACGGGATTGGAAAATCCATATTCCGACGCATTAAAACCGCGCGCTTTTAATTGGTCTTCCGTAATGGTGTTTACTTTGGTTTGTGAATTTAAACCGCTAATCACCCGCTTCAGCAGTGCCACATCCACACGCCCTTCGCCTTTTTTCTCCGACCCGGTCAGCCAAACGCCGTCTTTTTTCACACACGTTACCACGACGTTGGAATGAATAAATTCCAAGGAAAGGAGGGAGTCTGCATTTAAATCGAAAAGTTGTGCTTGAAAGTATTGCTTTCGAGCCACATTCAGCCGCCACGCTTGCTGAATCCAGATAAATGCCAGCAAAACAATACAGGTTATAAATAAAACAAATGATGACCGACCGTTCTTTTTCATAATTCTATTTTCTCCGTCGGATCCAAATCAACAAGCCACCGACCACTGCAATTAGAGGAATAACCACCACATTAAGAATAAAGAGTCTCCCAAGTTGCTTCTGATCGATATTGAGCTTCACTTCTTCCAAGGGTTTTGGAGCAACCACCATCAACTCTTCGCGATCAAGCAACCAATTTAAAGCACTCATATAAAAATCTTGATTTCCACCAGAAAGGAAATTGTTGCAGACAAAATCGGCATCGCCCACCACGACCATTCGAGAGGGTTGAATTTGCACATCCAGCACCTTTTGTGGCGCACCGTGTTCAACAGCAATCGCCAAACAACACGGCCCCATTTTGTCGGGCGTATTTGGATTAAACTTCACGCTGACGGTCGAAGATCGATCAAATTGCATTTCGGACCAACTTTTCTTCGAGGTCACAGCCAACTTTGAAACCATCTCTAATTTATCTTTTTTATTGGCGGTTTCTTCATTCACAGGTTCGATGGAACGGGGCAAATAGAAACGAGTCACCACGCCTGCCAAATCATCTGTAATGGGATGTTCATAATAACTTTTAATATAGACATCGCTACCCTTAAGGGTGTTTTCGGGGTCTACCACAATATCGTTACGTACCTTCACCCCCCAACGGCGCAACATGGGTTCGAGGCCGGTTTTGTTCAACGCGTTAATCATAACCATCACGCGACCGCTTCGTTTTAAATACTCTTCGATCATCTCCACTTCAGCCACATGAAGACTTTTACGCGGGCCGGCAATAATCAAAACCCCAGCATCGCTTGGGATCTTTTCTTTGTTGGTTAGCATGAGTTCTTTGAGTTCAATATTGTCATTCAACATACTCAAGCCAATACGAGAATATCCCGTGTGCCCAAATTCTTTAAGCCGATGTTCCCCGTGCCCCACCAAGAAGTACGCCTTAGGTCGTTTTCCTTGCAAGAGCTCTTGAATGGCGGAGAAGAAAGCTTGTTCTCCTTTAAAGGCGGAGTAAACGGGGTTTTTGCGATTTTTTTCTCTTTTAAAATCTGCAATATCAGCCACTTTTCGAATAATGCTTTTTCCATTTATATCGAAAACCACCACATTTGATGTAATGAAGTTATATCGCTTTGCTAACATTTTTGCGCGGGAGCGATCTCTGGATGGATCAATCCATTCCACTTCAATATTTCTGGAATAGTGTTGAAATTCCTCTAGCAGATTTTCGACATCATCGTGAAGCTGATCGTCTTTGTGGAAAAAGACAAAAACCTTCACAGGTTGATCCAAGTTTTTAAGCAAGCCGATGGTGCGTTCCGAAAGCCGGTAGAATTGCTGACTACTCAAATCAATCCGAACCGGATTGGTGAGCGCAATCACATTCACCAAAACCACAACCACGAGCGCCAAGAAGAGCGAAAGAACCCGATTAAATTTTATCCATTTTTTTATCATAGAAAAACTCGTCAAAAAACAAAGCTGTTACAGCCTTTTTGATTCGACCACGCGAACCGTTGCAAACAAAAACCAAGCCATAAAACTTAGATACAGCACAACCACGTGCCCACTCACAATCCCTCGTGCAAAATCGAACATGTGAGCATAAGAAGAAAAATATTGACCCAACACTCGACCGGTTGGATTTGCCGTCGTGTACGCCAAAAAGGCTCCGGCCAAAAAGGTGCAAAACAAAACTGCAAACCCTGCAATGGCGGCCACAATTTGGCTTGAAGTCAAACTCGACATCAACAACCCAACCGAAATATAAAAACCACCCACTAAAATAATCCCAAGCGTTCCGGCATAGAGTGAACCCCAATCGGGGAAAATAATTTCGTCCGACGGAGAGAATTTAGCCAAAATCAGCGCAAACACAAAGAGCGGCAACCACAACACCAGATAGAAAAACAGCGCACCAAAAAACTTGGATAACACCAACGAAACCACTTTAAGCGGCGTAGTTAACAACGCCTCAAGCGTTCCCATTTTTCGCTCTTCCGCGAAGAGCCGCATCGTGATTAGAGGAATGATAATGGGCAAACTAAAACTAATAAATGGTCCACCAAACAAAAGCTGGGTAGCCATCGATATCGGTGCATCGTTTGCCAATTGGTGTAATAACCAAACAAAATTACCGCCCATCAATACCCAAAAGAAAAATATAACCACAAACGCAATAGGCGAGAGGAAACAGGTTCGAAGCTCTTTTTTTAATAAACACCAGAAGATTTTCACAAAGACTCCTCCGTTGCACGTTGTGTAATCTCCACAAAAGTATCCTCCAACGAATATTCTTTTTCGGTCAGCGCACGCATTGGCCAACCTTTTGCCACAGCCAAATCAAACAACTGCACCCGTATCGCAGGCGAATCGGCATCCATTTCAACCCAAGCCCAGCCCGATGCAAGCGCATGGCATTCTCGAACATTTATCCCTTTAATGGATTTTAGTTCGGTCAAAATAGTCTCTTTTTCTGCACGGACTTCCATCTCAAGAAGAACCGTCGAGTGCAACATTCGATGTAGATTTTCGCTGGTGTCTGAGGCCACAATTTTTCCGTCATTAATAATGAGGATGCGCTCACAAACCGCTTCAACTTCAGGTAAAATATGGGTGGAAAGTAAAATGGTATGTTCTTCGGCAAGTTGGCGAATTAACGCACGAACTTGGCGAATTTGATTGGGATCTAACCCCACAGTTGGTTCGTCTAAAATCAACAAAGCGGGATCATGCACCAACGCATCGGCCAATCCAACGCGCTGACGATAGCCCTTGGACAGTTGCCCAATAATCCGTTTGCCCACATCGGTTAAGCCGCAACGTTCCTTCACATCATTCACTCTTGCACGACGTGTCGCGAGGGAAACACCTTTTAACTCGGCTCGGAACCAAAGATATTCATCAACACGCATTTCAAGATAGAGCGGGCAGCTTTCTGGAAGATACCCAATTCGACGGCGAACCTCCTCCGAATGCGTGGCAATATTAAACCCAGCCACTTCGATCTGCCCCGCATTAGGTTCCAAATAACCAGCGAGCATACGCATCGTCGTCGTTTTCCCAGCACCGTTGGGTCCCAAAAACCCCACAATTTCACCCTGAGAAACTTCGAACGAAATCTGATCTACTGCAAGGCGTGCAGGATATTTTTTCGTTACATTTGAAACCTTAATCATAAAAAATAAAATCCGTCTTCATTTAAAGCGCGTCATTATGCCGAAACCACCGATTGAGTCAAGACCACCCGACCACGGTTTTCCCTTTTTCAAGTTCTACCCTTACAGCGAAGAGGAATCTCTCTTTTTCTTCCATTCCGCCAACTGCTGCACATCTTTATCGCCGCGCCCAGAAACATTAAGCACCACCACTTCTTTCTTCGAAAATTGATCTTTGTTTTTGATCAACCACCCTACTGCATGTGAACTTTCCAAAGCAGGGAGAATCCCTTCCCACTCTGCCAATTTATCAAATCCATCAACGGCTTCAACATCGGTTACATACGAATATTCCGCCCGTTTTAAATCATGCAAAAGACTATGTTCTGGACCCACTCCCGCATAATCGAGGCCGGCACTAATGGAGTGCGTCAGCGCAATTTGTCCGTCGTCATCTTGCAAGACATAGGTTTTTGTTCCTTGCAAAATGCCTACTTTATTCGCCGCAAATCGTGCGGCATGTTGCCCGCCCTCAATACCCAGCCCACCGGCCTCAACGCCAATCAGCCGAACCGACTCTTCTTTAATGAAAGGATGGAACAATCCGATGGCATTGCTGCCCCCACCCACACACGCAATGAGTGCATCGGGAAGCCGCCCTTCCGCCTTCATTATTTGACGACGTGTTTCTCGACCAATCACACTTTGAAAATCACGAACCATCATTGGATACGGGTGCGAGCCAAGTGCAGAACCCAGAATATAATGGGTGGTTTCAATGTTTGAAACCCAATCTCGCATCGCCTCGTTCACCGCTTCCTTCAAGGTTTGTTGTCCCGCCGTAACCGGCACCACAGTGGCACCCAAACTCTCCATTCGAAAAACATTTAGAGCTTGGCGCTGCATATCCACCTTGCCCATATAAACCACACACTCGATTCCAAACATCGCACAAACCGTGGCCGTGGCCACCCCGTGTTGCCCAGCTCCTGTTTCAGCAATAATCCGCTTCTTACCCATCCGACGTGCCAGTAAAATTTGCCCCATCGAATTGTTAATTTTATGCGCACCCGTGTGACACAAGTCTTCACGTTTAAGATAAATCTTTGCTCCACCCAGCTTTTCACTCATCTGCTCTGCAAAATAAAGCGGCGTGGGTCGGCCCACATATTCGCGCAGATAATACTGAAGATCTTTTTTAAACTCGGGATCTTTACGTAATTTTTTATAGACCTCCGCGAGTTCTTTCAAGGGTTGCATGAGGGTTTCTGGAACAAACATTCCACCATACGGACCAAAATGCCCCAACGGATTAGGTTGCGTTGTTTTCATATACAAATTCCTACATTAAAATCTAACGATCTTCTTCATAAAAGACGCTATACAGCCAACTCAACAACGATTCAAAACGAGGATCATCGCGGAGGTTTGCCAAATCGGGATCGCTCTTCATCCAGTCATAATCTTCATACCCCAAATCAATCGATTTAGTTAATGCTTCAAACGCCTGATCTAAATGATTTGTAAGAGCATACGAACAGCCCAGATTATACCAAACCAATCCATCGGCAGGCGATAACTGGCTTAGTTTTTGATCCGCTTTCAGCCCTTCTTCATAGCGCCGACTTGTGGTGTAAAGCTCCGCGAGAGCCTGAAGAATCTCAACATCTTCAGGCACGCGCAACAAAAGCTTTTCCAAAAAACGAATCTCTAAACGTACCGACTTCTTCTTATTCATCAAAAAACACCCAACTCAAACTAATCAATACTGCGCTGTGTGGGACCCGTGTAAATCTGACGAGGTCGCCCAATCCGTGCATGAGCATCCTCTTTCATCTCCAGCCATTGTGCAATCCATCCGGGGATTCGTCCAATCACAAACATAACCGTGAACATGTTCGTTGGAATCCCCATCGCTCGATACGTCAAACCCGTATAAAAATCAATATTTGGATACAGATTGCGGCTTTGGAAATAATCATCCGCCAACACAGCCTCCTCCAACGCTTGCGCCAAATCAACCAAAGGATCGTTCACTCCCATTGCGGCAAGTACCTCTTTACACATTTTCTTCGCCACTCTCGCTCGTGGGTCATACGATTTGTACACCCGATGACCAACGCCCATTAAGCGATACGGATCGTTTTTATCCTTCGCCCGCGCAATCACCTTTTTCACATCGCCACCATCTTCATGCAAAATCTTTTCCAACATTTCAATCACATGCTGATTGGCGCCACCGTGTAAAGGACCCCAAAGCGCACAAATTCCCGCCGAAATCGACGCATATAAATTCGCACCCGAACTCCCCACCATCTTCACCACCGATGCCGAACAGTTTTGTTCGTGATCCGCATGCAAAATCAGAAGCTTATTCAAAGCACGAGCCACCACAGGATCCACCTCATATCCATTCATCGGCGTGCTAAACATCATATTCAAAAAGTTTTCACAATAATTCAAATCTCGACGCGGATAAATAATGGGATGACCCTGCGATTTCTTATATGAATACGCCGCAGCCGTCCGCATTTTAGAAAGCAAACGCGTCACCTTAATATCCACATTCTCTTGCAGTGTCGTGTCTTCCAACTCGGGATAAAACGACGAAAGCGAAACCGCCATGGCCGACAACGTAGCCATCGGATGAGCATGATCGGGAAAACTATCAAAAAAGTGCCGCATATCTTCATGCAACAACGAGTGATTATTCAAATGGTTCGAAAACGTTTGATGTTCCTCTGGCGAAGGCAACACCCCGTGAATCAACAAATAAGCCACGTCCACAAACTGGCAATTTTCCGCCAACTCATCAATATCATATCCGCGATAACGAAGGATTCCCTCCTCCCCATCAATATACGTAATCCCACTGGCGCAACTGCCCGTATTAATAAAACCTGGGTCATACGTAATACAACCCGTCTTCTTTCTCAGAGCCCGAATATCAATAGCACGCTCCTGTTCTGTCCCCTCCAACAAAGGAAGTTCAATCTCCTGCGTACCCATCTTTAGTGTGGCTTTTCCGATCTCTTTTACATTTTCCATATTCTCTAGTACCTCAATTATTTCTTATCTATGTGCCTTTTAAAATACGCGACCCACGCTTTCATGCAAGACTAAAAGCCCGTCACGCCGCACTTCTCTTCTACCGCAAGAAACCAAAAAATCAAACCCAGCCCCAACCCGACCCAACGCCCGCACACGAAAAGATCAAAAATAACAACCTACCCACAAACATCTTACAAAAAACAAACCCACAAAAAAAACCAACCAGCACATAAAAAAAC
>Ga0256845_1002985_pt1 | contig 11794 bp, 7 predicted proteins | sample RiftiametaG_FD_189101 | JGI IMG/M metagenome (GOLD analysis project Ga0256845, IMG submission 189101) | Tube worm associated microbial communities from hydrothermal vent at the East Pacific Rise, Pacific Ocean - Riftia | ecosystem: Host-associated > Annelida > Integument > Unclassified ... | reverse complement strand
CAAAGGCGTGCTTCAATGGAGCCGGACTCATTCGAGTCCGGAAACGTAACTCTAATCCAGAACCTTTAGATTTAGATAACAGAGCTTCAATGGAGCCGGACTCATTCGAGTCCGGAAACAGAAGAACACCTTCATGAGCATATACAGCTGCATCTTGCTTCAATGGAGCCGGACTCATTCGAGTCCGGAAACACACACTTAGGCCGGAACATAGGCAGGAGAAGAAATGCTTCAATGGAGCCGGACTCATTCGAGTCCGGAAACATCCATTCCGCAGGCGTAGTCAACCCGGACGGATCATAGCTTCAATGGAGCCGGACTCATTCGAGTCCGGAAACATGTACCGTTGAGGGCGCGGATGCGGTCAAACCCCCGCTTCAATGGAGCCGGACTCATTCGAGTCCGGAAACGTTGCTTATCACCAGGGATGCTGGCAGGCTTCTGAGCTTCAATGGAGCCGGACTCATTCGAGTCCGGAAACAAGACACTTCTCCATCTTCTGTATCATTTGCTGCGTACGCTTCAATGGAGCCGGACTCATTCGAGTCCGGAAACCTTATTCCGCCGCTTAGTTCCGCCTCCGATCAGTTGGCTTCAATGGAGCCGGACTCATTCGAGTCCGGAAACATACACGGACACCCCTAACCTTGCAAGTTATTGCCCTGGCTTCAATGGAGCCGGACTCATTCGAGTCCGGAAACTATAGAAGCTCTTGCTAAAAGGGACTCTCTTGTAGAAGCTTCAATGGAGCCGGACTCATTCGAGTCCGGAAACAGCTCCCTCTGGGGGTACTGCACGGGAAGAAGATACAGAGTTATTTCGAGAGGCGCAAGTTCAGGGAGAGATATTACATGCTGATTGAATATGATACACGTGGCTATTTGATTGTTGGCTAATAAGAACGAGTGGTGCCCAGCAATTCCAGGGGCATTGAACCGCTCGAAAGATGAATGGGTTGTGAATATATCTGATAAATCATACTTTATCTGATGTGACATTTACTATCTCTCTTCGTGTCAAGCAGTTACAAATATACAGCTTTTTTGTGGAATGTAAAGGTCTTTCAGAAAACCCGTGCGCTTCTTGAAGTGGGATTGTAGGTTTTGCCTACCGTTTCGATTGCCTTCCTGGCATTTCCGTTTTCAGGACCAAGTCTGATAATCATGACCTGATCTTCATCATGCTTAATTATGCCGTGAAGTTCACCCTTCATCTGCGCAAGTTCCTTGTCGTTCAAGTGACAGAGAAACACCGAGTACTGAAGATGATCTCCCCAATTCTTCATTTTTTTGAAGACTTTCTGAACTCTTTTATTGTCTGCCACATCATAGGTTACTGCATATACTATTCTCAATGCTACCTCGTTGTAAAACAGGAATATGTTTCCAGTTCCCCTGAGATGAATCTTGACAGAAGCCTGGCTTCCACCTCAAGTACCCTTCTGTAACTGATTCTGTAATCGAAAACCGGATGTGTAATCAGCTGTTCCATACGCTTCTCGTAAGCCTGAATCACGGCTTTTCTTGCTTCAGGCTTCATTGTTACTGAATCTATGCCTTTCACAAAGTCTCTTGGCTTCACCATATTGTTGTTTATTGCGTAAATAACGGCACTGTCTGCCAGGATGGGTCTGAAGGGCTCCATAAGATCAAGGGCGAGTGCAGGTCTGCCCGGTCTCTGCTGATGGTATAAGCCAAGACATGGCTCAAAACCTGCAGCGTACAGAGCCACAGTACAGTCTTTAACCAGCATTCCATAGGCATAGGAAAGCATTGCGTTGACCGGGTCTTTCGGTGGTCTTCTGTTGCGGGTTTTCAAGTCAAACGTGTATGTACTTTTTGTTTTCAGCATACTATTGAAACTCTGGAAGTAGAGCCTTGCAGAAGCTCCTTCAAGGCCAAGAAGGGTTTGGGTGTTTTCTGCACTTTTTGCCCTTGCAGCAAGGGCTGCAAGATCCCTTACCACCTGCTCATCAAGGTTTCTGGCATTTCTCTTCAGTATGGTTCTCTGATTCCGTATTTTTGCTTCAACTGTTTGCCTGGCAATTCTGAGTTTCAAATCTTCATTGGCAGACAGTTCTGCCTGATGGATTCTTACCCTGGCCGATTTTGTTGAAAGAGGCTGCGAAACACCAAGAAAGTACCCACCTGATGTAAAATGCAGAACAGGTATGTCATTGTTCATACATGCATGCAGTGCCTGAGTTGTTACCTGTATGTTTCCCATTATGCAAACCTGAGAAGTTTCATGAAGCAGTATTTCTCCAAGAGAGTGCTTGCCGAGAAATACCTTCAGCCTGTTCTCGGTACGGCTGATATGGGCTCCCTGATCCTGAACATACAAAGGTATACCATCATCACGAGCTGCTATTATTCTGCGCTGCGGTTCCGAACTTTCTTTGACTGCCCAGTATTCATCGGGCAGACAAATGTTGTTGAGAGAACAGCTTTCACATTTTTTACTATCGCGAAGCGGAGGAGGAGGCTTTGGCAGCAAAGCTGTTTGTTTTGCTTCCCGAATACACTTTCTTGTTGCATCCAGTCTGCCCCCGGTGATTTGTATAACTGCTCTTCTCTTCGATTTGGCATAGTAAAGAACTCCTTCCTTTACCTGTTTGCCAACACTTCGCAGCAGCATGGCATATGCTGTAACCTGAATCATGTGATCAAACCACGGCCCTCTGTCCGGAAGTACCCCCCTTTTTATCTCCACCGGCTGAACAAAACCATCCTTTGTTTCTATAAGGTCAATCCTACCCGTAATGCCTTCTTCTTCACAGGACAGGGAAACAGAAGTTCTTCTTTCCAGTGTTTTTTCATATTCTGTTTTTTCCCCGTCTGTATCTACATTGCGATGGGTAAAAGTACCTTCCACAGTGTACTTGTTGTGCTCAAACTCGCCATCGACCCACTCAAGGTAAAACAATCTGTTACAATAGATATGCTGAAGGAGCATTCTTACTGGAAGAAGCTGACTCATCTGAATACGCTTTCCGGTAGGAACATACCAACGCCGAAATGTGCAAGTGCTCCCAGCGAAAATGGTCCCTCCTGCTCCTGATTGAAGATCAATCTGAAAGCAGTAATGTTCTTTGTCTCTGCGTTTTTCCTTCGGACTTCAAAGTAATTCACTTCTCTCCCAGAACACGTGTGCATTATATCGATACCTTCCGGACACTGAATACCATGTACTTCTATCTCCCTGAGTAATTCGGCCTTCATCCATTCCTGCCAGCTTCCTCTGCTCCGCCGGTGATGCCTGTTTGTAACAAACGGAGTTGTGCTTATCCATGTTTTTGAGCTGAAAGGAAGTTTTTCTCCCAGAGATTTGATTGAAAAACTGATATCGGGTTTATCTTTCACCGGAATACTTGTGAGCCGTTGCAATACCCTAAGATCATGGACGGAAAATGTTGATTTTGAATACACTATCATTTCATTCAGACAACTGTCGATTTTCCGAGCAAAGGGTAAGTAGTAGGCATGAGCATGGTCCGTTGCAGGGCTGCCATTCCTATTTTTCGCACTGAAAACACGTGACACCTTTGCCGGATCTCCATTGTTCAGGAATCTGCTGATTCCCATAAGTTTTCTGCGAACAGCGCCGGCAACGGTGAGAGTATCAGTTACATCCGGTAAACTGTCTGAATGCAGGGAGTAACTAACTGTGCTAATCTGACTGTGCTTCCTGACAACCAGGCCTTCTGCAATGTGATACTGTGTTTTTATCATGGCAGGTGACTGCAGATAACCCATTCTGGACAGATAGCTCTCATCAGACAAAACAGCCTCAATCCAGCTGACTCCCGGAGGAAACAGTTTTTTTCTGTATTTGTAATCATCAGCTGAGCACAGAGTCTCGACTAATACGGATTCAGTTCCCTCTACAGTTACTCTGCAGTTCGAACAAATAGTACTTGCAACAGTAATATCTGCATCAATCCAGACAGGATCACTTCCGAATGTTTTAACCACTGCCAACAGCTGTTTCAAATCGAAAAGCTGCTCGCGTGAGGGCCTCACTTCAAAGATCATGAAAACCGGCTCGTCAGCTGCAACTTTAATAATACCGGTTGAACCAACCTCGGTAACTGCAGGAAGGGCATAGCTGAGCTTTGAACTTAATAGGTCAAGAACCGATTCAAGTCTTCTTCCCTGCATTCCCGGCAGTTCCCTTATACAGGCTTTTGCCAGATTTTGTGCTATCATAAAGGGAGATGGAGGCCAACTCATATTGTACCTCCCCGATGGGAAGAAAAGTCTGATTACCAGCATATCGTTTTCAAACCCCTCATGCTTTGGAAGGTCTGAAACGGCCAAGACCATAATGCGAGCTGTAGCCTATTGATACCGGGCCTTGAACCGGGGAGTCGAATTGGATTCTTACAACAACAGGCGGTACAGTTGCCTTTTTACCGGAACCGTTTCTTCTGCAGTTGAACTTCAGACAAGAGGTAAAGTGACCATCAATGATAATACCTCTTGCATCTGTTATTTCAACCGCTTCAGGCTCCGGGAGTCCTGTGTTTTTAAGCTCCCTAATCACCTCTGCCTTGTAGTATTCGTTCATAAGCGCATATCTGGTATCGGGATTCTTTGCCTGTGACACACTCAATCGGGGATGCCTTGCCGGGTAGAACGGGGTCGCTGATTCCCATAACGCTGAACTCGCCATGAGAGGGCTTTTTCCACGTTTCACATCAGCACCGCCAAGCTCAGCTGCTGTGCCCGTTTCAACCGGAATCAACTGCAGATCATGTCCGTCCCTGCCCCAAACCCTTCTAATGGAGAGGAGAGCCTTTAAGGAAGCCCGGTCGAAGCCGGATTTTGCGTATACCGTGATATGAGATATTCTGCCATTTCCTCTGCAGGACTCGCTGAGATAATAGCAGTGGCTGTGGTTGGATTGAAGTGGTGTTCCATCCTCGTTTTTCCCTGAAAACACCCACGGAACAGAACCATCATTCTGCCTGCCCGCAATACTCATTACCGCAATACGCACCCTTTCACCTACCGATACTGCATCGGTCAGCCGGGGAAGAACAGCACTGGAAACAGCAAATCGAACAGCTGTTACTCTGCTGTGATTACTGCGCAATACCTGCGATTTGCTTTCAAAAGCCTTTTTGGGCCTGTGGTATTTCACAAACCTCAAACCGGGTGCATTACTCCAACCACTTTTCCTGATATCTGCTGTAGAAACTTCAAGAGCTTCAAGAAGAGTTAAAGGAATTTCCTTCGCTGTATTATTCTTCACTGTCTTCGTAAGCTTAACTGCAGATATATCTTTGTGCTTCTCAAAAGCTTTCTGCTGCTGTTGGGCAAGTGCTATACGCTCAATATCGGTTGAATACTGCTGCTGCCACAGGCGGAATTCCTGTACAGGTAGTGTACACGCAGTTGCAATCTGATCACTGTCCGGTAAAGCATCATACGAACAGTTGATTTCGTCTGGAGGACTATCTTCCAGATCGGCTGTTACCCATGATTCAGCTCTGCCTAAATATGCTATACCTGAAAGAAGCCTTTTTAACGCAGCAGCAGTTTCAGCACTCAGTTCAGCATTTTTCCAGTAGATATACAGTTTCTCTTCTTTTCCAAGTCTTACAGAGGAATCGAGTACAAGTGATGTGTCTCGCTTCAATCCTTCCCTGTGCCCGTGGCCCGGCATGAAATGCCTTGTTCCTGAAAGTGCTGCTGCAGGAAGATAAAATTCCGGGGGATCAGATAACCCCTCCACAATCTCTGAGAGCGTTTCTCTGCTGATCTCATTCTGCATCTTCAAATGCCAGACCGCAATCAGTGCTCTCAGAAAACGCCATTGCGAAGGAGGCCATTCAACGGCTCCCTCGTTTACATGGCGCCCCCACGGGGTTGCGTGGAATCCTCCTGCGGTGAATTGCAGGCTGATGCTTACCATGCTACTTCCCCAAATCGTATGTAACTACTGTGACAGAAGGTTTTGCAAAATGACCGGAACACAAGGAAGTAAGGTCACGCACACTGTTTCCCAGCTCTTCCAGTTCCGGAAGTTTGAACCCTGATGGCTTTGTTACAGAAGGGTCTTCAACGAGTTCCAGGTCACAGGCTGTTCTGAAACGAAGCCCCTTGTCAAGCAGCTTTCTTATTTTGTAAAGAGCAAGGTTCAAAAGAAGATCAGCAGCCATCACCGGCAAGCCGAAACCTCTGATTAAATCAAGGTCTACATTGAAGTAGGCAGTTATTCTTTCTGCTGTGTACTCATCCCTTGAGAATGGAACATGACCGAATCCTTTCTTCGTATCACCGCTGGGATCGACACCGTCCAGTTTAACTCCACCGCTTGCAGCAATTGAAACCCCTTCAGCCTCCACAAAAGCGGAGACCATACGGGGAAGCCTCAACCTGCCGCCTGCTAATTCTGATTTTGCTATAAATACACCGTGAACAAGAGAGTTTGGATCATACTTAAACAGAACAGAGGCCAGGTGTTTCAGATCAACTCTGCCTTTTTCGAGTGTACTCAGCTCTTCCTTCAGGATATTGTAAAAACTCTTGTCTTTTCCCTCAAGAATGTATGGGCTGTTAACACGGTGAGACTCAAGAAGAGAGTTGGTTATTTCCCTGCCAGAATTATCTACAACTGATATGTACGGTAATCCTTCAAGCTCTTCGGCTACTTTACTGGAAACGGAATCCCAGCAAACATCTTCCAGCCTGTTTGCCATTGATTGAGCCGATTCCAGAAGCAGCATATCTTTTCCGTCAGACAAAGTGAATGTTGCTGCGCCAAGATCGGGAAACCCTGTTGGCTGGAATCTGCTTCCCTGCAGGGGCTTTAAGTTGGCTTCAATCAGAATTCTGCCGTCGTTCTTCATGTTTTCGAGTTTAATCATATCGGCTTACTTCCTTTCGTTGTTTTCATCTGAAACTGTTACCATTCTCAGCAATTTTTCTGTTGCCCTTCCGGAGAGCGGAAAAAGCAGAGCAGCAGCCATCCGTCTGCTGACACCTGCTGAACCTCCAGCGGAATCTATAACTGTAGCGTAACCGCTACCCAGAAGCCTCTTCGAGGCCTTATCCACAGCACGGTTGAGGTCACCAGCCGCGGCCAGCCTGTAAATGCTGTGGTTTATGGGAATTGCTTTTTCCTTGAGTTTGCCAGGTGAATACACCAGCTTCATAACAGACCATGCTCCTGGAACAAGACTGGTGTTGTTTGCTGCCCATGGAACCTCCCCGTAAATTGATTTCCAGTCGAGCAGAACAAGGCTGTTGAATAAATCCATAAGCTTCCTGTCAGACATATTCCCGCTGATAAAAACAGCTATATCTTCCGGAGATGCATAAACACTGCTGCGCACCGGATAGTTTTGCGTTTCCTTCCTGCCTGCCGTTAACAGTACCCGTCTCATCAACCCGGTAAGTGTATCGACTGGTGACACACCATGCTTTTCATACAGCCTTGTTTCAGAATCAAATGTGGGATATCTGCCTTTGAATGCAATCGGTTCACAGAATTTTCTGATACTGCCCAATTGTTCAATTCTTATGGCAGCCAGTGATGCCGCCAGCCTGTATTCCACTGAACCATCGTATGTTTTCTGAAGCCATCTGGGATCTGAAAGGAGAACAGGTTTTGTATACGCTCCCTTGCTGGAATGCCACAAACCGGAATTTACCAGTGCTTTTTCGCACCTGCCGGTTTGTATAAAAAGACGGGAAAAGGCCATTTCACTGCCAGTTCTGCAATACTGAATCATTGCCTCTTCAAGCTTACCAGCAGCGGACCTTACTGAACCAGGAACTGTTGAAGGATCCCTTGGTATTGATTTAAGCCATCTATGCAAGTCTTCCAAAATATCTACATCGGGATCATTTCGAACATTGTACCTTCCCAGCGGTGTTGCGAAATAGTTGTTCCCATTGCGTTCAATGAAACTGTATCGCTCGAAGTCTGAAATACCTCTGTCTACCCCCATGGTGGCCACAGCCATTGCTATGTCGAGGCTGTCTTTGGCCTTTCTGCCCTTAACAGTAGCTCTTCCTTCCGAGAACAGGTAAGACACTTCCTCAAAACCGGCAGCTGTTCTCCACAACGGAAACCAGATTTCCGATCTTATACTTTCACTTTCTGATTTTCCACTATAAGCAGCGCGATTAGGCCTTACAGCAAATGGGCTTGATACTGTAATTGGATCATCCGTGTCAAACCTTCGTACAGCAGCAGAGGCAAAAACCAGCGTACCCTCAATCATCAGAATGTACTCCCACGGGTTAACAACAGATTTGTCTTTAAACCCCGCTGATGCATTCATCCCACCGGACATTCCAGGGTTGAACTGCCCTATGGCCACATCCCGAATAAGTCCGAAAATTTCTTTTCCTGCCAGAGCACTCTCAAGCCAAAGCCTTGACGACGGTGAACATTCTCCTGCATCAAAAGTAAATACATCCTGAAGTCTCAGGAAAAAGTTGCTGGCAAAATCCAGATTACCATCGTTACCACCAGTACCCAGCAGTGCCGGATAACCCGCTTTCGTTGCTCCAAGAACAACAGAAGCATCAAGCCATTCCAGGGCCTCATCAGGCAGGGATGCCCTTAATGCACTTATGAACGCATGTTTTTCTTTTTTAGGAGGAGCACTTGAGTAACCAAGGCCTTTTACAATTGTACCCGTCATCAAGAGTGCATTTTTCAGCGATATCAGTCTAGAGGCACTGGAACTACAGACAGCATCAACAACCTGTGTGTTTTTTGTTGGTATTGTTCTTGCTCCTGTTTCCTTGTTTTCACGCATATAGAATCCGCTCCCCCCATTCCAGGGGTCACATATGGGAGACGGGGCATAGTCGTTTAAAATAAAGTCTGTCAGCTCGTTACTGCTGTATGCTGAAACAAGAACAAAATTGTCGTTTTCATTCCAGTAGCCTTTGATTTCCGGATCCTTCTGCTTTGAAATAATTCTGAAAATACCAAGAGCCTTCAGGTAGCTGCTGAACGGAACAGGGCTGCAGCCTTCCAGAACTGTTGTGTTTTTCTCACACATTGCCTTCTGCCCCCCTTTCGCTTCCACGCCAGTCTGCTATGCGAACAAGAGCTTCCAGAAACGCCAGCCTGAAAGGACCGTACTTCTTTCTAAGCCTGAGTGTACGCAACAGCCAGCTCTTGCCATTGTTACCTCCGCCAAGCTCCATACAACCCAGTTCCAAAGCTGTATCCGGCATTACCACGCCGCTTCCAAGCTTTGTTTCCGGCAGGATATCCCCTTCATGAACTCCCCGGGCATGTCTTTTGCCAGACTCCGGGGCATCTTCAATGGGAAGAGATCTGATGGACAGCCTAACTTTGCCATGATGTGCGGCGGCCAAGTACGCAGACAGATCAGAGCCACCGTTCTCAAGTAAAGCAAGTGCGCTTGCCAGTTCGTGCCTGAAGCCCGTTCTGGGAAACTGCTTTCTTTCAACAGCCCAGTTACCCTTTGCCAGATCACCTTGCTCTGAATTTCCGAAGCGGGCCTGAAAAGCCCAGTGCGCCTTTCCTGCATCATGCCATCTTGCTGCTCTTAGAAGGTCTTCATCCGGGTTAATTCCAACTGATTTGCAGATTTCTTCTATTGCTTCAACTACAAGATCTGTGTGTTCCGCAATTGTTTCTATACCGATCAGTGCTCCATAGTCATCATCATTTGATTCCGCCGGGGTATCTTCAGTAACCAGCACCCTTACCGGTTTTTTGCTGGATGACAGCCAGCCGGTATCAGGCGTGTACCCCCCTGCGGCCGAATCAAGCATTATTGTTGCTCCGGGGACACATCTCTTTACAAGCTTCCACTGGCCTGATAGATGATCCCAGGCCCAACCGTTTTTTTTGTTCAGATACCTCTTCAATTCAGCCAGTGAAACCCTGCAAAGTTCATCCCGACCGGGTTTACTCTGATTATCGAGGTTCTCCGTATCAATCTTACGCCAGAACACGAACACCGTTTTACCTTCAGTACTTCGTATGAACCGTGAAACATCCACATCCATACCTGCGAGATCAGGCGTGGTATCGAACAATTCAATCACATCTTTCTTCCTGATAACAGGTTGTGGCTTCAACACTTCTTTGGATTCAGGCAGCCACTTCAGCCCTGCATTTTCGAGTTTCTCCATCTTTATTACAGAAGCAGATACTTCTTCATCTTCATATGGAAGAGCAAACCCGGCTTTGTCCTCCGGGTGTATCCAGAAAACGGATGAGCTTTCGTACTCGCCTTTTCTGTTGCACCTTCCGAATCTCTGCACCATTGATGCCCATGGAGCCACATCTGTAAAAAGCGTTCTTGCAGAAATGTCTACTCCCGCTTCTACCACCTGTGTTGAAACAAGAATTCTGCCTGCCTCAGTGATCTCCGAGAACAGCCTTGAAAGAACCTCATCCCTGTCCGGTTTTCTGAACCTTGAATGAAGCAGGATTATTTCTGCATCAGGCTTCTTCTTTAACAGGCTTTTGTATACTTCCACCGCCCTGGAAACAGTATTCCTTACGATGATAGTCAGAGTACCCGGTATATGCTCATCAAGAATCCGATCCCCCAACGGGATGTCTGTGGGAACCTCAAAAATCTGTTTGGAGGCGTAGAAGCGAAGGCTGAAGGTTCGTGACTGATAATCATCTTCGGATGCGGTGACTTCCACAAGATTTTCCGGGGAATGGTCAACAGTTTCAAGCCATTCTCTTGAAATTGTTGCGCTCATCCATGTGCTGCTAACAACCCCATAACTGTGAAACTGCTCTCTGATAGCTTGCATCTGCAGGGATGTCTGTAAACCAACACCCATGAGTTGTACCTCATCCATCACCCAGTAACTATCGTTGTTAAGAAGAGCAAACTGAACAGGCCATCGGAATCTGCTTACCGCGTATCCTCTGTTCAATGCCCGGCTTAACAGCATATCCTGTGTGCCAATCAGAATGACTTCTTTTTCGGGATACCTGTCCCAGTCTTTGCTGACATTCCCGCCAAGAAGAATGTGAACCTCGACATCAAGTTCCAAGTTGTGTATCCACTTCCTTACAGCCACCTCCGTCTGCTCCACAAGAACACGCATCGGAAAACAGTACACAAGTCTGCGTGGCACACCTTCAGATCCGATGTGCCTGCGCCAGAGCCATGAAAGCACAACTCCCGCCGTTTTTCCCATTCCCGTGGGTACAGATACAATTTCCGGCACTGAATCAGATGATGCCGTCTGCAACTGCCACGGGAACGGCTCAAAACCGGTAGCTTTCTTAAAAAATTCCCGATAACTCTGCATAGAACCTCCCTCTTAACACCACTATACATAAATTGAATATACACTTCACATAACAGATATTGCCTTATACACACCTTGAAGTCAATATTGCATTTTATTCATTTGTTTATATGCATTTCTCCTTTGAACACTCTATCCAATTAACACTACTATTCTGTCGCATTTTATTTTATTATTACGGCAACCTTATGACATCATATAGCTTCAAATATCAGCCAACCACCTGTTTAGTATCCTTCATTCAATGAGATGATACTAGACTACAACCCAGGTGGCCGGCTGAATAGCCTTCAGACGAATCGGTTGATTCTATGCCTGGAAGCATACTTTTCGAATAAGAAGCTCGGGGTTGTGCATACTTACAATTGTCAGGTTTGTTCCTGTAATCCGAATGTGTTCAACAACATCTTTCTGCGTTGTTGTTACAGTTCCGAGCAAATGACCTGCATTGTTGTAATATCGGATTTCAACCGGATCGGGCCCTGCCTGCATTACTTCAAGATCGATCAGTG
>Ga0256845_1002984_pt1 | contig 11795 bp, 12 predicted proteins | sample RiftiametaG_FD_189101 | JGI IMG/M metagenome (GOLD analysis project Ga0256845, IMG submission 189101) | Tube worm associated microbial communities from hydrothermal vent at the East Pacific Rise, Pacific Ocean - Riftia | ecosystem: Host-associated > Annelida > Integument > Unclassified ... | reverse complement strand
TGTTTTTTCAAATTTCAAAAAAAACACATATAAAAAGCATAAAAGACGCAGGTATTTTTAGTATACTAAAAAACAAACTTCCTCATTAAATGGATACTACTCAACTTTTAGGATATTTAGGCGCACTTATAGTTGGCTTAGTTTTAGGTCTTATTGGTGGTGGCGGATCAATCCTTACGGTTCCATTATTGGTTTACCTATTAGGTTACAATCCTGTTATTGCAACCGCATATTCTTTATTTGTAGTAGGTACAACTTCCATGGTTGGTACATTTCAAAAGTTTAAAAAAGGACTTGTAGATTTTAAAACGGGATTAGCATTTTCTTTTCCTTCATTTATTGCCGTTTATTTATCTCGAAGATATTTCGTTCCTAATATCCCAAAAACACTTTTAAATTTTGGTGATTTTACACTAACTAAAGACATGGGTATTATGATGTTTTTTGCAATCATCATGATTTTAGCCTCCTTTTCAATGATTAAAAACAAAAAGGAAAACGAAACAATTCAAACAAAGCAACCATATTATAAAACATTTATTCAAGGATTAGTTATAGGAACAATAACAGGAGTTATTGGTGCTGGCGGTGGTTTTTTATATGTCCCAGCATTAGTACTTTGGGCAAATATTCCCATGAAAAAAGCAGTAGGCACTTCGCTAATTATTGTTACTATCAATTCATTAATAGGGTTTACAGGAGACATGCAAACTATTGCTATTGATTGGGTGTTTTTATTATCATTCACATTAATTTCAATAATTGGTATTATACTGGGTGTATTTTTATCAAAATTTATAAGTGGAAAAAAATTAAAGAAAAGTTTTGGTTTTTTTACTTTAGCAATGGCGATATACATATTTTATAGAGAGATGAGTTAATTGTGTGACAAAAGTCACAAAGCGAACCATTTCAATTTAGTAATTTTGTCAAGATTTTTTTAAAATGAAAATAGAACAAATTTATACAGGATGTTTAGCTCAAGGAGCTTACTATATAGAATCAAATGGTGAGGTTGCTATTATAGATCCTCTTCGGGAAACACAACAATATGTTGATAAAGCAAATGAAGAAAATGCAACCATCAAATATATTTTTGAAACGCATTTTCATGCAGATTTTGTTTCTGGTCATGTAGATTTAGCAAAAAAAACAGGAGCAACTATTGTTTTTGGGCCTAGTGCAGAAACTAGCTATAAAGCTCATATTGCAAAGGATAATGAAGAATTTAAAATAGGAAATATTACTATAAAAGTATTGCATACACCTGGACACACTTTGGAGTCTGCAACGTATTTACTTATAGATGAAAACGGCAAGAATCACGCAATTTTTTCTGGTGACACCTTGTTTTTAGGAGATGTTGGCAGGCCCGATTTAGCAATTAAATCTGACCTTACAAAAGAAGATTTAGCAGGTATGCTATATGATTCGCTTCGAAACAAAATTATGCCATTAGCTGATAATCTTATTGTATACCCAGCGCATGGAGCAGGTTCTGCTTGCGGGAAAAATTTAAGTAAAGAAACTGTAGGTATTCTTGGTAAGCAAAAACAAACCAATTATGCACTACGTGCAAATATGACTAAAGATGAGTTTGTAGAAGAAGTGTTGGATGGTATTGCACCACCACCACAATATTTTGCAAAAAATGCAATGATGAATAAATCGGGTTATGATACTTTTGAAGCTGTTCTAAAAAAAGGAAATAACGCATTAAATCCTCAGGATTTTGAAACTGCTGTAAATCAAGAAGATGCTTTAGTGCTTGATGTAAGAACTGAAAAAGAATTTATAAAAGGTCATATTCCTAATTCTATATTTATCGGCATTAATGGTGGTTTTGCGCCTTGGGTTGGTGCTTTAATTACTGATTTAAAACAACCTATTTTACTAGTTGCTCCAAAAGGAAAAGCAAAAGAAACTGTTACACGTTTATCTCGTGTTGGATATGATAATACTTTAGGGTATTTAGAAGGCGGATTCGAGTCTTGGAAAGCTTCTGGTAAAGATATTGAAACTATTAATTCTATTTCTGCTGAAGAATTTTCAAAACGATCTAAAAATCAAAATTTAAATACACTAGATGTACGAAAAGATGGCGAATATAAGTCGATGCATTTGGAAGGCAATCTAGTACAACACTTTGCTTTAGATTTTATTAATAACAATATGAATACTATTGATAAAGACAAAACCTATTACATTCATTGTCTTGGTGGTTACCGTTCGGTAATTGCAACATCTATTTTAAAAGCTAGAGGTTTTAATAATTTAATTGATATTGCTGGCGGATTTGATTCACTTAAAAATACTGATTTACCAATGACAACATTTGTTTGTCCTTCAACTATATAATAAACATTTAAAAACTAAGTATTATGAAAAAAAACATGGGAACTACCGATAAAGCAATTAGAGTTTTAGTAGCCATTGGCATATCATTACTTTACTATTTCAATATTATTGAAGGCACTTTAGCATACGTATTAATGGGTCTATCTATTGTTTTTGTATTAACTAGCTTTATTAGCTTTTGTCCATTATACAAACCCTTTGGAATTAGCACTTGTAAAATAAAAAAATGAATACAACACTAGAACTACAAAATTTAAAATGTGGTGGTTGTGCCAATACAATAACTAGTAAATTATCTGATTTAGAAGATATAAATAATGTAGTTGTTGATAACGAAACTAATTCAGTTTCATTTAATTACACAAATAAAAATGTTTTAGACCAAGCAATTACTTTACTTTCACAATTAGGTTATCCAATTGATGGAGAACAAAATCCACTTCTAAAAAAAGCTAAAAGCTACGTAAGTTGTGCTGTTGGCAGAATGAATAAGTAAAATGTTTAGAAAATAAAAAAGCTCTGAAAATTCAGAGTTTTTTTATTATATTATTTCTGCGCTTAAACCAGCATCAAGCAATATAGAACAACGCGGTTTTAAATCGGCATATTCGCCCGTTTTTACTGTACATTTTCCTTTGTAATGTACTAGCAACGAACATTGTTCGGCTTGTTCAGACGTATGCTCACAAGCATGAATTAGTGTGTTTATTACGTGGTCGAATGTATTTACCTCATCATTATATAAAACAATTTCATTTTGAGTTAATACTTCTTCTTCAAGTAGTAATTCTTCTGATGCTTTTTCTTTGGTACTCATTTCTTTTTTTTACTAATTTAAAAATTTTAGTGCAACCCAATTATTTCTTTCTAATTTTTCTTCAAACTTTAACATATGTTTTTCACATTCTGTTTGAATCTTAAGAATATCATCTGCATAAAACCCACTTAAAAACAACATACCATTCTTATTTAAACAGTTTGCATAGATACCGATATCATTTAGTAAAATATTTCTATTAATATTAGCAATTACGATGTCATACTTTTTACCTTGAAGTAAACTTGCGTCTCCTTCTAAAACTGTAATATGGCTACAATTATTGCGTTCAATATTTTCTAAACTATTTAAATAGCACCAATTATCGTAATCTATAGCATCTAATGGCTGTGCTCCTTTTTGTTCTGCTAAAATTGCCAAAACACCTGTACCACACCCTATATCTAAAACCGCTTTATTATTGAAATCATTTTTTAATATATGCTGAATCATCATGTGTGTAGTTTCATGATGTCCTGTTCCAAAACTCATTTTTGGCTCAATAATTATGTCGTATCGAGTATTTGGTTTTTCATGAAAAGGCGCACGAACCGAACATAAATCATCTATAATTATTGGGTTAAAATTCTTTTCCCATTCTGCATTCCAATTTACTTGTTCTATATCTTCAAAGGTATATGTGATTTCGAACTCATCAGAATTCAAAATTTGAATATCATCTAAAATTGAAGCATTCCATTCTTCTTTTTGAATGTAAGCAGTAACGCCTTCTTCGGTTTCTACAAAACTTTCAAAACTAGCATAACCCAATTCGGCAATCAAAATTTCGGTTGCAGGTTCTTTGGGTGATACTTTAAAAGCATATTCTATATAAATAGTATCCATCTAATTTTTATTGGGTTGCAAAGTTAAGATGAAATATTATAATAATTGTTTTTCAATGGCAATTTTAATAATACCAACACTATTTTTCGCTCCAAGTTTACTCCTAATATTCATGCGATGCGTTTCTACAGTTTTAGGACTTATAAATAGTTTTTCTGATATTTGTTTTGTAGTTAACTCTTCAGAAATTGCGACAAGAACATCGTGCTCTCTTCTAGTTAATTTAGGAATTAAACCATTATTATTAGTCTTTGATGTTGGCTGCTGATTTAACAGTTTTTTCCGAATATCTTTTTGTAAGAATATATCACCCGACAATACTGTTTTTAAAGCTTCGGCAAGTTCTTTTCTGTCCGTATTTTTAAGTAAATATCCATGCACTCCGTTTTTAAGCATTCGTTTTACAAAAGAAGTATCTTCGTAGTTAGTAAGTGCAATAATTTTTAATTCAGGATTTTGTTTTAGTAATTTCTTACTCAAATCTATACCATTAATATCTGGCAAATTAATATCTAACAACAAAACATCTGGAGTGTCTTTTTGTATGTTTTCCAATGTTTCCTTAGCATTATTATACAACGCAACAACTTTTATTTCTCGTGTATTTTCGAGCATTGATGAGATGCCTTTCAGCACCATTTCATGATCATCTGTTATGGCTAATTTAGTTGTCATTTTTATTTGTATCAATTTCTATAGTGTATGATGTTCCTTTATCATTTGATAATAAATCCATCGTTGCTTTTAAGTAGTCTATTCTTGACTGTATGTTTCCTAATCCTATTCCGTCATTTTTAACTGTATTTTTATCAAATCCTTTACCATTATCTTCTACTGTAATTTGAACCTGCTTTTCTCTACAACTCAACTGCACATCTATTTCAGAAGCAGCAGCATGTTTGATGCTATTTGTTACCAATTCTTGAATAATTCTAAAGATATTAATTTCGTCTTTTTTGTTTATTTTTGGAGTTTCACCAATATGCTGAAAATTAATTTTTGGCGAATGAATCTCATTCATATTCTGACAAAAAGTTTCAGTAGCCTCTACTACATTAAAACTCTCTAACGATGGCGGAATTAAATTATGTGAAATAGCACGTACTTGCTTACACGATTTATCTATCATCTCAACGGCTTCGTTGATGATTTTATTACTCATTTCTTGCATAGAGGTGAGTTTGTATTTAATTGCTGACAAATCTCCATTTACACCATCATGTAATTCTTTGGCAATACGTAAACGCTCTTTTTCTTCACCTTCTATCAAAATCTCTAGTGACTTTATTTGATGTTCTCTTTTTAAAGTTACTATTTCTTGGTTTTTACGTTTTTGTCGTTGCTGAAATAAAAACCAAGTAAATATTGAGGATAGCAATAAAAAAGATGCAATTCCTATCATATAATTATTCTGTATTTTCTTTTTTTGGATTTCTTTGTCTTTTTGTTCTAATGCTAATTGCTGTTGGATGATTTCTTTGTCTTTCTTTTCGGTTTGGTATTTTGTATCTAATTCAGTAACTATTTTATTATTACTTTCACTTCTCGTTTTTTCGCTTAATTGATAATATTTTTTAGCATAATTATATGCTTTTTTATAATCTTTTTTAGATGCGAAAATTTCAGCTAAAGGATTTAAACTATTTAATTGTAATGTTTCACTTTCAATTTCTTCTGATAAATTTAAAGAATTTAACAAATGCTTTTCTGCTTTATTATATATTTTTAATTCCTGATAAATAGTTCCTAAAAAAGCTTCGAAATAGGCTTTTTCGACTTTATTTTTAGAATATCTTAAATATTTATCAGCAATAAGTGCATTTTCTAAACAAGCATTCATATCTTCTTTTTCAGAATAATATCGAGCTATATTTTTATACAGATGATGATTGATTCGATCACTTTTTAGCGATTTTGATAATGATTTTACAATCATATATTGCTCGTATGCGTCATCTAAACGGTTAGTTTTCGCATATATCACACCTAAATTTAAAGAACCAGATGCAATCAAAAAAGTGTCTTTAATTTTTCTTGCTAAGGCTATGGTTTTAATTTTATATTCTTCTGCCTTTTTGTAATTATCCATATTACCATACAAAACACCAAAATTATCATATACCTTTATAAGATTGGCAGTATCTTTGGTTTCTTCAAAAAGGTCGATAGTTTTTAAATAAGCTTTGGTAGTATTAAGATGTTCTCCTAAAAAGAGATTTGAGGTTCCTAATTTAAAATAGGTTTGACCAACGTGATTCCTGTCTTTTACAAAGTTTTCATTTTCTAATGCTTCTTCAAAATAGCGCACTGCTTTTTTATATTCACTATTTTTATAATGTATAAAAGCAAGTTCGCGCAAGGCATAATACTTTCCTTTTGGATACTTATTTTTTATTGCAAGTGTTACAACTTCTTGATATAAAGAATCTCCTTTTTGAGAATTATCAATAGTTACTTTACTTGCTTCTTGTAATAATCTATTAATTTGAATAGTATCTTTTTGCCCAAATAAATGAACACTAATAAAAAGAAAGAATAGTATAGAAATTATTTTTTTCAAAACATCTTGATTTTTAGTTGGTTAAAGGTACTGCTTTTTTTATGAGTTATTTTTTATGAACTACAAAGTAAAAACCTCTATCAGCCAAAGTGCCTGATGTATTTAAACCTGTTACATTTTCAGCAGTTTTAACGTGCATTGCATAAGGTACTGTACTAAATGCAGTAGCTCACATATCTATTAATCCTGCTCCTGTGTTTATCTGTACGTTTAAAAAATGGTCGTCACTTCCCCAATCTATGGTTGCAAAATCTCCAGAAACTACTGTACCTTCTCCTATATTTAATATAATGAGTCCGTTAGCAGTTGTAGTTGTAGTTGGTAAAAAGGTTCGTATATACATTGGTTTGTACTGCACCCTTTAAAGTACTACTATTAGATCATTTGCAACTACATCGCCTGCATTGTCTTTAATTATGGCTTTGTAGTTAATGCCTTGTTGGGCGGTAATTGTTAACGTCAAAAAGAATAAAATAAACCCTAAGATACTATTTCTCTTAAATAAAACGTGTTTGGTGTTTGGTGTTTTTTTCATGGTTTTTGGTGTATTATATTGTTTAGACTTAAATAGACATTAAGATCCTCCACCATCGCTGACTTCATCGACTCCATCACAATTTTCATCTATACCATTGTCTGGTATGTCAGCAGCATCAGGATTGATATTAGCATCTGAATCATTGCAATCATCATTATTATCTACATAACCGTCTAAATATTCTTCCTCTACATCACTACTTAAAACCGCATCTGCACTTGCATCTCCAAAGCCATCTTCATCGTTATCTACATATAGGTCATATCCTATTGACTCAGGGTTTACAAAACATCCTGAACCTATAAAATCAATTGCTAAAAGCAATAGTAAGAGTGGCAATACAGTCGTGATAAGAATTTTGTTACTTTTTTGTTTGTTTTTGTTTTTTGAAAATTTCATGATTTTTAATTTGTTTAATTTATCGTAATAATATATAGATATGCCTATTAAGCATAATGCAATACCTTGTGAGTGAGATAACAATCCATCGATAATAAAACCTCTTGTGTCACCTCTAAAAAATTCTAGTATTATTCTACTTATTGCATAAAAATTAATGTATAGTAGGAATGTTTGTCCATTAAAAAGTTGTCGTTTTTTAAACTGCAATAAAAAAAGTAGTATGATAAATAATGTGATAAATTCATACAATTGTGTTGGATGTACTTTTTGACCTAATGTTGTTGGAAATACTAAGCCAAAAACACTGTTAGTTGTAGACCCATAACAACAACCTGCTGTAAAACAACCTAACCTACCAATTGCATGTACAATTAATGTTGTTATTGCTAAAATATCCAACATTGGTAGTATCGGAATTTTATACTTTTTTAGATACCAAATTACCATTGGAATAATAGTTACAAATGATCCATAAAAAACAAATCCTCCAGAAAATATTTCTTTTAACGTATTAGGGTTTTCTAAAAAAGAAATTGGATTTTCTAAGAAAAAAAATAATTTTCCGCCTATAAAACCGGCAATAAATACTAGGTATATTAAATTATTGGTTATCGTTACTCCTAATTCTTTTTTTGCAGTTCGCTTGGCATATATTGCTGCTAGTAATGTTCCTATAACAATACATGTTGCATATGTATATATGGTCGTTTTATACAAACCAAAAAAGTGATAAAACTCTATTTGATATAATTCTGGATACATTTGATATCGTATTATTTAATTACTATTCGCTTTACAAGTTGTCCTTTATTCGTTGTTATTTTTAAAAGATAGATTCCTGTTTTTAAATGTTTTATACTTATTTCTATTTGATTACTTGTCAATACTTTTTTACCAATCAAATCATATAATTCTACAGTATCAATCTCAATTTGAGAATTAATATTAATAACACCACTCGCAGGATTTGGATAAATATTTACCTTATTAGAAAGGTCAAAATCATCAACTCCTAATGTAGATTGAAATGATATTTGAAAATTTGCTCCCGAACCTTGATTATTGATTTGTCTTCTAAAAACACGTAGTTTATAATTGGTTCCTGACGCTAAATTATTAAAAGATGCATTTCCTCCTGTAAAACAACCTATTTGTGTTCCTGCACAAGCATCAAGCAATTCAAACCTATTATATGTAGTTGAAGTTGTAATTTGAATATTACCTGCTTCTGGCACTGTAAAATCGTACCAAACATCAACATAGGTGTTTTCTATACCACAAATAGTTTCTAAATTGGATGCCGCTCCTCCTAATTCAAAATTAATGGTTGTTGCTGTTGTTGTTACTGCAATATTTTCTGAACTTACACAGTCATCATTTTGTACATCTGCAAAGGCTTTAATTGTAAACGATTTATAAAACGAACTTGTATATTGTGCTGCAGTTCTATATACTCTTATTTTATAATTTGTACCACTTGTTAAGTTTTCTATTATTTTAGAGTCTTCAAAACAATCTATTTCTGTTCCACCACACGCATCATAAATTGCAAACTTATTGTAAGATGCAATTCCGTCTATAAGTACATTTCCTTGTGTTATACTTCCTCCATCAAAAGATGGCATGGTAAAATTATACCAAATATCTGCATAACTTTGTGTTGCTGAGCCACTACAACCTTCTTCTGTATTTAGTTGTGCGCTTATGATTTCGAAATTTACCGTGTTTTCTGTTTCACTTACTGCTATATTTTCGGCATTTGCACAAGTGTCATTATTGGCAATGGCAAGTGCTTTTAATGTAAAAGTATTGTCACCACTTGGATTCCATTTCACATTAGTTTCTTCTCTAGAAATTCGCAATTTATAAGTTGTACCTGCAACCAAATTCTGTATGGTCGCATTACCACTTAAGCAAGTAATAGATGTACCAGCACAAGCATCAAACAACTCATATTTATTCCAACTGCTTGCGCTTGAAGAAATAGTTAAATTACCAGATACTGGCATTGTAAACGTGTACCAAGCATCGTAATAATCATCCGTAGAACCACAACGCACTTCGTTTTCTAACAAGTTTGCACCACCAAAATTAGTAGCAATATTGGTGTTTGATGTTGTAACCGTTATATTCGTAGCAGTTGCACAAGTCGTGTTGCCTATTTTAGGATAAGTTCTTATTTCAAATTTGTTATGAACTAAACCAGATGGATTTCCAGTATGTGCTTCGGTACGATATACACGTAATTTATACGTTGCTCCTGCTGTTAAATTGGTAAGTATTTCACTACCATAAGATGTTGTTGCAGCATTAAAACAAGCCACTTCTGTACCACCACAAGTATCGTAAATTGCATATTTATTTCCTCCATATTGTCGCCCTTTTAGGTATAGGTTACTTGGCGTTGCTGGCATTGTAAAATCATACCAAACATCATAATACGTTCCTGCAGCAGTACAACTTGCTTCGGTATCTGGTGTTGCACCTCTAAGGTCAAAATTATGAGTTGTTAGTGTTTCGGTAAGTGTAATGCTTTCAGCATCAACACAAGCATCATTTGTAGGTTGGTCAAAAGACTGAATGGTAAACTCTTTATTACCATATAATCTTGCACTTTCTTCTCTAAAAACACGTAGTTTATAATTGATTCCTGCTTGTAATTGTAGTAATTTTTTATTACTAAAACAAACAATTTCTGTACCCAAACAAGCATCGTATAATACAAAACGATTGTAAGATTGATTGTTTCCATAAATATATACGTTAGTATCGCTCGCCAATGTAAAATCATACCAAAGATCGTAATAATTTTGTGGGTTTGGATCTGCACATAGCGTTTCATTTGTCATTGACGAAAAAACGACATCTTCAATACTTTGTGTTAATATGGTATTAGACACCGTGATATTTGTTGAAGTTACGCAGGTATTATTTTGTGGATATTGCCCTACCCAATTTGAAGTTGTACCATCTAAAGAAAAACTATCTAACGTACCATCATTAGCATTTGATGTACTATCTGTAAGTGTGGCTACTCCTGTATTATCTGCATTGGCAACTCCTTGGTTAAAGTTATAATATGATGTTAATCCTGTTTCTGTTCCTACAAGTTCAGTGTCTTTATTTGCATCTATTTCGGCTTGTATTCTTGCGATATTCCAAACACGTACTTCGTCTAGTTTTCCAAGATAATGTCTTTTTTGGTACCATATTGCAGTATTATTTTTTCTTCCAATTTCTGTGTTTTCAGTACTCATAGGAAGTGTATCTGTACCACTAACAATTAGTACGCCATCCATATATAAATGAACTTGATTTACTCCAGAACCCTCTTTTACCAAGGCTAAATGATGCCATTGCCCATCGTTATATGATAATGGTGTTTCTACAATAGTTCCTAATGTTTCTTTCCAATAACTAATTTTTCCTGTATTGGTAATTCTAAAAGTAGACCTATTCGTACCACTAGTTATGTATTGCGACAACAATACATTCTCTACTGTAGAAACTGTTTGCATTCTTATTTCAACCGTCCAAGCATCATTTGCCGAGGCTGTTGGTAATAGTGGTGTTGCTAAAGACACGTAATCTGTAGTTCCGTCAAAGTGTAAAGCGTTGTTTTGTGCGTTTAATTTTACTGAAAGAATAAATAAAAGCACTAATAGGTAAAGGTTTTTCATAATACTTGTTTTTAATTATTTTATGATTGCAAGGTAGAATCACTTATAATTAAAACACTAAGGGCATTCCTTGATTTATAAAAAATCAGGGGATACCCTTAAATTTATTTGCTTGTATTACTTTTTAAGCACTTTTATTACTGCTGATTTTCCTTCTTTTGTAGAAACATTGACGAAATAAACACCTGCTTTTTCATTTAGAATAAGCTTAATTTTATTTGAAGAATGGTGTTTTTGAATTTGAATTTCTTGTCCTAAAATATTAGTAATAGAAATATGAATTTGATTATAAGTTTCTCCTAAATTGATATTAATATCTCCATTTGTAGGATTTGGATATGCTTTTAAAACAGTACCAAAATTACTTTCAACAATACTTAATGTACTTGTTCGTTGGCATCAAAAATATAGGCTGAACCTACACTATTTAAAGTATTTGCTCCATCTTCATCTTCTTGGTATGATCCAACTATTGCATTATCACCACTTATTGCAACCGAAAACCCAAAATAATCGCTTGCTTCTCTATTTACATCTTATTTTTTTGAATAAAATAAGCACTACAATTACACCAAATATGGCAGTAACAAATTC
>Ga0256845_1002983_pt1 | contig 11798 bp, 9 predicted proteins | sample RiftiametaG_FD_189101 | JGI IMG/M metagenome (GOLD analysis project Ga0256845, IMG submission 189101) | Tube worm associated microbial communities from hydrothermal vent at the East Pacific Rise, Pacific Ocean - Riftia | ecosystem: Host-associated > Annelida > Integument > Unclassified ... | reverse complement strand
CGTAAAGGAAAACATGAAAAGGAAAAGTTCGGAAATTCGCCAACAAGAGATCATTCAGGCCACCATGCGAATTATTGCGAAAGATGGTATCCAGAATTTAACCATGGCCAAATTAGCGAAGCAGATTGGGATAACCGATGGTGCACTCTATAAGCATTTCACGAGTAAGAAAGAGATTTTACTGGCAATGGTGAAAGAAGTGCAGACATCGTTTTCAATGTTCATGACCCCGCAAATGGAGGGTTCTGACGATCCGATCAAGAAATTACGAGCATTTTTGCGATTACACTTAGAGTTTCTTGAACAACATAAGGAAGTGTCTCGGATCCTGTTTTCCGAGGCTATCCACGTTGGTGATGAGGATGTGAAGCATTTGATGCACAGCGGTGTCAGTAATTATTTAGACTTTATTCGGGGGATTTTGTATCGGGCTGTGCAGGACGGCCGCGTACGACAAGACCTCGATATTGATGCTGCCGCCACGGCCTTTCTCGGCTTAATTCAGGGGAATTTGATGGTGTGGTCGTTATCGGACTTTTCGTTTTCCCTGGCCGCGCGGCATACCGCGCTCTGGAAAGTATTTGCTGAAGGCTTGTGGGCGTCTCCCATGATGCGGGTACAGGAGACGCCATGATCGGGAAGCTTGCTGAAAATGCTATTTTTTACATACGCCATAAGTAAGTTATTATTTGCTAACAATCAATAAACAACATGAGCGGCATGAACAGGCTGCCTCTCCTTTCAGGAAAGGCAGCCTGTTCGTAGGAGAACATACCGATGACTATTATCAGTGCAAAAAGTGGAGCAACACTCAGTAAAATCCATCAGGTTAAAACCAAAACGGTGTACGACACGGGCAATGCGATGGCGGTTCACATTACGTTAGAAGCCGGAGAACATCTCAAACCGCATATTACGCCGGTTGACGTATTCTTTTACGTCCTGGAAGGAACGCCCACGATTGAGATTGGCGATGAACGCCAAGTGGTGAAAGCGGATCATCTGGTAGAAAGCCCGGCAAAGATTAAACACTGTCTCTATAATGAGGCTGAACAGGTCGCCAGGATTTTGGTCGTCAAAGTCCCCAAACCAACGACGCAAACCCGAATATTATAACGACCTCTCCCCCAGTCCTTTTCCTGTGAGAGGAGGAATCTCCTGCAAGGAAGGGGCTGGGGTCAGGTCTTTTGTTTGCAGACATTATGGAAAAATTATTACAGCGCACATTAAAACACCCGATCGTGGTGCTTATATCCATTCTGGCAGTTTCGGGACTTTTCTTTGTGGCGATGACAAAAAATTCCCGAATGGAAACTGATCTGGACAAATACATGCCTTTGTCGCACCCGGCTTTTGTATATAGCAACCAGGCCGAAGAATGGTTTAACATCAAGGACAACATTCTTATCGCCATTGAAAATCCTGATGGCGTCTATAACCCTGGAACGCTTCAGAAAATTAAGGATGTCACCAAAGCCTTGCAAAAAATGAAGGAGATCAAAAAGGCCGATGTGACATCGCTCTACACCGCAGACAACATCATCGGGACCGAAGAGGGCATGGATGTCGCCGCCTTCTACAAAAAGGTTCCCACTGAGGCTGAACGGTTAGAGAAAATCCGTCGCAACGTCCGGGATAATGAGATGGTGTATAAACGATTAGTCTCTGAGGACGAAACCGTCACCGTTGTGTCCGCCAAAATCGGAGATGACGTGTTTTCAGAAGAATTTTATCAGCGTATCATGGAATTAGCAAAAAGCTTTAGTGGGCCGGAAAAATTGTATGTCGCCGGGACTCCGATTGTGGAAGGCGCACTGGCGTATCTCGGGCCTAAAGATATGCAGCGTATGATCCCCATTGTAAGTGCTGTCATCATCCTGGTGCTCTATTTTACCCTGCGCAGCGTGAAAAATACGATCTTTACGCTGCTGGTCGTGATGCTCAGCACGATCTGGGCCTTCGGCCTGATGGCTGTCCTGAATATCCCAATCTATGCGGTATCCACGATGCTCCCGGTCATGCTCATCGCCATCGGGGTTGCCGACGGCATTCATCTTTACAGCCATTTGGACATCTTTTTGCAAGATCATCCGCAGGCATCCAGAACAGACGCGGTAAAGGAGATGCTGCATGAGATGTGGAAGCCGGTGGTGATGACCTCTGTGACAACAGCGGTGGGGTTTGTTTCCCTGGTGAGCTCACAAGTCTATGCGATTAAATATTTTGGTCTGTTTACTGCGTTTGGTGTGATGGCAGCGATGTTGTTCTCCCTGATCTTGATTCCTGCGGGAATCCTCGTGTTCGGATTTCCCGCTCGCCATCATCGTCAGAAAAGGGACCCCCGGGCTAAAACGGATTCTCTGGCATACACCTTTGCAGAAAAAATCGTGAAGTATAAAGTCGCGATAGCAGTTCTTACTGTGATCATTGTGGGCGTATCGCTGAGTGGCATTCCAAAAATCTGGATTAATTCCAGCTTTCTGGATAAATTTGAGCGAAACAGCGACATCGTGCTGACAGATGCCTTTATTAACGAACATTTTGGCGGGACGAACTCCATTAATGTCGTATTAGAAGGGAAAGAAAAAGATGCGTTCAAACAACCGGATGCGCTTAGACTTATTGACCGGTTACAAGACGATGTCGAACAATTTGCCCTCGTGGGGAGTTCCTTTTCACTGGCCGATTTCCTGAAACGAATGAATAAGGTGATGAACGCCGATGACGAAGCCTTTAACACCATCCCGGATTCCCCAGAGCTCATCGCCCAATATTTGCTGTTGTATGAAATGTCCGGCGATCCGGAAAATTTATGGGAGGTGGTGGATTACGGCTATCAGAAGGCCAATGTGATGGTGCAGATCAAAAGTGACAACTCCAAAGACATTAAAGAAGTTCTTACGGTGTTAGATCAGTATGTCCCACAATTCGAGACCATGGGAATCACGATCAACTATGCCGGTTCAGGCTACAAAGCCCTGGTGTTCACTGAACTCATTCTGCAAGGGCAAATTATCAGTTTAGTAATCTCATTAATCGTTGTAATTCTGCTTTTGGCGATTATGTTCAGGAAGTTTGCGTTAGGAGTGATTGGCGCGATTCCGATTATGATTACCGCTGTAATCAGCTTTGGCTTGATGGGATTGCTGAATATTCCACTCAGTACGACCACAGCCCTGATCTCCAGCATTGCTATCGGGATCGGGATTGATTATGCCGTCCATTTTATTGAACGGTATAAAATTTATGCCCTTGAAACCGGGGACAAGGGCGCAACGATTCGGCAAACCATGCACCATTCCGGCCGAGCCATTCTGTTTAACGCAGCCGTGGTGATCGCTGGATTTTTAGTATTACTGTTTTCCGTGTTTCCGCCCAATCGGGCGCTAGGGACCCTGGTGTCTCTGAATATGTTCACTAGCTTCCTCGGAACAGTGACCATTATGTTTCTTGTTTTGTATCGCTCAAATATCTATTTTAACACATCTCAATCTACATCAGGGACGAAGGCGAAATAGCTTCCAGGCTCATGTTATGCAGTCAAAAAAGCTGGGAGTCAGGACATTCTCGTCCCGAAAGGAGTTTATATTATGAAATTCAGAACTTTGCAGCATAGTGTCTCAATCGTCTCAATCGTGCTCGTCATGAGCGTTTCAGCCGTCATACTCTCTGCTTTCCCTGGAGCAGCAGAGGACATCACAGGTTTGCAAATTATTGAGAATGTGTACAACCGCCCCACCGGGGAAGACATGACCAGCGAGTTACGCATGACCCTGAGAAATTCGCGGGGCGATCAACGGGTACGGGAAATAAAACAGTATTCAAAAGATTTTGGAAAGGAAGAAAAGAAAATCATGTTTTTCCTCGCCCCTGCTGATGTGCGGGGAACTTCGTTCATGAATTGGGGTTACGATGAAGCCGGGCGGGATGATGATCAATGGATTTACCTGCCCGCTCTCAAAAAGGTGAAACGGATTTCCAGCGACAGCAAAAGCGATTATTTCATGGGGTCTGATTTCACCTATGACGACTTGGGCGACCGGCATCCATCAGAAGATACTCACACCCTTTTGCGAGAGGAAACGATGAATAACGAGGAGTGTTATGTGGTAGAGAGTATCCCGAAAGACGAAGACTATATGTATTCCCGCACCGTGACCTGGATCGTAAAAGATCGCTGGGTCGGGGCTAAAAAAGAATTTTATGATGAAGATAGCGAATTATTGAAAATTCTGACGGTCAATAAATACGAACAGATCAAGGGGTATTGGATCATTCTGGATACGGAAATGCACAATGTCCAGGAAGACCATACCACTTTGATGGAAATGAAAGATGTCGTCTTAGATAGCGGACTTGACGACAAGCTCTTTACTGAGCGTATCATGAGGAGGGGAATGCGATGAAACGACGATTCATGCTTCGCCAGGTGATTGGACTGCTGGTCATCCTGGCGGGGTGGGCAAGTGTTGCCCACTCCGAATCCCTGTCATTGACCGGGTATGTTCGGAACTATAGCGGCGTGCTGCTGGAAGGGGGCGACTTTGCGGTAATCCAGAATACCGTCGATCTGACGATTGAGCATTATCGGGAGCGTGTGGCCTTTAAGGTCAATCCCTACCTGTATCACCTGCCCTCCAAATTCACTGACATCAATAATGAACTGGAATTTGGTCTGCGGCAGGCGTATATGGATATTTATTTCGACTCCATGGACCTGCGGATCGGAAAACAGCAGATTGTGTGGGGCAAGGGTGACGGCGTGTTCATCACCGACGTCGTGTCGCCCAAAGATTTGCGGGAATTCCTGCTCCCTGATTTTGAAGAAATTCGGATTGGTGTCACTTCGTTGAAGACCGATTATTACCTGGGCGATCACACCTTTGAAGCGGTCTGGATCCCGGTATTTACTCCGACCTCAAAGCCAGAGGAAGGCTCTCTGTGGAAGGTAGCTCCCACGTTTCTGATCCCGCCGGATATGGATGTATCGAAGGAAGACGTCGAGGCAACCCTGGGCAATAGCGAGTTCTTTGCGAAATATTCCATGTTGGGGTCGCGAGTGGATTTCGAAGTCATGGGCGGGTATGCCTGGGATGATGAGCCTATTATGCACACGACCAGAGTCTTCCGGCCTGGCACACGCCAATTGGAGAGCCTGATCGTGACTCCACAGCACCATCGTCTGACCCTGGGAGGCGGAAGTTTCAGCACCACCCTCGGCGGATTTGTTATCCGGGGTGAAGGCGCGTATTACAGTGGGAAATATTTTCAATCAACCGATCCACAGCTTCCTGAAGGGGTGCTGCAGAAAGACTACCTGCACTATCTTGTCGGGGTTGATTACACCTTGTGGGGAGCGACTCTGAGTGCTCAATTTATTCAGAAGACAATCCTCGGGTATGATGACCAGATCGTGAATGATCAATGTGAAAACACCATGACTATCCTGCTTAGCAAAGGCTTTTTGCGCGAGACCCTGCGCGTAGAACTCTTTTCCTACATTGGACTGAACGAACCAGACGCCCTGATTCGGCCCAAAGTGTACTACGATCTCACAGATGGTTTTGAAATTCTGGGTGGCGCAAACATTTTCTTGGGAGATGACGGCTCCTTCGGGCAATATACTGACAATAATATGATGTATGCTAAACTGAAGTATAGCTTTTAATTCTCAGAAAACCGAGTCCACGAGTCTTCAGGACTTGTGGACTCTCTTACAGGCTAAAGACTCTGTCCCGTAATGATTTGAGAACTCACGAAAAAACGATTTCTCCCGGTAAAAGCTTGACAAAAGACCCTCCAGGCGAATACACATTCCGATGAACTTGACACGCAGGACAGGAGGCAGAAGCGCAACGTCCGCCGTTCAGCAAATACGGCGAACGTTGCGCTTCTGTACTTCTTTAAAAGCTTAATTTGTCATTCAGCACACATCGTAAAAAGGAGTATAATACATGGCTTTTACATTAGAAATCGGCGCACATGCTCCAAATTTTCAGTTACCGGCAACTGACGGAAAAACGTACCAATTATCAGATTTTGACGACACCCCGGTATTGGTGGTGTTTTTTACCTGTAATCACTGTCCTTATGTAACCGGCTCTGATGAAGTCACACGCGAAACCGCAGAAAAATTTGCTCCGCAAGGAGTAAAATTCGTGGGAATTAACTCGAACAGTAAAAATACCTACCTGGAAGATGATTTTGACCATATGGTCGAACGGATGAAAAAGCACAAATTTCCCTGGCTCTATCTTTATGATGAATCTCAGGACATTGCCTTGGCCTATGGCGCCTTGCGGACCCCGCACTTTTATGTGTTCGATCAAGACCGTCAACTCGTCTATACTGGACGAGGGGTCGATAACCCGAGGGATACCAGCACAATGACAGTCAATGATCTTGAGCGCGCCCTGGCAGAACATCTCGCGGGGAATCCGGTCAGTGTCCCAACAACCAACCCAATTGGTTGTAATGTGAAATGGGACGGAAAGGATGAGCACTGGATGCCGAATGATGCGTGCGACATTGTATGATTGCTCATGTCATAAACCTTCCATCATTCCGTGTCTCCCGTTATCCTATATCCATAAGATTGTTCTTGATTCGGAATAAATATGATACACACTAAAGTGACTAATAGAGAAACTAAAAGGGAAGAATTAACAAATTACAAGAAGATTGTTTTTGTACTTGCTATAGCGCTCATTCTTGTGAGTTTAGTTGAGTTTTTGTCGTTTTTGCTCATAATAGTAGGCAAATCCGCATTAGAAGTGATAAGACCCAAAAACGACAATATTTCACAACTCTATCGACTTGGGTTGCCAAATCAGTATGTTCCACTCGGATTACAGGGAAGCCGGCCAGGGCCCTGGCCAATATTGATGAGTTCTTCTCCTGCATACAAAGAGTATGAGTGGGCCGAAGATTTCTGGAAACTTGAACATAAGCGGCATCAAAGCTACCTCTATCAACCATCCAATATCTTTCAGCCAAATGTGATTTGGCGCGAGCGCCCACGAAATGAGATTTTCGTGAATATTAACGAAGAAGGCATACGAAATACGATCAACCCCGATATAAACTTCCAGAAGGATACCCGAACAATTTTTTTGTTCGGAGGTTCCACGATGGCTGGAACCGGGGTACCAGACGAATTTACGATACCTTCACTCCTCTCGAAATACCTGAACAAAAAAGGTGATATTTCCTATAATGTCACGAACTTCGGAACAGGATCATTCATTTTAGAGCAGGATATGCAGCTATTTTTTGACGAAATTCGCAAAGGACATCTGCCAGATACAGCCGTCTTTTACCACGGCGCCAATGATGCGTACGCTGGTGTCTATTCACCTGGCAAACCAACTTGGTATTTAGGGAGTGAAGGCTTACAAGATAAATTCTACTATATGAAAAGTAGTATATGGTACAAAGAATTACATACCTACAGGCTGTTAGAACTGATAAAAAAAAGACTGTTTCGTCTGCTTAATTTGAGTACCGCTGACACTACTCCAACAAACGCGAAAAACAGCGAGTTTTACCTGGACGATTATCAGCAAAAAGCAGGCCATTTTTTGGAGCATTATCAAGAAACGCTCCGTTTAATTAATAATGTGTGCAACAGCTATGGCATAGATACCATTTTCATCTGGCAGCCCATACTGATGTATGGGAACAAACGTCTCAATGAATTTGAAGAATCAATGGTTAACAACCCTGCGCTATTATCAATAGGCACATTTCGCACTAAAGACGGTATTTATCAAAAAAAGGCTCTTGAGACAACCTATCATCTGGTGGAAAAGGCTTCATTTCTGGAGTTTCCAAACTTTTATAACTTTTCGCATGTTTTCGACCGATCAGGTGATGAGCCTTTATATATAGATTGGGTTCATCTCGGTCCAAAAGGGAATAGCATTGTTGCACAGCAGATTAATAAGATTATTTGCGCATTAAACGATTAGACTCATAATAAAAAAAGCCGATTTCCTGATGGAAATCGGCTTTTTTGAACAACGGCGTCTTCTCTAGGCACTGTGTTTGCGTTTAAGAACTCCCAGACCGAAGAGGCCCAGCCCTACCAGAAGCAGAGAAGCGGGTTCAGGAACAGGGTTGCCCGGACGTTGCGGCGCTTCAGCAGTTACCATGCCATAGTCATTGCCACATTCCATTGCCCACCACATTTCGATGGCTTCGCCCCCCTGAATTCCAAGAGCGTCTAAACTAATGGCTGTACTCACTTCATACACCTTTTTCGTCTTCCCGTCTTTGGCCACATTCGTTCCATCGGCAGTTTGTTTTACTCCCCCAAGATATGTCCAACTTACATCGTTTTGAAATCCCAGGTCGAGTCCAAACTCTGCAATGTGAACCGGGGCATTGTTTGCGCCACCAAATTGATCCGTCCCGCCGTCGTTTAGTCCACTTTTTGCCCCAAAGTGAGATTCATAGCCTTCATACACACCGGTCGAAAACATTGCGTCACGATACAGATGCCCTTCCGTGACGGCACCCCAGTCATAGCCGTCGTCCTTTTTCCCGGAGCGTGCCCAGCCATATTTTGATAAGTCATGATTCATATCGCCGGTATGGGATGTTAAGGCTAAGCCGAAGACCTTTCCTGATGCGTATTGAGCATCGGTGCCAGTTCCTTCATAGCCGTCAGTCAAACTTCCGCCGACATTGATAAACAGGTCGCCTGCATTAATCGTGGCATTTCCGTATGCTCTTCCTTCCTGAGCGACACCAGTCAGCATATTGAAGTACATATACTGCTCATCAAACGCATACCCCATCCGATACACCTCATAAACGCCACCGCCCGAGGCATCACCGACAGAATCATAGTTATACGTCCAATCTAATGCCCAACTACTTCCGGCAATGATCATCACACTGACAAACGCGACTGCAACAACACTGATGGTATTAACACGAACTTTTTTCATGATGCTTCCTCCTGTTCGGCCCTTTTATGCCTGAATCGTTCAGGCATAAAAAAAACCGACGTGAAGAAGCCGGTTTTGCGAAAGACTGTTTTCTTTGGCAACCCGGCTATCTTAGTATAATTGTAAGATCCGTGGCTTTCCGTCCCATCCTCACGGATGGTTTGGCCTTATCTGAAATGATGTGAACTGTCAAACATGCTGTCATTTTTACTATGCACGTGCTGTGCCAACAATACACTCCCTGAGTTTTTTATTCTTGTAACATATTGAAAAATAAGAATAAATAAATTTATTACTCTTTCCGAATTTTCAAAATTCTTTGACGGAAAGCAGACAGTATTGTAAAAAAAACCGACGTCTGATTGAACAATGGTACGTCAGAATCGCGCAAATCCCCTGAAAACAAAGACTAATGCCGAGATATATTGAATGTAAAGTTTACCGACATAGATATTCGCTACATATTACACATTCCCTTATTTATAGGCATTAACAGAGCAATAAAATGTGTAAAATTTTCCGACACCCTGTGCAATAGTTCAGAGCGATATGAAGGGGGGAAAAACTTTTGGTGTGGAGGTGTTATAAATTCCGGATCCATCCCGTTCCCCTCCTGGAGGGGGAATGGGATGGATTGAATATGGCGGGGATGATGCAACTCAATAGCGAAGTCCACTTTCTCAACGTGGGTTTCCATGCTCCCTATTCCCGCAGTTCCTTGATCCATTCTTTGATCACTTCCACCGACGGGATACGACCGACTGATTTGACCCGCTCACGAACACTTATGACAGCAGGTGTTGTGGCGACACCATAGTTGGCAATCTTTTGCTCATCGGTGACACGCACTAATTCCACGGTACTGCCCAACTCTTTGATCCCCAGTTGAGCATTCTCCCAGGTTTGTTCACAGGCTTCATCATCGGCTCCTAATACCAGTAAACGCCCCCGTCCCTGATGTAACTGCATGGCGAAACGCTGGTTAATCCGTTCTTGAATCGCCTGAATAAGTTCTTCCCGCGGAGGGATTGTACTGACAAATTTGATTGCTCCGTCGATACAGATCGTTGGGATATTTTTGACCATCATGCCCATCATAAATTCCACAGCTTCACGCTCTTTGATTTTATGCTCACGCCACACAATAAGATCGCCAAAATAGTCGGCGACGTTACGCACGGCTTCGACCATATATTGGCAGGGGGCGCACCCCTCGGAATCGAGTGTGATAATATCGACCACGACCCTGGAAGCCTGACCGTACTCACTAAAATCGAGTCCCACTTGAACTTCCTGTTTCGTTTCGAGCAGTTGACGGGCCACATCGCGTTGGTACGGATCGTGGATGACATCAGCCACAGCCCGCAAGTTTGCCGGAGGCACCGCAGAGGGCAAGTCACAGCCAGGGGCCAGAATAAACCCGGTGTCGCCGCCTGAATCCATTGTCTCAAGGGCATGACGTTTGGCATCATCTTCGCTTCCCATCAGGAGGACGACGGTCAATTGCATATTTCCCCCAAAGGAAATCCCATATTTTTGCGCCATTTCTTTCACATAATCAAGTGGGATATTTTCATCCACCGAGATATTATCGGGTTTACATTGGCACATCACTTCGATGTTTTTCTGGGCATGACCACAGACAAAGAAGGATGAAAAAGCGTCACGACGCCGGATATCCTCAAACAACTCCGTAGCATAGGGCGTCACAAATTTTTTGAAGGCGCGTGGTGAAATCTGGCTTGTCATCGGATCGACCGAGGCAATAACATCGCAACCGGCCTCAATGTACATCTGTGCCATTTTTTTAGCAACATCAGTGCAAAAATTCAGCAGTTCATGCACCTTGTCCGGTTGATCGTACATCTCCATGAAGATGCTTGTCCCCTTGAGATGGAGAGCCAGAGTGAATGGCCCGGTAATTAATCCATAAAAGGCGACATCATGATTATCGGCTTGTAACTGACGAATCGCTTTCAACATTTCCGGAATTCGACCAGAGGTCTCGTTGGGAAGCGTCAGCTCACCCAGGGCTTGCGTTTCAAGAATATGTTCAGTAACAGCCGGCGGGTTGTCTTTGGCCCATTGTAAACCACACCCCAGGGCTTCGGCCTCGATTTGCAGGTCAAACATCACAGGGAGCCCATCGGGTCGGTACTGTTTAATCGCCTCTCGAATACCTTCAACAATCAAATCGCCGGATTGAAGATATTCATCCGCATCTTTGCCGATCAGCGTTCCACCATGACAGCCGACAAACGGCAGCCAGGCGGGACGTTCAGTGGTTTTGCCTTGCAGTGCATCAACTAAAAGTTGTTTTCCCATGATCTTGTCGCGTCACAAGAGGCAGAAGAAGATTGCAGCCCTCTTCCTCTGCCCTCTGATCCCCTCTATGACTATTGCACTCATCCGTGTTCTTCAGGGACAAATACATCGTTGTACATCGTATTACCGTATTCGAGGACTTGCGCTTCCGTCGAACATGCGGCAAACTATTGTTCAATCCGCTTGAGCCAGATAAGCTCACGTAAAAAGGTATGCGTATATATCTCCTATGAACGCATAGAAAAATTCCGGCCCCTCCAGAGCATCGGCCTTCCTCCTGTCTGAGACTTGGAGAATAAGAGGGTTCCACACTTGTCAACGTCAAATGGAACGTTCAGTATCTTATGCCGTATTTCCGGATAAAACGCAACAACTTCTACGTAGAGGTTACTGTTTTTTTATCAAACTTATACGTATAAGTTTGTCAAGTTGTTTTTTTAATTTTTTAAATTCCCCTGGCTGTCTTTAGGTCTTAACTTACCGAAACCAGTTTCGTTTACAGCATGTTTCGGACGATTG
>Ga0256845_1002982_pt1 | contig 11798 bp, 12 predicted proteins | sample RiftiametaG_FD_189101 | JGI IMG/M metagenome (GOLD analysis project Ga0256845, IMG submission 189101) | Tube worm associated microbial communities from hydrothermal vent at the East Pacific Rise, Pacific Ocean - Riftia | ecosystem: Host-associated > Annelida > Integument > Unclassified ... | reverse complement strand
GTGAGCACCCTACTAGCCGAAGCGAATCCATCGTGCTGGGAGATTTTGAATGCGGTGCCTATTTTTCAATCCAACAGTATTATTAGTCGACTCACATATCAGGTATTAACCGATGGTTTATTACTAAGAAGAGTTAAGGAGTCGGTGGAATCTTCTCTTGATGCTTTGATTCTTAGCCAAAGGCCAAGCCTCTGTCCAGACTTAAAAACAGATCAAGAAGCTTAACTATCAAGATGTGTTGCCTAATCGATATATCCATTACGGGCGTCTTAAATATCACAGATGATTAATGCCACAACTTCAACGCACCGGCAGGTGCTTTCAACTCGCGCAGCGAATTCAACCAGCCGAAGGCAAATTCAACAATCGTGCCTTTTCCAGGGAATCTTTATCGCCGGATTGTGTATTAAATAACCGAATCACTGAATCACCCGCCTCCATCGCGAAACTTGAGAAGTATCGAAAATATCTCGTCACCGATGAACAGCGCAAGCTCGTTTCCGACTTCGTTCTCACCATCAATAAGTTCGGCACCGGTGAGCCAGCCATTCCCTTCTCCGGCACCTCACCTGAAGGCAAAAAAATCAGCCCCTCCGATTTCAAAGGTGAAGTGGTTCTTGTCGACGTCTGGGCCACCTGGTGTGTGAGCCGCCTTCAAATCAAACATCTGTAAAAATTACACAATCAAATCAATCCCACGCTTTCTCCTCTTCGACAAAGAAGGAAAAATCGTCAGCATCGATGCCCCACGTCCCTCCGACCTCAAACTGAAGGATCTCTTGAAAAAGCACCTGAAGTAAGGGTCACGGAAATAAATAGAGTGCCTTAGATTCGCAGAGATTTCCTCTCATCAGCAAGGCAACTTTCATCTTCGTATCTCGGGATATTCGAGCGGGAAGGCAACGTAGCTGATGGATAAAAGATCAAGAAGATAGGGTGCTTTTTTTCTTTCCGCGGCCCTAACGCGGGCTTACTCTTTAAATACCACGATGCTTTCAGGTATTGAGTCTTGTCAAGGTATGCGAAACCTGATAGTTAGACCCCTGATGCATCTTAGATATTACAACGCGTTGACAACCTTCATTCTCCTAACGTCCCCGATTACTGCAGAAGAGGTAAAACAGGAAGTTTATAAGACTGATTGGAAAGAGGTGGCAACTCCTAGCCCTGAGTGGACAACCAAGGGCAAGGTGATGACTTCGCCTAATGGCTCTCGCAAGTTTTTGGGGACCATTCGTGATGAGGCGGCAACGTCCCTGACGCTGAAGAACCTTCCAGAACACGACGTTCTCACAGTGGAGGTCGAGCTATTCCTCGTGGGCACTTGGGACGGCTCCCAAAAACCATGGGGTGATGACAAAATGCACATTAGTTTGGAGGATCAATGTGTGCTGCTCAACACAACATTCAGCAACTGCATGTCAAACAACTGGACAGGAAGTCAACACTACCCGAAGGATCTTGATGGTGCTGGAAATTACAACTGTTTCACTGGAGCCTCGCACATCGGAGAGCTTGGATACGAACAAACATGGGCTCGCTACGAGCCACAGATCACTGTGAAAATAGACTCTACTTATAAACTAAAATTTTCAGTCCCTCATACTGAGCAAAGTTTAAAACTCAATTTTCAATCTCAACTCAATGAGGTTGAAGGCAAAGACAATCAAGAGGAACAGTGGTATGGAATAGGTAAAATTAGCGTTACCGTTTCTGATGAAAAAAGCGTCGATGAAAAAGAGTGGAGAAGGCTTCAGGGGAACCTCTTGAATTCGTTCATTCCCATCAGTAATTATGCCTTTTGGGAAATGATGCGTTATCCAAAAAGGTTCCGCTCAGATCTAAGCTTACTTCAGAAAATCCACCCCAAGAAACGATGGTGGTTTGATCGCGCGGAGCGCTTACTCAACGTGGGTGAGAAAACGGATTAAGGGCCGCAGGGGTGGCATAGTAAGCACCTGCCGCTAGGATGCGGAATGCTTCGAAAAACTTCGCCAATTTTTGAAACTCAGGCCGGGCTTTGGCAAGATCGCAAAGTCATCGCAAATTGCAGATTGCTGCGCCGGTTTGAGCTTGGCGAAAGGTCGCTTGAATCGTTTAACCGATTCGGCATCGAGTGCATCCAGTCCGTCTAAAATGACAGGTCTCACTTTTTGTTGAGCGGGATAAGGAGCACTCACCCATTCATCAATATAGTCAGGCACTCGTAAACTACTGGCTGATGGACCTAAATGGCCCTCAGGAAACATCACATCAACTAAAGCAACAGTCGCCATTTTTTGTGGGGTCGATAACGTAAGCGGCCAGACGTCACCAGGCTTGTAAAGCTTGGTGAGATCGGGATCTGTTCCATACCCTTGGGTGCCCTAGCGGCGAGCTTCCTCCTTCAGCTTTGTGCCATAGTGGCCGCTGAAAATGGCGGAAGGGATCGCGTTGGCGGCGCTGGGCATGCCACGGGACCCGCCCAGACCCGCCCCCACGGTATCCATGATCTATTTCCCGACCAGTCCACTGGCATGAGCCGGTGGCAGCTGCACCAGGGGCTATTGATAAGCAGCGCCTATGCTGCACCCCCGACAGCAGTCGGGGGCCCAAAAACAAGCGGCCCGGCGACTCATCGAATCCTTCACGAGTTTCTGCGCCTTTACATTCCCGGGGTGAAGTTTCGGAACTATTTTTTTGGCATCCAGAGGCTTGGTCATCGCGGCTCGATGAATAAGAATGACGGGCACTCCGATTTTTTGACGATGCTTCTGCGTCAGTAACTCTGCGGCGCGAAGCTTGGGAGCCGGGTGCAAAACACCCTCCGGTGAGTCAGGGGTGTTCTCAATTCCCTCCTTCGTCCCGTAAATACCCACAAGCATCACACACTTCAAGCCCTGCAAGGTCAACGTATAGGCCACCTGCGCCCCGCCAGCCCCCGATCCAATGATCCAAACATCATACTCAGGCTTCGATTTGGAGGATGTGATAACTGGCATGGTATCGGGATAAAAATGATCGCAATCCCCCTACCTACGTCGAGAAACATTATGCCAAGCCTAGACTCTTGAACCAAAAAATCCTCATCCAGCAACAAGACCTCCGACACTTGCAAAAATGGGCGTTGATTTACCCACCCAGTTCAGCTTAATTCCCCCCACGCCTTTCCAGCACCCCATTTCTTTCATCATGCCTGTTTCAGATTACATCGTCACCATCGGACTCGAAGTCCACTGCCAGATCAAATCCAAGAGCAAGATGTTCTGCGCTTGCGCCACCAGCTTTGGCGAAGAGCCCAATAGCAATATCTGCCCGGTCTGCCTCGGCCTTCCCGGCGCCTTACCCGTGCTCAACCAACATGCCATCGAGCAGACCATCCTCGCCGGTATGATGATCGACTGCACTACGCCGGAAATTTCCAAGTGGGATCGGAAGAACTACTTCTACCCAGACATGCCAAAAAACTTCCAACTCACCCAGTTTGACCTACCGCTCTGCATCGGCGGAGGCGTGCCACTCTACGACCTCGCCTACCCGAAGGAAGTGCAGAAAAACATCCCGAACCCAGGAAAAACGGTCAAACTCACGCGTATCCACCTCGAGGAGGATGTCGCTAAATCAACCCACCACAGCAATAACTCCACCATCGACTTCAACCGCGCGGGCACTCCCCTCATGGAGATTGTCACCGACCCAGATATCGACACTCCAGAGGAAGCCTACGCTTACCTCAAGTCCCTCCAGCAAATCCTCATCTACGGGGGCATCTCAGACGCCGATATGGAAAAAGGCCAAATGCGCTGCGACGTTAATATATCTCTCCGTCCTCACGGCCAAAAAGAACTCGGCGAAAAAGTAGAGCTCAAAAACCTCAACTCCATCTCTGCGGTGCGTAACTCACTGCACTACGAAATCCTTCGCCAGGCCGAGGAACTCGATGCCAACATCGCCCAGATTCAATCAACCCGCCGCTGGGACGCCTCCATGGGCGAAACACAAATGATGCGCACCAAGGAAGACGCCCACGACTACCGCTACTTCCCCGAGCCCGATCTCCTCCCAATCAAAACCGCCGATCTCGTCGAAAAAATGCGACCTCACGTGCCCGAGCTCCCCCATGAAAAGCGCGACCGATTCGAAAAAGATTTCGGCCTCAACGCCTACGATGCCTTCGTCATCACCAGCGACCAAAACCTTGCCAACTACTTCGAAGCCGCCGCTACAGAGCCGAAGCTCGGCAAAAAAATAGCCAACTGGATCACCAACAGCCTACTCGCCAAACTCAACGAAACCAACACCAGCATCAAAGACTGCCCACTCCCTGCGGGCCGCATTCTCGAGCTGGTCAAACTTATCGAAGCCGGCACCATTTCAAATAATCAAGGCCGCGATGTCTTCGCCGCACTTTGGGGGAAATCAGACAACACCCCAGCCGACATCGCCAAATCCATGGGCTTTGAACCCGCCGACACCGGAGCGATCGAAGGCATCATCGATGAAGTCATCGCCGCCAACCCCGACAAAGTCGCCGAAATCCAAGGAGGCAACGAAAAACTGCTCAACTTCCTCGTCGGTCAAGTCATGAAAGCCTCCAAAGGCAAAGCCAACCCAAAAATGGTCACCGACACCCTAAAAGGGAAATTGCTCTAGCCTCCGCGCCCGCCCAAACTTGCCGTCATGTCCCTTGAGCTCATCAAATTCCTTGAAACGGTTTTTTCTAAGAATGAACTATCACCCGTCCTTATCGGCGGGTTGGGCGGTTCAACATCATGGCTTCGCTCGATCTACCCTAGATATAGACTTCGTCCTTTGCTCCGATGACAAAGAGCGGTTGGGCAAAGACCTATTGGACATTCGTAAGCAGCTACAGTATAATCGCACAAAGATCAGCGCTGAGGAGTTACTTCAACTCTGCAAAAAATACGGTCCCTCAGAAGCTTACCACACCATTACCCATCCCTAAACTCTAAGAAAAAAATGGATTTGCCTCTCATATTCCATCGTAATGGATACCCTCCTGAAATACAGGGGCCAATGCCAATGAGTCATTATGCGAAATGGATAAGCCAGAACCTCCGAAATCTTTACGACAACGATTCTCTCGAAGAACATCGCCTCCGCGACATAAAAAACATTAACGGCATCCCCTTTTCATTTCATCCTGAGGACCTTTCCACATCTCGTTAAAAAGCCCCCCTACTTTTAAAATATTCATGAAATCACTTATAGCATCCATCCTCATCCTCACAACACTCCCCATTTTCGCTGGCGTTTACGGAGATCTTGAGTTTGGCGACGACCGCGATACCGTCACCCGCAAGCTACAAAAAAGCAAGCTAGTGACACAAACCATCAACTCATCGCTGATGTCGCGCACCGGTCTCAATGGGATATTCAAATGCAAAACCCAACTTGCGGGGCTCAGCTACCACCTCTACTTCAATTGGGATGCCGATGGAGGGCTGCAAGAAGTCACACTGCGCTCTGAGAGCATTCAGAAATCCGACTACAGCTCCACTCTCTACAAGGCATGGGGTGCTGCGGGAAAACTCTTCACCCAGGTTTACAAAGCCCCAGCCCAGAATGCCGGATTTCCTGACAAATTAACCATCGCCAATGGCGGTATGATGATGTCCCACATCTGGCACAAAGGCAATGACCAGTCGATCCTGATGGGCACGGGCATCGAAAATGACGAATGCTTCCTTGCGATCCGCTTTGTCAACCAACGCATTGAACCCGTTAGGATTCAGTGAAACCTGAGCCCCGCCCCGCTATCGAGGATGTTCATGCTCAGGTTTATTTTTAGCCTCCGTTTTCTCAAGCTCTGCCACACTAAGCTTGCTCACCGTCGTTCGGAATACCCCCACTGATTTGCCAGCATTGGTTTCGGGACGGGCATTGTAAAAGGCAACCACGCTGAGTGCATCATCAGGTACACGCACTGAGGTATTGATCAGTGAAACCTTATTCCTAGAAGCGAGCACGGCCTCTATACGGTGGCGGCCACCATTTTGAGTTAGCTTCAAACTCCGCCGCTGCCCCGGTGCCAAAACTCTCGGCTTTTGAGCGTCGACCACAAACATCACGGGCTCGCTCGAAAAATTTCTCACCAAAAGATTTTTTTTCCGTAATGCCTTGGCACCCAAGTTCAGCACACTCAGCTTGGGGGCCTTCGCCCATGGTTTCTCAGACCTTGTCCTCGGCAAAAGAAGCACCAAGGTCTGAGATGCAGCTGGCAGAGAGGGAATCACCAAATAGCTCACATAACTTTTTGAATCGCCCTCGGCTCTTCGGTAGAGCTTGATCGGTAATTCTGACGGCACCTTCTGAATCCCCGTCGCATTGTTAAAACCTATGCGAAGCCGACTCCAGCCCGAGCTCTCATCCAGCTCATGGTCTGGCTTAAAATACAACGCCGCTGGCGGCACCGCACCTCGAAGCGGAGGCAACAAAACAGCATGTTTACCAGATCCTGATTCCGACGAACCGGGACCACTCGGCCTCTTTGGCATGTGATATCGTCTCTGAGGAATGGGGCCAAGCGCCATCACAGAAACATACGCGCTGGCCCTCGATGGCTCCTCCTGTAATTCATTCTGAGGCTGAGCATTGAGCCAGCCCACACAGTGCAGCCAAATGAAAAATACCTTACCTAGCTCACCGAGAGCATGGCTTCCATATCGATACCTGTAATCTTGTTTCATACTTCGTTCGTGGATAACCAGCGGAAAGATTGAATCACAAATTCCCGCCCAAACTTCTGATTGATTGACGATAACTCACCCTCCTTGAGTTCACCCGTGCTACGATCAACCATCAATGAAGTAGCCGTCGCTTTGTTCAACATAGATCCAGCTGCTGGACCTACCATCGCAGCCGCCTGCACATAATCGGCCGAACGCATCACCACGGCTTCGAGATACGCTTTCGCTACGATGGCCCCACTTTCATCACGAGACTCACCATAACACCTAATGATAAAGCTATCTCCCCTCACACTCATTGCGGGAGCCATCGGCTCAAGGATATCGCCTTGAGTCAAAAACCCCGGAATTCCCCAGGCTTTTGAGGTCGGCTGCTTATCCACATCCAACTTCCAGCGTTCTATAGCATCATCCCGATTATAATCATTCGTCACTGTTGTTGTCGTTAGAAATGGAGCCACCTCATACTTCTCATTCAATCCGGACCGCGTGATGGCGGCCTCAATCGTCCCACACATCATCGGTGAAGATTTTTGAAAATCGACAGGCTTAGCAGCAAGCCTCCGATTCACAAAATCAGACAGAGAAACAAAAGGTCCACGCAGCTTCACCTCTTTGACGATCTCTTCTGCAAGCGTTGCCATTTCAGCTTCATTCAAAATACGACCTCCAGACCAACCGCCCTTGACCGCAACACCAGTCTGATCAGTCTCCACCGCATCCTGAGGCTTCTGAAAACGGGCAAACACAGAACGTGAACCGCCGCCCACCGCCCCTGCCTTGGTAGTGCGGACCCGTCCCTGAAGTCCGGACAAAAATGAAATCCACGCTTTGACGGAGGTCGAATTCACATTAAAAGCCCCCCTGTTTTTCAAGAGATAAGCATGATGCCAAAACCCAAATTCCAAACCATCCGCGCCATTGATCTTGGCGACCACTTCACCAAATCTTGCCATCTTCCCCATCGCAGATACATTGATCTGGTAGCGAGGATTCCATAAAGATTCACCTCGATCAGGATGCCAATCAAAAGACGAACCGTCAGCTTCTATCGGAACGCCGGATAAAAAATACTGATCCCACAAATTTTGATTCACCTCAAAGACAATATCATAAGGTAACACCTCATCCTTCGAACTCAGAGTTATCCCATCGACCACTTTGGTCACAGCTTGACTACCAATCTGAAGCAATCCGTTCGAATTGAGCCCACGAGTCCTCGGCCCATGATCCATAGGATACGGGTCAGTTCCCCCGATCGCCTCATCCCAACTTGATTTTTGATTCCCTGAATAGGGCCCGCCCAGAGACAATCGAGCACTGGTGTCAAAAGGCGCATGAATATCAGCCAGCGAACTCCCCACAAGATAACTAGGATGCCAAGAATAAGGGCTTAATTGCGCATGACGTAATGCCCCCATCGATAACGCCCCATACTTGGCGGAGGGCAAATCAAACATCACCGCAGCAGGCTCGGCAGAGAACTGAGACGCCAAACCGAATGGCGATTTGCTAAAATAACCACCCTCATTCAAAGAAGGAATATCGTTCACATCCCTCGGTGAAAGAGGCGAAAACTGCTGTAACCAACCGCCACCACTATTCGTATACCACTCTTTCGCGCAGGCCGACACAGGTGAGCGAGTCACCAGCCCAGACCTCACATTCCACTGCGCAATCGTTGCCGGATGATAAACCACATGATCTGAAGTCCATCGGCCAGAGCGCATGGGCGGCATGTTAGCCTCTGTCGCCGACTCATCCAGCCACAACAATTTACTGCCGAACTGATGCAATGCCGGAGGGTTTTTCCCAGGTGATTCCTGAAACGATTCCAAATAGCCGAACTCTTCAATCGAAGCCGCCTGACTACTCCCCCACCAACTTGCATAATACCAGTAATTATAAGTCGACACCCCACCATTCCCATTATTGATCAGTTGCAGCGTAGGAAACTGAGTTGCGGCGAGCGAAGTAATGCTAGCGACACTTTGTGTCGCCGTGCCATTGGCCGATTTAAGAACAAAAGGAAAGTTATCAAATAAAACGGGCCACGGCTCGTAATACTTGATTTCACCTAACTTCATCTCAGCAAACACAGTATCATCGATCGTTCGCCAACCGCTTTTTCCCTCCATCACCGGATCGCCATTTTCATCCACCCCGGGCTCCATCCACTCGACCTGTAACTTAAAGCCGCCCTCGTAGTCATGAAAAAAATGATCAGCCCCCTGCTCATTTTTCGCACTCAGACGATTGGTTGAAATATCGTCTTTGTTATATTTTTGGATTCCTACCTGCTGGCTTGAATGATCTGGAGCATTCACACGCGGCGAAAAAACAAGACATTCTCCCGGACCAAACTGAGTGGCATCCAGCACAAAACCCAAATAACGATCATCAGGAAACATATCGATCCGCCGCCCGCCGCGAACTCCACCCTTCGGTTGGATTTTGAACGGCCCGATATGCTCACCGTCACGATTCAACTTCCCCCAAAGATCCAGATGATACTCGGGCTCAGGGTAAAGCACCTTCAACCGCTCGACTTCAGTCTCATCAAACACCATGTGAAAACTATTTTTTCTTCTGAATGGATTGGGCATCAACACAATCAACTCTTGGGTTTGCAAGGATACATTATAGGGATTCCACAGGCAGACACGCGGCATGAGATGAGACCGTAATGACCCCTGCGTCCCCGCCTCCCCCTCAGTATGACTGAAGTAATAATGCCACCGCACATCAGTCATTACCGGATGAATTTTCGGTGCTTTCGACGCCCACTGCGCCCCATCAAAAGTCAGCCCATCCGCTATCCCATGCGGCCAGTCTATCCTTGGCCGACTCCGTGTTGAGCTGCTATCTCGATGGCTCACCTGCGCCTCTATCTCCCCCGAGGCTAACCCCTTCAGAGATTTCATTCTCCCCCAGTATCTCAAAGCTCCAAAGGAGGGACCCAACACCGCGTGCCTTGGCCCTGGAATAATAGGCGTATCACTTGAGAAAGCAAAAGCCGCCACCGAGGAGTCAGCCGAAGCAAAAGAAACGATCTCCCGCCCCGGATCCCCAAACAACAAAGGCGACAGATCCTTCTTCAAACTACCCAGCACCACATCCACAAACAAACCCTCCCCATGAGTGGTCAAATGATGAAAATCCGCCCCCAATGCCCGATCGAGCTGCTTGCGTTTTACTTCTGTGCCACCAATCATTGCGACACTCCGATCCGTGATCATCTTGCCGTATTTTCCTTTGGCCGCATCAGAATATTCCTGATAGGGAGCTTCCCCACCAACCGACTGAATCGATGTCGGGTTATCAGTCTGACTCGCCAAAAAGGAAATTTGAGGGTCGCCTGCTGCGTCAGGATCGAGCGCGATCGAGGCCTTTTGATTATTGTCTGAAACATACCAGGCGTAGGATCCATGACCCCCGCCGCTCAGCACATCCACTTTCTCCACAAGCACCCGATGATCAGTATAGTCTGCCGCATTGTAATCTCGGCCCAAAGTCCCCCGCCCCAGCAACTCGACCACATGAGGATCACTGCCGCCCAACAAACGAGCTGGGAGCAGCGTCGGCGACCGGCGACTCACTAACCAACCTTCTAAAAGAGCCTCCCTCCATTTCCCCTCACTAAGACTCGATTCGGTCTCCCGAAGATCCGAATAAATCCCCTGATGAGGATAGGGGCCCACACGATTATCAGGAGCTTTACCAATCAATGGCCATTCCCTATCACCCGACCGAAACGTCGTTTTCCACACCCCCAACCAATTCCGGTTAGCCAAGGTTTCGGCACCAGAGGGATCTTCTAAAATGGCCGCCCGCGCCGTAACTCGCTGATCGGGACCGGCAAGCCGCTGAAGCTCGCCCAAGGCCATCATCAACGCCAACCTGGCATTGGCCCTAGCCTCCTGCTGATGGTGGCCGCGGCCAGATGACCTCAGTTCAATCGCAGACAGGGAAAGCATCGCCAACGCAATCATCACAAGTAACACCATCACAGAGACGGTGGCGATCAATGCAAAGCCAGATCGGGCCTCACTTTGACGGTGCATATTCCAGAAGTCCCCCTGCATGACAGAGCCACCCTCGCACGCTAACCGTTAGCTATCAAACTTATTACATAATTATTTCTGGCCTTTTAACTTAGGGACGCGTCATTTCTTTGCCCGACCCCTTTCCCGACCCCTTTCCTAGGCGATCTTCTCGGACTCGCAGCCCCGCCACCGCCCGCAGAGTCAGCGAAAAAAACACCGTAGAGGGTCCCTCTCAGCCCATTCGGCGCAAGATGTCAGAAAATATTCATAAAATAACTCAGTGCACCGAGAATCAGCGCATGCCGAATTCCTAACGCCATGGCAAGGACAGGTTTTTGAGGATATTTAAATATCCATTCAGAAGAGGCTTCGTTACCTTGAATGATTTTTAAGGGTCACGGAAATAAATAGAGTGCCTTAGATTCGCAGAGATTTCCTCTCATCAGCAAGGCAACTTTCATCTTCGTATCTCGGGATATTCGAGCGGGAAGGCAACGTAGCTGATGGATAAAAGATCAAGAAGATAGGGTGCTTTTTTTCTTTCCGCGGACCTAAATATTCATCCCAAGCCATCTTTATAACTTCTACATGATCCCCAATACCCAAGATTTTAATATCCTCCAGTAAATGGCTATCAAAAAGTCCACCAGTACTCGTGAAAAACTGGTGGAACCCTCCATTGTTAACCTGTGAATCTAGGCTGATTAAAGTATAAACCATTCTCCAATGCTTTAGCAGTTTGTGAACCTTGCTTTGGTATCTTCCTTTTGCTGTATCCAAAGCCTCAGCCGCGCAATCGAGTGCTTCTATAGCCAAATTTTCATCATTAACGTCAAGGGCCTTGGAATTCAATCCCCTAGGTTTAGCCCAAGTTTCCTAGAATCATTCTAAACAACCCTAAAATCCACTATTTCAAAATGATAACTTCATCATCGTGAATTAGTTGACTTTTCAAAATGTCGATGTAGTGCCTAATTTTAAATTTAATTATTGACTTCTCATCTAACACGGTGTATTTTTCCTGAGCGTGTATTTCAGGATCAAAACGATCAAAGGAACGAAC
>Ga0256845_1002981_pt1 | contig 11799 bp, 10 predicted proteins | sample RiftiametaG_FD_189101 | JGI IMG/M metagenome (GOLD analysis project Ga0256845, IMG submission 189101) | Tube worm associated microbial communities from hydrothermal vent at the East Pacific Rise, Pacific Ocean - Riftia | ecosystem: Host-associated > Annelida > Integument > Unclassified ... | reverse complement strand
TATTTACAAAGTTCCGCCAAATTTTTAATTTGGCTTTTAAGATTGATAAGTTAAAAACAAAATATAAAAATTTGGCTCTGTGCTAAACCCGAAATTTATCGTATTTTTATACGCTACGTTTTCATACGCAACGTCTCCGGGCTTCGCCCTGTTACTATGACTTTCTACGCTGCGCTGCGAACTCATAGCAACAATGGCTATAAACCATTTTATATTTTAAAATACTTCGTATATTTCAAAATATAAAACGATTCATAGCCAAATCGTTAGCAGAAAGTTCCCAACAGAAACCAAATAATAATCGTCTAAATGAAATTATACCTGAAATATCTATTACTCTTTTTAAGCTTTTTAGGGATTGCTCAAAGTAATTCTCAAAATGATAGTGTTTCTACTAATCAAATTGATTTATTGAATTCGGAATATAAAGACTTTGTATTTGTGAAAAATACTATTTATGCAATATCTCAAAATAATGATTTAGTTGCTATTGACTTTAAAAAAGATAATTACAAAATAATTAAAAAAAACATCAATGCAATCGCTAAAAAATCCAATAATGAAATAATAATTGGTAGTAAAGAAGGTGAAATATTCACTTTAAATAAAAGGCAAAAGATTAAAAAAACAGATAAAATTGATGCAGAAATATTTTCTATATTAATAAATTCAAAAGATGAATATGTAATATATTCTAACAAATCTATTTACTATAATGGAAAAGATTATATACCAAAAAAGGAAACTAATTTTTATGGAAAAGTTAGAGCAAAATATACTGGAACTCAATTAATAGAACCTGACTACATTTATTTGGACAAAATGAATTTCGTGTGGTTTGCGTATGATGAAGGTGAATGGGGAGGAAATGTTTGCTTTTTTGATTTGAATAAAAAAGAATTTATTTATGATAATTGGTTGAGTCTTGATGATGATGTTAAATATTTAGACAGAAATAACTATTTCAAAAAATTAAATGAAAAATTTCCAGAAATAATTAAAGTCACAGAAAGAGATACTGTTTATAAATACCCCTATGATTTAAGTATTTCAAGTGTAACTAAAGGTGTTGCTTATAATAACACAGATGATCTATTCATAACTTCAAGCGGTGGGGGGCATACTATGATATATGCTACTAAAAATGACTTTCATTATTATGTTGATGGAACTATTGTGAAAATTTCAAAAAAAGAGAAAGATTATTATAAATCTTGCTTTGACCAAGAAATTCTTGAGAATGAGAAATATAAGATTGCTTTTGAGAGAAATTTTATGGGTTTTAAAAACAAAGACAGAGAATTAAGAGAAAATATATTGACTGAAAATGAAATAAATAAATTAGGACCAATTACATTCAACAAATTTGATAATAAACTTTACTTCTTTAGCTCAAAAGGTTTTTACACTTTAAATAATTTGGACTGTACTTTTTCAAAAAAACTATATTTTAGTCCAAAACTAACTTGCAAATCACAATACGAGAGAGATTATTGTCTTCATTTAAACGTAATTAAATTTGAGTTTATAAGTGAAAAAGAAATTATTTATCTAACCAAAAATAATGGAATCGGATATTACAATGGAGAAAGTGTTAAATATTTTAGATGAGCGGAATAACAAAACCATCTGCCAACAAAGACGTATATAATAACCTTATTCCTCTTCTTTTGTTCTTTCTTGTTTTTTAATTGAATTTATGAAATGTAAACTTAAGAAGTATATAATTTATTGCTAGTTAAAGTCTACTTACGAAAATCCTCGCGGATTTTCTATTCGGTTTGTATTTGCTAAATTAGTGACTTAAACCACGCAACTAATCTTACACAAACCGATAAGCGTAATTTCCAAAAATCATCTTCAATTTTAAAAAATATAAAACCTATTATTTTCTAAAACTCTAATTAACTACATTTGCAATCGCAAAAACCAAAGTATTGGTTCTTGTGTCTTTAATATAATTATCTAAAGAAAATGAAAGCAGGAATTGTAGGATTACCAAATGTAGGAAAATCGACCTTATTTAATTGTTTATCAAATGCAAAAGCACAAAGTGCAAACTTTCCGTTTTGTACTATCGAACCTAATATTGGTGTAGTAAATGTGCCAGATTTAAGATTAGAAAAATTAGAAGAATTGGTAAATCCAGAACGTGTTTTACCTGCAACAGTAGAAATTGTAGATATTGCAGGTTTAGTAAAAGGAGCCAGTAAAGGTGAAGGTTTAGGAAATCAATTTTTAGCAAATATTCGCGAAACCGATGCTATTTTACATGTATTACGTTGTTTTGATAATGATAATATTATACATGTTGATGGTAATATAAATCCTATTCGAGATAAGGAAACTATCGATATGGAATTGCAGTTAAAAGATTTAGAAACTGTAGATAAAAAACTTGATAAAGTAAAACGTGCTGCAAAAACGGGTAATAAAGAAGCCCAAAAAGAAGAAGCTGTTTTATTAAAAATAAAAGAAAATTTAGAAGCTGGAATTTCTGTAAGAACTTTGGAATTCAGTGACGAAGATTATGCAGATTTTGTTAAACCATCTCAATTTATTACAGATAAGCCTGTAATGTATGTTTGTAATGTAGATGAATCTGCTGCAGTTTCAGGAAATGCTTATGTAGAGCAAGTTCGCGACGCTGTTAAAGATGAAGATGCTGAGGTTTTAGTGCTTGCAGTAGGTATTGAAGCCGATATAAATGAATTGGATGATTATGAAGAACGCCAAATGTTTTTGCAAGATATTGGATTAGAAGAAGCTGGTGCTGCAAAATTAATTCGTTCGGCATATAAGCTTTTAAAGTTGCAAACTTATTTTACGGCAGGTGTAAAAGAAGTTCGTGCGTGGACTGTAGATATTGGCGCAACTGCGCCACAAGCAGCGGGTGTTATTCATACCGATTTTGAAAAAGGTTTCATTCGTGCTGAAGTTATTGGTTATAATGATTATACTACTTACGGCAGTGAATCTAAAGTAAAAGAAGCTGGCAAAATGCGTGTTGAAGGAAAAAACTACATAGTAAAAGATGGAGATGTAATGCATTTCTTATTTAATGTGTAGTTTATAATGTTATTTGCATCAATTAAATCTAAAAAATATTTTTGGGTAAATGGTTTAAACAATGTGCCTTTTTCATGAATAATTTCTTTTTACATTTACTTCTTTTATTCTATTTTTGATATTAGAGTAAGAATGTTTTTATTCCTTCAACTTTATTTTGTGTAATTGGAATGACAATAAATTTATAAAAGAGTATGAGTTAATCATAGAAATATTTAATAAATAATGCCTTTAATAAAAATTGAAACAGAAATTAAAGCGGATATTCAAACTTGTTTTGATTTGGCTCGCGATATAGATTTTTATCAGAAAACGTTAAAACATTCTAGTGAAATTGCGATTGATGGAAAAACAACAGGCTTAGTTGAGGCAAATGAATATGTGACATGGGAAGCAAAACATCTTGGTTTTGTTCAGCATTTAACTTTAAAAGTAACCGAATTTCAAAACCCTAATTTATTTGTAGATGAAATGGTTAAAGGTGATTTTAAATCATATAAACACGAGCATATTTTTTTTAAAAGAGATAATAAAACATTAATGATTGATAGATTCTATTTTGAATCACCTTATGGTATTTTTGGAAAATTAGCAGACTGGTTATTTTTTAAAAGGTATATGATAAACCTTTTAATAACTAGAAACAAACTACTAAAAGAAAAAGCAGAATCTATATAATAAGTCTTTTTGAGCATCGTAATTTCTTTCTTCTAAACATTTCCCATTAAATACTCTCAGTTTATCTTTGTTTGATGAAATCTACTAAAACTTTTGTTTATGGTATTCTAATAGGGATTCTTGGTATTGTGCTTTTTTCATCAAAAGCTATTATGGTAAAGCTAGCTTATCAGTATGAAGTTGATGCACTTAGTATTTTACTATTATGAATGGTGTTTTCATTCCCATTTTATATTGTTGTGGCTTTTATATTTAGAAAGAAAGAAAATTTAAGCGAAACCACAACAAAAGATTTTGCATGGGTTGTTTTCTTTGGTGTTGTTGGATATTATTTAGCGAGTTATTTTGATTTTGTTGGACTAGCATACATAAAGGCAAGTTTAGAAAGAATCATTTTGTTTTTGTACCCAACAATTGTTATTCTTTTAAATAAACTGTTTTTTAAAAAGAAAATAACTTTAACACAAGGAATAGCGATTCTACTCACGTATTTGGGGATAGTAATTGCCTTTTGGGATGAAGTAACTATTTCTGGAAGTGACACTTATTTAGGAGGCATTTTTGTAATACTTAGCGCTATAACATATGCGTCTTATTTAGTTGGTAGTGGTTGGTTAATTCCAAAATTTGGTGTTGTTAAATTTACCACGTATGCTATGATTGTTTCTTGCTTTTGTGTGTTTATTCATTATGGTTTAGTATCAAAGATTAGTATTTTCGGTTTTCAAAAAGAAGTATATGTATTGGGTTTTTTAATAGCCATTTTTGCTACAGTTATTCCATCATATTTAGTCTCAACTTCTATTAAAATGATTAACTCTTCAAACTTTGCTGTTATTGCTGGCATTGGTCCAATTTCTACAATTATTTTAGCTTCTGTTTTTTTAAATGAACACTTAACTTTACTACAATTATTAGGTGCTTTGATTGTAATTATAGGTATAATATTTGTGTCTTTAAAAAAGGAAAACAAACAGTAGTATATTGTTCTCAACAAAAGCAATTTTATATTGTTAATTACTTTGTGTAAATGCTGTTTTATTTTTTAAAGCGTTGTATTATATTAGCATTATATCCTAAAATTTCGCTCAGTAAACATGGCAGAACAATCTACTTATACCGAAGATAATATACGTTCACTCGACTGGAAAGAGCATATCCGTATGCGTCCAGGAATGTATATTGGTAAGTTAGGCGATGGTAGCTCTCCAGACGATGGTATTTACATTCTTTTAAAAGAAGTACTCGATAATTCTATCGATGAGTATGTGATGGGAGCAGGTAAAACCATTGAAATTTCTATACAAGGCACAAAAGTAACGGTAAGAGATTATGGTCGAGGCATTCCGTTGGGTAAAGTGGTAGATGTAGTGTCTAAAATGAATACTGGTGGAAAATACGATTCTAAAGCGTTTAAAAAATCGGTAGGTTTAAATGGTGTTGGAACAAAAGCTGTTAATGCATTGTCGTCGTTTTTTAGAGTGGAATCTACACGTGATAATAAAAGCGCTTCCGCAGAATTTGAACAAGGAAACTTAACTAATCAAGATTTATTAGATGATACGTCGCGCAGAAAAGGAACAAAAGTTTCGTTTATTCCAGATGAAATAATCTTTAAAAACTATAAATATAGAAGTGAGTATGTTATTAAAATGCTTAAAAACTATGTGTATTTAAACACGGGTTTAACTATTGTTTTTAATGGCGAAAAGTATTTTAGTGAAAACGGATTAAAAGATTTATTAAGTGAAAAAATTAATGAAACCGATTTACTATATCCAATAATTCATTTAAGTGGAGAAGATATTGAAGTAGCAATAACACATAGTAAAACACAATACAGCGAAGAGTATAATAGTTTTGTAAACGGACAAAACACAACACAAGGAGGAACGCATTTAACGGCTTATAGAGAGGCTTTTGTAAGAACTATTCGAGAGTTTTACGGAAAAAATTATGATGCATCCGATATTAGAAAATCTATAGTTTGTGCCATTGCTATAAAAGTAATGGAACCTGTTTTTGAAAGTCAGACTAAAACAAAATTAGGTTCAACCGATATGGGTGGCGATTTGCCAACCGTTAGAACATTTATAAACGATTTTTTAAAAACATATTTAGATAATTATTTACATAAAAATTCTGAAACTGCTGAGAAAATTCAACGTAAAATTTTACAAGCAGAACGCGAACGTAAAGAATTATCAGGAATAAGAAAGTTAGCAAAAGATAGAGCTAAAAAAGCAAGTCTTCATAATAAAAAACTACGTGATTGTCGCGTGCATTTTGGAGACACTAAAAATGAAAGAAATTTAGAATCTACTTTGTTTATAACCGAGGGAGATTCGGCATCTGGTAGTATTACAAAATCGCGCGATGTAAATACGCAGGCAGTTTTTAGTTTAAAAGGAAAACCACTTAATTGTTATGGATTAAGTAAAAAAATAGTTTATGAAAATGAAGAGTTTAACCTTTTACAAGCAGCTTTAAATATTGAAGAATCACTTGAAGATTTACGTTATAATAATGTGGTAATTGCAACCGATGCTGATGTAGACGGAATGCATATTCGTTTGTTATTAATTACATTTTTTCTTCAATTTTTTCCAGAAGTTATAAAAGAAGGTCATTTATATATTCTACAAACACCATTGTTTAGAGTAAGAAATAAGAAGGAAACAGTTTATTGTTATTCAGAAGAAGAACGACGTAATGCTATTGAAAAACTAAAGCCTAAACCAGAAATAACACGATTTAAAGGTTTAGGAGAAATTTCGCCAGATGAGTTTAAATATTTTATAGGGGAAGATATTCGTTTAGACCCAATTATGTTAGACGATAATATGTCTATTGAAGATTTACTCTCTTTTTATATGGGTAAAAATACACCAACCAGACAAGAGTTTATTATAAATAATCTAAAAGTGGAAATGGATTTAATTGAAGAGGAGAAATAATATGAAAAATGCAAGATTAGGTATTACCGTTTTTGCAGTAGTTCTATTGGTAGTTTGGATTGCTAAACTAGATTTTAGTGATTTAAGTTATAATAATAACAGTACCGCTTATTTAGGAATTTTAATAATGAGTTTATTAATCATTTTTGGAGTTAGACAAATAAAGAAGAATAAAAAATAACATTTCTGATTCAGAATTGATATAAATATGATTGAAGAAAACGACGATATAATTAACGAGCAAGACAAACCACAGGAAACCATTACCAGAATTACGGGAATGTATAAAGAGTGGTTTTTAGACTATGCATCGTATGTAATTCTAGAGCGTGCAGTTCCAGCAATAGAAGACGGTTTTAAACCTGTGCAACGTCGTATCATGCACTCTATGAAGGATTTAGATGATGGTCGTTATAATAAAGTTGCAAATATTGTAGGTCATACCATGCAATATCATCCACACGGAGATGCAAGTATTGCCGATGCGATGGTTCAAATAGGTCAGAAGGATTTGTTAATCGATACTCAAGGAAACTGGGGGAACATATTAACAGGCGATAGGGCAGCAGCATCACGTTATATTGAAGCGCGTATTTCTAAATTTGGATTGGATGTTGTTTTTAACCCAAAAATAACTGAGTGGCAAGCCTCTTATGATGGTCGTCGTAAAGAACCAGTAAATTTACCAGTTATGTTCCCGTTGCTTTTAGCACAAGGTGGCGAAGGTATTGCAGTTGGTTTATCAACCAAAATATTACCACATAATTTTATTGAACTTATTGATGCTTCAGTAAAGCATTTACAAGGCAAACGTTTTACAATTTTACCAGATTTTCCAACTGCGGGTGTTGCAGATTTTTCTAATTACAATGATGGTTTACGAGGAGGAAAAGTACGCGTTAGAGCAAAAATTTCTCAACTCGATAAAAACACATTAGTAATTACAGAAATTCCATTTGCTACAACCACATCATCGCTTATAGATTCTATCTTAAAAGCAAACGAAAAAGGTAAAATTAGAGTTAAAAAAATAGAGGATAATACAGCAGCCGAAGTTGAAATTCTTATTCATTTACCTTCTGGCTTATCACCAGATAAAACTATTGATGCTTTGTATGCATTTACAAATTGCGAGTCGTCAATTTCACCATTAGGCTGTGTTATTGAAGATAATAAACCATTATTTGTTGGTGTTACTGAAATGTTACGTCGTTCAACAGATAATACAGTTCAGCTTCTTAAAAGCGAATTAGAAATTAGGTTAAGAGAGTTTGAAGAGCAATGGCATTTTGCATCATTAGAACGAATTTTTATAGAAAACAGAATTTACCGCGATATTGAGGAAGAAGAAACTTGGGAAGGTGTAATTAGAGCTATTGATAAAGGATTACAACCGCATATAAAACATTTAAAAAGAGCTGTTACAGATGATGATATTGCAAGATTAACAGAAATTAGAATTAAACGTATTTCTAAGTTTGATATTGATAAAGCACAACAGAAAATAGATGCTTTAGAAGACCAAATAGCAGAAGTAAAACATCATTTAGCTAATCTTATAGATTATGCTATTGCATATTTTACGAGGTTAAAAAAGGATTATGGTGAAGGACGTGAGCGTAAAACAGAAATTAGAATATTTGCGGATGTTGATGCTACAAAAGTTGTTATTCGAAACACAAAACTTTATGTAAATAGGGAAGAAGGATTTATTGGTACATCATTACGTAGAGATGAATATGTTTGCGATTGCAGTGATATTGATGATATTATTGTTTTTACCAAAGAAGGTAAAATGATGATTACCAAAGTAGGTTCTAAAACATTTATTGGTAAAGATATTATTCACGTAGCAGTATTTAAAAAGAAAGACAAGCGTACCATTTATAACATGATTTATCGCGACGGTAAAGGAGGCCCGTCATATATAAAACGTTTTGCAGTAACTAGTGTAACACGAGATAGAGATTACGATTTAACCAATGGAAATAAGAATTCTATGGTTTTATATTTTTCTGCAAATCCAAATGGAGAAGCTGAAGTTGTTACTATTTCATTACGACAAGCAGGTAGCATAAAGAAATTAAAATGGGATGTAAATTTTGCAGACATGCTTATTAAAGGTCGTGTTTCAAAAGGAAATCTAGTAACTAAATATTCTGTTAAACGAGTAGAATTAAAAGAAAAAGGAGTTTCCACATTAAAACCGCGTAAAATATGGTTTGATGATTCGGTACAACGATTAAACGTAGATGGAAGAGGTGAGTTAGTTGGTGAATTTAGAGGCGAAGACCGTATTTTAATTATCAATCAATCAGGAATTATAAAAACAATTATACCAGAAGTTACAACACATTTTGGTAATGATATGATTGTTATGGAAAAATGGATTCCTAAAAAACCTATTTCTGCTATTTATTTCAATGGAGAAAAAGAGCTTTATTATGTAAAACGCTTTTTAATTAAAAACGAAGGTAGAGAGGAATTATTTATTTCTGAGCATCCAAATTCGCAATTAGAAATAGTTTCAACCGATTGGAAACCTGTTGCAGAAATAGTATTTGCTAAAGAACGCGGAAAAGACAGAAAAGACAATTTAGAAGTTAATTTGGAAGAATTTATTTCTGTTAAAGGAATAAGTGCTTTAGGTAATCAACTTACAAGAGATAAGGTGAATCAGATTAATATATTAGAATCAATCCCTTATGAAGCACCAGAAGAAATACCTGCAGATGAAATTGAAGTAGTTGGTGAAGAAACTGTTTCTACTGAAAACACAGAACAACCCAAAAACGACGCTTCAGAATCAAAATCATCTAATAACAAGAATGATTCCGAAAATCTTGAAACTGATGACGAAGGGCAAATTACTTTATTCTAAACAAAAAAAGGTTCAATTTTTAAATTGAACCTTTACTTTTAAATATAAATGGGTATTTATCATTATTCACCCAATTTAGTGCTTGTATAGAATGTGCAGAATAAAATAATGTTTTACGCAATCCAGTTTCAACATTCATAGTTTCCATATAACTACCAATATAATCTCGATAAGGTTGGAAATCTGGTGTTGCAGGTTTAATAATTCTAACATTACTAAATACGATTTTTTCAATAACATCGGCATTATATGAACACACATATAAGCCAACAAAAGCTTCATTTCTTATGGAAATATTAAACGTTTTATTTCCAGTCAATTAGAGGTGAAGGGTAATAATTAATATTCATACGATTTAAAAAAGGTGTTTGATTTGCTAAGCGTAATTTAAAATTCTTCCAATCTCTGTTTTTTTGAGTTGTCCAACCAAGTTCAGAATAACAAATTGCCCTTGGAAATGCTAAATACTCCAATTCATCAATATTGCTAATGGTTTCAGACCAAAGAGGAGCTTCAATACCTAAGATGTTTTCCATTGGAATACCTTCATATGCTTCTGGACTCCATAGGTAAGCTGTATCTATTGGAATGTATCCAGCCCAATTTAAACCATGTTTTGAGAGTTTATCATATTGCATATCTAAATACATTTTTTTTGCAGGTGACATGATGATTTTTGTTTTTTTGCTCACTGCTGTTTGTGCATTTTCTTTACTAGACCAGAATTGAGATATAGAAGTAGAATCTAAATTCGCTGTTACTACTTCGTCCCATCCAATCATTTGTTTACCATATTTCTGGACAATTTTTTCTACTTTATTTACAAAATAGATATAATCGTTCTTTTTGGTAACATGACTTTCATCACCACCAATATGAAAATAAGGTCCTGGAGAAAGTGCAGTTATTTCGCGAACTACATCATCAATAAAACTGTAAACTGTATCTTTTCGAGTATCTAAAGTGCTCAAACCAACCCTCATTCCTTCATATAATTTTGGTGTTTTTCCATTTCCATTTAAAATTGGGTAGGAAACCGAAGCTGCATTGGTATGCCCAGGCATGTCAATTTCTGGAACAATTATGATATGATTTGTTGCGGCATAATTCACAATTTTAGTATATTCTTCTTGCGAATAAAAACCACCCGATTCGCCGCCAACTTCTGTGCTTCCTCCAATTTCAGTAAGCTTTGGCCATGATTTAATTTCGATACGCCATCCTTGGTCATCTGAAAGGTGTAAATGCAATACATTGTATTTATAATATGCCAAAACATCAATATATTTTTTTACATCTTCAACATTAAAGAAATGACGAGCAACATCTAGCATTGCTCCTCGATATTTAAACTGAGGATTATCCAATATTTTTCCAGTAGAAATTACCCATGTTTTTGTTTCTGTAAGCGTATCATTACTTGTTTCAGGAATTATTTGTCGTAAAGTTTGAATGCCTCTAAATGCTCCTTCTGCGGTGTTAGAATTTAAAATTATTGAGTCTTGAGTAATATATAATTGGTAAGATTCAGACTTAACTAAATTAATGTCATTTGATTGATTGATATATATAATAGTTTCCGTATTTGGAGTTTTATTTTCATTGACTTTTATCCCTAAATTGGTTTTAATTTTAATCTTGTCTGCTAAAAATAATCCAACTTCTTCAAAGCCTGCTGCTTTTGTAGAGGTGTATATAGCAGTATATTTATCTAATGCAAATCCGCTGTTAGTAGAAATTACATTTAAGGGTTTTGGAATAAAATTCTCTGTGGCTAAATCTGTTTTTGTAAAATTTATGATTCGCTTCTTTTTTTGTGTTGAGCAAGAAATGAAGGTAATTAGAAGAAGATAAGCTATTATACTTCTAGTTGCTATAATTTTTTTCATATTTTTAATTGAAATATATTTGAATGGTTAGATTTATATTTTGAGTTCAATCGATTTAATAATTTCATCTATAGATATTAAATAATCAAACCATAGTGTTTCTTCATTTCTGTTAAACCATGTAAGTTGACGTTTAGCAAATCGGCGTGTGTGTTTTTTAATTTCAGAAATGGAAAAATCTAAAGCCCATTCGTTATTTAAATATTTAAATAATTCTTTGTAACCAACCGTATTTAATGCATTTAATTGTTGATTAGAAAGAAGTGTTTTTACTTCATCTAACAAACCGTTTTGCATCATTATATCTACACGTTGATTTATGCGA
>Ga0256845_1002980_pt1 | contig 11801 bp, 11 predicted proteins | sample RiftiametaG_FD_189101 | JGI IMG/M metagenome (GOLD analysis project Ga0256845, IMG submission 189101) | Tube worm associated microbial communities from hydrothermal vent at the East Pacific Rise, Pacific Ocean - Riftia | ecosystem: Host-associated > Annelida > Integument > Unclassified ... | reverse complement strand
AATATAATTAAGCATAAATGTTGAATAAAATTTGACCTTTGGTTAATGCAGGGGGCTGTCAAATTATAGAGGCAACATCATGCCTAGATTGCAAGTGTTAAATGTTTAGGTTTTGGGGTATCATATCATCTTCGACAGAAAGTTATACAGTGAGGTCTTTGCATTAATATGAATAATCTATCAAGAGGTTTTATTTTTAGAGGAAAACATACTATTTTTTATATTCCCTAAATCGTATTGGGAGTTTTTGGAGGCGTAAATGAAGTTTAAAAACATTTTTTTTGATTTCTTTAAAACCTTATTACTGGTAGTCGTATTTTATAGCGGTTTGCTTTATGCTGATCAATATATGTTTCTTGATCTGCAGAATTATCCATATATATCGAATGATTTCCGCCCCTACTTCTTCGAAAGGGATCTGGCTACAGGTAACTTGATTAGAGTGCCCGATGTGCAGAACAGTTTTCAATTTAAAACTTACAATTTAGAATCACTAGACGATGCGGCTCTGTATAGAGTAGAAGTTAGACCTGTTCTACTTGAATGGAGGGGAACAATTGCACCGCTTGACAGTGAGGCCGATTCCGCTTCATTTTTATCAGGAAGTATGGCAGACAGTATTGATTTTTGCCTGAAGGAGAAATTGCCTTTAAGAAAAGTTCATATTGTTACTTACAGAGGCAATGTAGAGGCTGTGTCTTATGTGAATAATGCTGATCCAGTGCCTAAAATTGAGCTAATGGCAGCAAATCCTGAAGGCATGTTAGAAGGTCAAACAGCGATTGTTAAGGGGGGAGGCTCGTCTCTTTTGGAGGGTATCGTTCGAGGCTATCAAGCGGAGGGCAGGGGGAGAGTTCGGCTTTATTCTATAAATGACAAATATTATAGTAAACGAGGCTGGCAAGCAGAACCAAATAGAAGTGCCTGTGGTAATACCCCTCCTTTTTAAAGCAAAGGTCTCTATATTTTGAATTGGATGTTTAAATTTGGTGTATCATACTATTTTTATAGAAAGTTATAATAAGACCTTTGTATAAATATGCACAATTATCAAACATTCACTTTTTACCCACTTGGTAATTTTTTAAACCCAGCCTTAACCTTGTTAGGATAAAGTTTAAAGAAATTGCCACTTGAGCAAAAATTCAATTTTTTCAATCATCCGTATTTATGTAAAGTCCTCATAATGCCACTTTCAATAGAAAATGACACAAAAAGGCATCAAACCTATTCTTTATTCTTTAGATGAAAACACGCTGTTCTCTAAATCATATTAGAAGTTTTTTTTGGTATAAATGAAATTTAAAAACATTTTTTTTGGTTTTTTAAAAACCTTATTACTGGTCGTCGTATTCTGTAGCAGTTTGCTTTATGCCGACGGCCTTATGTTTCTTAATCTTCAAAATTATCAACCTGCTAACAATCTCCCTCCTTACTTTTTTGAAGTAGAACCAGTCACAGGTAATTTAATAAAAGTCTTCGACATAGAGAATGATTTTCAATTTAAAACTTACAATTTTAGAGTAACAGCCGATATGGAGTCGTGCATCAAAGAAGTTGAGCCTGTTTTACTTGAATGGAGAGAAGAAATCGAGCCATTTGATGAAGAATTTCATTCTTCCTCATCCCTGTCAGACGCTATGCTTATCGATCTTAGGCATGACTTTGGTGATGGCCCGTTCTCAGGAGAAGTTCATGTTGCTACTTACGAAGGTCGCATAGAGGCCATATCTTATGTACCAAAGGCAGAAGCTGTGGTGCCTGAAATCGATACAATTGTAGCGAACCCTTGGGGAATGATAGAAGGTCAAACAACGAATGTTAAGGGGGCAGGCTCATCACTCTTAGATTATATACTTCAAAAGTTTAGAAGTAGGGGTGCAGTGAAAGCTCGACTTTATTCTGTAAGAGACCAATATTATTTAGATCGAGGCTGGCAAAGGGAATCTGATGATTATAGTGCTTGTGGGAGATGATATCTATAGGCGGGCAAAAATTGAATATTGCTCATCATCTATATTTATGCAAAGGTCTCGCTATCTTTGATAGAAAGTTATATAATGCCGTTCTCAACAGAAAATTACACAAAAAGGCACTGTGCAAACACATCCTTTATTTTTTGAATGAAAATACACTGCCCCCTAAATCGTATTGAAGTTTTTTTGATGTATAAATGAAATTTAAAAACATTTTTTTTGGTTTTTTAAAAACCTTATTACTGGCAGTCATATTTTGCAGCAGTTTGCTTTATGCCGATGGCTATATGACTCTTGATCTTCAAAATTATCAACCTGCAGACAATGGTTCCCCTCCTTACTTTTTTGAAGTGGATTCAACTACAGGTAACTTAATTAAAGTAGTCGATACAGGAAATAGTTTTCAATTTAAAACTTACAATTTCAGAACAACCGTTGATATAGAATCGTATATCGAAGAGGTTGAACCTGTTTTACTTAAATGGAGGGAAGAAATTGAGCCATTTGATGAAGAATTCCATTCTTCCTCATCGCTGTCAGATGGTATGCTTGCCGATCTTAGGTATGACCTTCGTAGTGGCCCATTTTCAGGGGAAGTTCATGTTGCCACTTACGAAGGTCGTATAGAAGCCATATCTTATGTGCCAAATACAGCAGACGAAGTCCCTGAAATTGATACAATTGTAGCAAACCCCTGGGGGATGATAAAAGGTCAAACAACGAATGTTAAGGGGGCAGGTTCATCGCTCTTAGATTATATACTTCAAAAGTTTAGAAGCAGGGGTGCAGTGAAAGCCCGACTTTATTCTGAAAGAGACCAGTATTACTTGGATCGGGGTTGGCAAAGAGAACCCGATCCTTGGCAAGAAGATGGTGCCTGTGGGGGAGAGTGATGTTTGTTCCTATTCATGGAGACCTTTGCACAAATTATGAATAATCATTGCTTTTGATGGAAAGTTATATAATGAGACCTTTGCATAAATATGGATGATTGGCAAAATTCAATTTTTACCCACTTGGTGATTTTCTTAAACCTTGTCCTAGCAAGGCTAAGGCTGGGTTTAAAAAATTACCAAGTGGGTGAAAAGTGGATTCTTGATGATTATTTATGTTTGTGCAAAGGTCTCATAATGCTACTTTCAATAGAAAATGACACAAAAAGGCATTACATAAAAACACACCGTTGCCTAAATTGTATTGAAATTTTTTTGGCGTATAAATGAAATTTAAAAATATCTTTTTTGGTTTTTTAAAAACCTTATTACTGGCAGTTATATTTTACAGTGGTTTACTTTATGCCACTGGTGGGCATATGTTTCTTGATCTGCGGAATTATCCATATACAAATAATGATTTCCGCCCTTACTTTTTTGCAAGAGATGAGAGTACAGGTGACTTAATTAAAATACCCGACACACAAAATAGTTTCACATTTAAAACTTACGATTTAGACTTGCCAGCTGATATGAAGTTGTATAGGCGAGAAGTTAGGCCTATTTTACGCCGATGGAAAAACGAAGATGCACCACCCGACACTGATGCCGACCTTTCCATAGATTTATCAGGTCAGATGGAGACGAATATTGCACTAGACAGCAAATCTTCAAGAGAAGTCCATGTTGCTATTTACGACGACAATATAGAGGCTGTGTCTTATGTGTACGATGCCAAACAAACGCCTGAAATTGATACAATTATAGCAAACCCTGAGGGGTTATTGGAAGGTCAAACAACGATTGTTAAAGGAGGGGGTTCGGCTCTTTTAGAGAATATCGTTCGATCCTACCAAGAGGATGGCATAGAGAGAATTCAACTTTATGCCATAGAGAGCAAGTATTATGCCAAACGAGGCTGGAAAATGGAGCCAGAGGAGGCTGCCTGTGGAGGACCGTCTTAACGCAGGGGGGCATCGGTAATACTAGGACAAAGTTTAAAGAAATCACCAATTGAGCCAGTGCTACACAGTCATCCCCCAGGAAGAAAAAAATTAAATGTTACTCTTCATCCATATTTTATGCAAAGTGCTCATTATTTTTGATAGAAAGTTATATAATGCCATTTCCAATAGAAAATTATATAAAGAAGGCATTGCACAAATATATCTTTTATTTTTTAAATAAAAACACGCCACGCCTAAATCGTATTGGTTTTTTTGGCGTATCAATGAAAGTTAAAAACATCTTTTTTGGTTTTTTAAAGGCTTTATTGCTGGTAGTCGCATTCTGCAGTAGTTTACTTTATGCCAATGAATATATGGTTTTTGATCTTCAAAATTACCAACCTGCAGCTGATAGCCCCTCTCCCTACTTCTTTCAAAGAGATCCAATTACAGGCAACTTGACTAAAGTAACCGACCTAGAAAATAGTTTTCAATTTAAAACTTATAATTTAAAATTGAGAGCTGATTTAGAATGGTATAGGGAAGAAGTTGAGCCTACTTTGTCTAGATGGAGAGTAAGAATTTCCCCCTCTGAGTATGACTCAGATTCTGTCTCATTTTTGTCAAGCGATTTAATGAACAAAGTTAATGACGGATCTCTTGAAGGATCACTTCCAAGAGAAGTTCATGTTGCCATTTACAAAGGTCGTGTAGAAGCCGCGTCTTATGTGAAAAATACAGAACCTGAAATGCCTGAAATTGATATACTTGCAGCAAATCCAGAGGGAATGAGGGTGGGTCAAACGATGAATGTTAAGGGAGCAGGGTCAGCGCTTTTAGATTATGAACTGAAAACATTTAAAGGCAGAGGTGCAGAGAAAGTTCGACTTTTTTCTACAAGAGATGAGTATTACTTGGATCGGGGCTGGAAAAGCGAGCCTGCTCGTTGGACGGATGTGTTTGGCGATCAAGGTGCTTGTGGGCGAGATTGATGCTCATTTTTATTCATAGAGACCCTTGTGCAAATATGAGTAGTCATTAAGAATTTACTTTTCACCTACTTGACAATTTTTCCAGCAACACCTCTTACAACAATCTTTTTAGGAGGGTAAAAATTGAATGTTGATCATTATCTATATTTATGTAAAGGTCTCAAATGAAATTTAAAAATATCTTTTTTGGTTTTTTAAAAACCTTATTACTGACAGTTGTATTTCATATTGGTTTGCTTTGTGCCAATGAATACATGATTTTTGATCTTCAAAATTATCAACCTACGGACAATAGCCCTCCTCCTTATTTCTTTCAAAGAGATCCAGCGACAGGCGACTTGGTTAGATTGACCGATACAGAGGGCGGTTTTCAATTTAAAACTTACAATTTACAATTGAAAGCTGATTTGGCGCAGTATAAGATAGAGGTTAAGCCTACTTTACTTAGGTGGAAAGAAAAAATTATCCCATTAGAGAAAGACTCAAGTTCTTCCTCATTTTTTTCAGGCGATTTGGCGAACAAAGTTGATGCACAATCTAGTAAGAGGCCACCTCCAAGAGAAGTTCATGTTGCTACTTACAAAGATCGTATAGAAGCCGTGTCTTATGTGAACAATAGAAAACCTGAATCGCCTGAAATTGATATACTTACAGCAAACCCAGAGGGAATGAGAGTAGGCCAAACGACGAATGTTAAGGGAGCAGGGTCAGCGCTTTTGGATTATGAACTTAAAACATTTAAAGGCAGAGGTGCGGAGAGCGCTCAACTGCTTTCTATAAGAGACAAGTATTATTTGGATCGGGGTTGGAAAATAGATTTTGATCATTGGATAGAAGTGGAGGACTCTGATGATCAAAGTTCTTGCGAGGGAGAATGATGCTCACGCCTATTTATAGAGACTTTTGCATAAACATGAGCAATCATTAAGAATTTATTTTTTAACCTCTTGGCAATTTTTCCAGCGACACCGTAGCCTTCTAGAGAGGTAAATCCGGGCGGTTTGTAATCGACCCTTCTCTGCGCAAGGTTTAAAAAAAATCACCAATTTTGCTTTTGCTAAACACCACACAGTCATCTTTTAAGAAGGCAAAAATTGAATATTGCTCATCATTCATATTTGCGCAAAGGTCTCACTGACTTTGGTAGAAAGTTATATAATGCCACTTTTAGTAAAAAATTACAAAAAAGGCATTGCACAAACATATCTTTTATTTTTTAAATGAAAACACACTGTTTTTTAAATCGTATTGGAAGTTTTTTTGGTGTATCAATGAAAATTAAAAACATCTTTTTTGGTTTTTTAAAGGCCTTATTACTGGTAGTCATATTTTATAGCGGTTTGCTTTCTGCTAAGGACTACATGTTTTTTGATCTTCAAAATTATCAACCTGTAGCCAATAGCCCTCCTCCTTACTTCTTTCAAATAGATCCAACGACAGGTAACTTAGTGAAGATAATCAAAGAGGATAGTTTTCGATTCAAAACTTATAATTTAAGATTGAAAGCCGATCTAGAGTTGTACAATGTAGAAGTTAGGCCTACTTTACTTAAGTGGGAAATAAAAATTAGACCGTTTGAGGGAGAATCTAATTCTTCCTCGCTGTTATCAGAAGATTTAGTGAAAAAAGTTTATAACGAATCTGGTGACGGCTTTTTGTCAAGAGAAATTCATGTCGCCACTTATGAAGATCGTATAGAAGCTGTGTCTTATGTGAAAAATAAAGTACCTGGAATGCCTGAAATTGATACAATTGTAGCAAACCCAGAGGGCTTGAGAATAGGTCAAACAGCAAATGTCAAGGGAGCAGGGTCATCACTTTTAGATTACGAACTTAAAATATTTAGCAACAGAGGCGATCAGAAAGTTCGACTTTATTCCATAAAAGATCAGTATTACTTGGATCGGGGTTGGCAAAGGGATTTGGAACGGGGTCGGAAAGGGAGGATCGGTAGTCGGGGTGCTTGTAAGTGAAAATGATGCCCACTCCTACCCCTAGAGACCTTTGCATAAATATGAGCAATCACTAAGAATTTATTTTCAACCTCTTGGCAATTTTTCCAGCGACACCAGCAGTCTTCTAGGGAGATAAATCCAAGCGTAGGGAGCGGCTTGTAATCGCCCCCTCTCTGCACAAGGTTTAAAAAACCACCAATTTTGCCAACACTACACAGCCATCTTTATAAGAGGGCAAAAATTGAATATTGTTCATCATTCATATTTGCGCAAAGACCTTATTGTCTTTGATAGAAAGTTATATAATGCCACTTTCGGTAGAAAATTACAAAAAAAGGCATTGCACAAATATATCTTTTATTTTTTGAATGAAAACACACTGTTTTTTAAATCGTATTGGAAGTTTTTTGGCGTATCAATGAAGGTTAAAAACATCTTTTTTGGTTTTTTAAAGGCCTTATTACTGGTAGTCATATTTTATAGCAGTTTGCTTTCTGCTGAGGACTACTTTTTTTTTGATTTTCAAAATTATCAACCTTTAGCCAATAACCCTCCTCCTTACTTCTTTCAAATAGATTCAACGACAGGCAACTTAGTGAAGATAATCAAAGAGGATAGTTTTCGATTCAAAACTTATAATTTAAGATTGAAAGCCGATCTAGAGTTGTACAATGCAGAAGTTAGGCCTACTTTACTTAAGTGGGAAATAAAAATTAGACCGTTTGAGGAAGAATCTAATTCTTCCTCGTTGCTATCAGGCGGTTTAGTGAAAAAAATTGATGGCACATCTGGTGGCGATTCGTTAGGAGAAGTTCATATTGCTACTTATGAAGATCGCATAGAAGCTGTGTCTTATGTGACAAATAAAGTACCTGGGGTGCCTGAAATTGATACACTTGTAGCAAGCCCAGAGGGGATGAGAGTGGGTCAAACAGGGAGTGTCAAGGGGGCAGGGTCATCACTTTTAGATTACGAGCTTAAAATATTTAACAACAGAGGTGATCGGGGAGTTCGACTTTATTCTATAAGAGACCAGTATTACTTGGATCGGGGTTGGCAAAGGGAGTCCGATGTTCAAGGTGCTTGTAGGTGAAAATGATGCCCACTCCTACGCATAAAAAGCTTTGCACAAATATAAATAATCATTAGGCATCCAATTTTTTATCCATTTGGAGCTTCCTGCATTAGGCATAAATATTAACTAAAGGCCAACTTTCACTCAGTTGTAAATTTTTATAAACTCATCTTAACTCTATCGGGATAGCCTTTATAAAAAAGGACAACGGAATAAAATTTATCCTTCATTCAGCCTCTATGCCTCACTTAGCATTTTTTTAAGTTACACCAACTGGGCTTTCTGCGTTTTTTTAATTTCTATATTTTGATTGGGGTAAAATGCTCGGGTATTAAACTTATTAAGGAGATAGACATGGATGTAATGGAAAGAATTCAAAAGCAGGTGGACAGTGCGGCAATCGTTTTATATATGAAAGGCACACCGCAATTTCCACAATGCGGTTTTTCATCGACCGCCGCACAAACATTGGCTTCAACAGGGGTTGAATTTGCTTATGTGAATATTTTTGACGACCAAGAAGTTATGCAAAATCTACCGGCTTTTGCCGATTGGCCAACTTTTCCGCAAATCTATATGAACAGCGAACTCGTTGGCGGCGGTGATATTATTGTCGAAATGGCAGAAATGGGTACTTTAAAAGCGGCAATGGAAGAGGCGACCACAAAGTTTAGTGCCGCATAATTCTACTTAAAAGCCAATGGGAAAATGTTGCGAAGGAAATTGTTCTCTAGATACAACCAAAGCCAATCAGAGAATCAGTTTAAGATGGGTGCTCGCCATCAATGTTGTTATGTTTTTTGTCATTGGTTCGGCGGCAATATATGCGAATACCAGTGCATTGCTTGCAGACAGTTTAGATAATTTTGGCGATGCAGTTACTTATGCATTAAGTTTGTACGCCCTGACTCAGGGGATGATTTTCAAGGCAAAAGTCGCTTATTTAAAAGGGGTTTTAATTTTTGCCAGCGCTGTGTTTATTATTGGGCAGGTGGTTTATAAATTGTTTGTCCCCAGTGTGCCTATTTTTGAGGTGATGGGTGCCTTTAGTTTGTTGAGTATGGTGGCAAATAGCATCTGTTTTTTGATTTTATGGCGTCATCGTCATGAGGACATTAATATGACTTCGGTTTGGGAATGTTCTAAAAACGATATTATGGTTAATTTCTCTGTACTAATCACTTCAATTGCAGTTTGGTTGACCCATTCATTTTGGCCAGATATCTTTGTTGCTATTATCTTATCAGGACTTTTATTGCGCTCTGCATGGCGGATTATCGCTTCTTCTAAAGCAGAATTGCACAATGCTTTTTCTAGTAAATAATCATATTTACCAATATCTTTATTTATAAATTGTGTAGTTGTTGACCGTTGTCTTTGAGCCAAATATCCGTTTGTTTGCGTGTGGATATCATGCTGTCTAGCAGTTGATAAAATTTTTTGCTATGATTTTTGTGCTTTATGTGTGCTAATTCGTGGGCAATGACTGCTTCAATTACTGATATTGGTGCCATGATCAACAAATAATTAAGATTGATATTGTTGCTGGCACTGCATGAGCCCCAGCGGGTTTTTTGTGCCTTAAAGCGCACTTTTTGGTAATTTAATGTGTATTTTTCAGCCAGTTGATTCAGGATTGGCACAGCGGTTTTGATAAATTCTTTCTTGTAAAACCAGTGAAAGGCGTTATAACCATCATATTGATGGTTAAATTGAAACGATTGCCCGTTAAAGGTGAGTGGATCACCTGATTCAACATATTGCAAAGGGTATGATTTCCCTAAAAATAAATACTTATTGCCATTTTCATAATTTTGTTTAGGTGGTGTTTTTCTTGTTATTTCTGCTTGTTTTTCCTGAATCCATTTTTGTTTTTCATTGACGAAATCCTCAATTTTTTTAACACTGAGACGCATCGGTGCACGCACTAATAGTTGGGCATTTTTATCAATTTGCAAGGATAAAGTTTTGCGTTTTGAGCGAATGAGTTGATAGGATTGCATCTGTAAAGAGGTGGGCGTTACAGATTCTTAATCTACCCAAGCCCTTGCATTTTCAAACATCCGCATCCAAGGGCTGCGTTCTTCCCACTCTTTTGGATGGTGAGAGTTTTGTACCGCTCTAATAACGCGTTCTGGATGTGGCATCATAATGGTTACCCTACCAGAGTCGTTAGTAACACCAGCCACTGCATTGTCCGAGCCATTGGGATTGTGTGGATAGTTTTGCGTTGGGTTGGCGTTATGGTCAACATATTGTAAGGCGATATTGTTGTTTTGATTGCCCGTAAAAATGGCGCGACCTTCTCCGTGAGCAAGTGCAATTGGCATGATAGAATCCTGCATACCGTTTAAAAAGAGGGAATGGCTGGCACCGATTCTCACCGAAGAGAAGCGGGCTTCAAATTGTTCGGAGGTATTGCGTTTAAAAGTGGGGAAATCTTGACTACCAGGAATGATGGCTGTTAGATTAGACATCATTTGACAACCGTTACAAATGCCTAGGGCAAAACTGTTGGTGCGATTAAAGAAAGTTTCAAATTCATCTTTGGCGCGTGGATTGTAAAGAATAGAACTGGCCCAACCGCGCCCAGCACCCAGCACATCGCCATACGAAAAACCACCGCAAGCGACTAAACCGCTAAAAGCAGAAAGCGAGAGGCGACCCGCTAAAATATCGCTCATGTGGACATCAATTGCTTCAAAACCTGCTTTGTCAAAGGCAGCTGCCATTTCAATTTGACCATTCACCCCTTGTTCACGCAGAATGGCAACTTTTGGGCGTTGGGTTAAAATTGCTGGGGCTTGGTTTATGTCAAATGAGGGGTGTATTTGCAATCCTGCTGTTGCTTGTCCGATTAAATCAAATTCTTGTTTGGCGCATTCAGGGTTGTCTCTCAGTTTGGCGATTTCGTAAGAAGTCTTGCTCCACAGTTGTTGCAGGATGCTGCGTTGTTCGCTGAAATTGCCAATATTAATGGTATCGGTATGGTTGATATTGGCAATGATGCGAGTGCAGTTTGCAAGTCCTGCTTGAGCCAGTGCATTTTCTACTGCCACTTTGTTGTTATTTGCTACTTGAATAACACAGCCCAATTCTTCATTAAACAGTGCATTGATAGCATCTTCAAAAATGTCCAAACCACAATGTGTGGCAAATGCCATTTCTAGTAGGGTGGTAATAACGCCACCATCACTGCGGTCGTGGTAAGCACTAATGAGTCCATCCTTGTTGAGTTGATTGATGGTGGTAAAGAAATTTTTAAACAAAGTGGCATCATCAAGATTTGGCGCTATATTGCCAATTTGGTTATAAACTTGCGCCAAACACGAGCCACCCATACGGTTTTTGCCCAATCCTAGATCAATGAGTAGCAATTCACTGTCAATTGTCGTGTCTAACAAAGGGGTAATTTGTGTGCGCACATCAGGGGTTTTGGAGAAGGCGGTAATAATGAGCGATAATGGGGCGGTAACAGATTTGTCTTTGCCGTTTTCCGTCCAAGCACTTTTCATGCTCATTGAATCTTTACCCACAGGTACTGTTAAGCCTAATTCTGGACACAAATCCATGCCCACTGCTCGAACTGCCTCAAATAATTTGGCATCTTCGCCAGTATGGCCACTGGCACTCATCCAGTTAGCACTAAGGCTAATGTGATGAATATCGGCAACAAAACCACCCAACATATTGGTCAACGCTTCACCAATCGTCATTCTGGCGGCAGCATTGGCATCGCACAACGCCAAAGGTGTGCGCTCGCCCAAAGACATAATTTCCCCTTGGTGACCCTCATAATCTGCCAGTGAAATCGCACAATCTGCCACTGGAACTTGCCATGGACCAACACATTGATCGCGCGCCACCATGCCTGTTATGCTTCTGTCGCCAATGGTAATTAAGAAATTTTTGCTGGCAACGGTT
>Ga0256845_1002979_pt1 | contig 11803 bp, 8 predicted proteins | sample RiftiametaG_FD_189101 | JGI IMG/M metagenome (GOLD analysis project Ga0256845, IMG submission 189101) | Tube worm associated microbial communities from hydrothermal vent at the East Pacific Rise, Pacific Ocean - Riftia | ecosystem: Host-associated > Annelida > Integument > Unclassified ... | reverse complement strand
AGGCAGGTTTGTCTTGGCAGAAATGTGGTTGTGAAAGAAAACCACTACAAAGCCCAATAGTCGGTGGCGGGTGGCAGCTCGTGGTGCCTAAATGCCGATTTAATATCAATTAACACGGCATCAGAGCTAAGGCACTTCAGGAAATCGGGGTTCTCGAGATAAGCCTTATGGGGAGCAATTACCACCGCGAGGTCCAAATTCTGCATGTCAGACTCCGCTGTCAGCACCAGCCCTTCCCGCGCGGCATCTTCGGGGCTGACATAGGGGTCATTTACCATCACCGCCAAGCCAAAAGAGGTCAGCTCGTTGATCAGCTCTATCGCTTTGGAATTTCGAATATCCGGCACGTTTTCTTTAAACGCGATGCCAAACACACCAATGCGCGCTTGCCGGATTGACTGGTCTCGCAAGGCCAGCTTTTTTAATACCACACTGGCAATGTAAGCGGCCATGCTGTCATTCACCCGCCGGCCTGACAAGATGATCTCGGGGTGGTGGCCCAACTCTTCGCTGAGGGCGGCAAGGTAATATGGGTCCACGCCGATGCAGTGGCCCCCCACCATGCCCGGAGTAAAGGGCATAAAATTCCACTTGGTAGAGGCCGCCTCGATCACATCCATCGTCGGGATACCAATGCGATGACAAATCAGCGCCAGCTCGTTCATTAACGCAATGTTAATATCCCGTTGGGTGTTTTCAATAACCTTGGAGGCTTCGGCCACCTTGATCGAAGACACTTTAAAAACCCCCGCCGAGATGATTTGTTCATAAACCATAGCCACCCGCTCAAGGGTCTCTGGCGTGTCTGCCGACACGTTTTTAACAATCTTTTCCAGGCGGTTAGCTTTATCGCCCGGGTTTATCCGCTCTGGGCTATACCCCAAATTAAAATCAACCCCCGCCTTCAGGCCCGAGGCTTTTTCAAGGAGCGGGCCGCAAATATCCTCGGTCACCCCAGGGTAAACGGTGGATTCAAAAACCACCACATCTCCTTTGGAAAGGTATTTTCCAATCGTGGCGCAGGCCGCGCGCAGTGGGCCAAGATCGGGGCGTTTGCTCGTACAGACAGGAGTTGGCACCGTGGTAATATAAAAAGTTATATCGGCCAAATGGCTTTCATCATCGGTCACCAAAAGACTGGAGTCCGCCATACGCGCTTCACAAACCTCGCCGGTTATATCTAAACCCGCGCGCAAGGAATTTACGCGATACGCAGAAATGTCAAAGCCAACAACACCACTGTTTTTATCTGCTAAGGAAATGGCGAGGGGAAAGCCAACATAGCCCAACCCGATAACCGCGATTTTTTCTTCCGTTAGGGGGGAGCTGATAATATCCGCTAACGAATGTGCTGGATTACCTAAATGTCCCAAAAAGCATGCTCCAGTAATTCTGCGGGTCCGGCTAGAATAATAACTATAACCACAACTACTGTAGATTTTTTAGTATTGTTAAAAAATATTTGCAAGTGCAATACTGGCGCATGGGTCAGTCTACCAATGCATTTAACCGCCCGATCCAAAAAACTGTTTTAGCGGCCTGAAATTTATGGTTTCACAATATGAGCGATATCTGTTTGGAAGCACCAGCCACATTAAAAAAAACATATATGGCGGGCGATCTTGAGTCCTGTCTAAGCTTGGCAACACAGCTGTTGCGGGATAACCCAAGCAGCCTTGCCCCCCTTCAATATGCTGCACGCGTCCATTCAAAACGTCGCGAAACGCAGCTTGCAAAACCCTTTTGGAACAAGCTAACCATCCTTAACCCAGAGCTACCCGAACCCTTTTTGCAATCCGCCAGAATAGCGCGGCTAGAAAAGGATTGGGCCCAGTGTGAGCGCTATATTGCGGCGTTTATCCACCAAACCCCCGACCATGCCGAAGCACTTGGCCTCCAGATACAATGCTATCTGGAGGCGGGCGATACCACCAAAACCGTGCGGGCGATCGCTGCGTTAAGCCACACCCACCCAGACGCGGTGCCACCCCATGCCATGCGCGCCGCCGAACGTGGCATGGGCATAGAGGTGGCGCAGGCCCTTAGCCATCCGGCCAATGCCAACGATCCATCCCTCACCGCTTTGTGCAACCGCTTGGCCCGCGCCGCACGCGATGCCGCCATCGGATTTGAAATTCGAAAACAGCCTTTTGCGGCGGCAAATTGCTATCAGGCCATGCAGGTTTATGCTCCCACTGCCCCCTATCCTACCGCCGCGCTCAGCCGATTATGCAAGCCCTATTTAGATAAATCCCAAGCGGCCTATGCGGCCAAGGCCTATGCAGAGGCGCTTAAACACGCCAAAACTTGCCTGAAAATCTCGCCCGAGGAGGCCGCGGCAAAAGCCATTGTGCAGCGCGCCCGCACGCGGCTGGCATCTGCCGCCCCTGCGGGGCCAGCCTAATGTGCGGCATTGTCGGCGTTTATTGCCTCGGCGCGCCCTTCCCCGAGCGCGCGCTTGAAAACAGCCTTGAAACCATGTCAGCCCAAATCCGGCATCGCGGCCCTGATGGAAGCGGGCTATGGGTGCACGGGCCGGTGGGGCTTGCCCATAGGCGGCTGTCAATCATTGACCTAAACACCCGCGCCGCCCAGCCGATGGTGACCGCCGACCAAAACCTGATCACCACCTTTAACGGCGAAATTTACAATTTCCGCGCGTTACGCCACGAGCTTGAAGGCCACGGCCATGTTTTCCGTACCCAAAGCGACACCGAGGTTTTGCTGCACGGCTACCGGCAATGGGGGCAAGGCCTGCCCGCCCGCCTGCGCGGCATGTTTGCCTTTGCCATTTGGGATAAGGACAAGCGCGAGATGTTTCTGGCGCGCGACCGTTTTGGCAAAAAACCCTTGGTTTATGCGTGGTGTGAAGGGGTGTTCCTGTTTGCCTCCGAAGCAAAATCCATTCTGCAATGGCCGCTTTTCAAGCGCGAAGTAGACCTTGAAATCATTCATGATTTTATGAGTTTTGGCTATACGCCCGGGGCCAAAACCGCCTTTGCAGGCCTGCATCGCCTGCCCCCCGCGCATATGATGCTGCTCCGCGCCGAGCATTCTGCCGAAAACCCTCCCAAGCTGCAAAAATACTGGGCTTTGGCCGAGGTCGACCCCGCCAAAGCCAGCCTAAGCCGCACCCAAGTGGCGGGCGAGCTTCTGGAGCGGTTAGATGACGCCATCGCCGTGCGGCTGGACTCAGACGTGCCTTTGGGGGCGTTTTTGTCCGGCGGCGTAGATAGCTCGGCGATCATCGCGCGCATGTCGACCATGGCCTCCGACCCTGTCAAAACCTTCTCGGTGGGGTTTAACATTGAGGGCTATGACGAGACCGCCTATGCCCGCGAGGTCGCTACGCAATACGGCACCGACCACCGCGCGTTTATGATGGATTACAGCCTGATCGACACCTTACCGCAAATCATCTGGAACTATGGCGAGCCATATGCGGACTCTTCGGCGCTGGTTACCACCGCATTGGCGCATGAAATCAGCAAGCATGTAACCGTGGCCCTTAGCGGCGATGGTGGCGACGAGATCTTCATCGGATACAGCCGCTATCAGCGTTTTCATGCCGAAATCACCCGCTTGGAGCAGTCCGGCATCAGCGCGCCTTTGCACCAGAGCTTTGACACCGCCTTTGGCCCCCCCAACACCCGCGACCGCTACATAAAATATGTGGCCACCTTTCGCGATATCCATAAGCAATGGGGCTATGGCCCCGCCCTGATGGACTATTACCTCACCCCCTCCGCTGACCGTTTTCCGAGCTTTATGGAAGGGGCGCATACCGGCAATGCGCTCGATATAGCCGCGCGGGCCGAGGTTTCTACCTATCTGCCCGATGATCTGCTGATCAAATCAGATATCGGCACCATGGCCGCCAGCATCGAAGGCCGCAGCCCGTTTCTGGACCACCACCTCGCCGACTGGGCCGCCTCCCTGCCGCAAAACCAGCGGGTATTTGCCCGCCACGGCAAGCTGCAAATGAAAGCGCTGTTGAAATACGCCATGGAGCCGCAGCTTAGCCACGGCTTGCTTTACCGCAAAAAGCAGGGCTTTTCGGTGCCGGTCAAGCATTGGATCCGCCACGAGATCCGCGACCTTGTGGGCGACCTGCTTACCAGCAAAAAGTTCAAGGAGCGGGGCTATTTCCGGCAGTCCTTCATCGAGTGGATGCTCGACCAGCATTTCTCTGGCCAAGAGGACCACGGCACCCGCATCTGGGGGCTGCTCTGCCTTGAATTGTGGCACCAAACCTTCATGGACGGCCCGCTTTCTGGCCCGATGACCATTGCAACAGGGCCAACGCCCGTTATGGCAGGCGCATAATGGATATGGAACCGTTGGAGGCGTTGGTATCCGAGGGGCTAAGCGCCTATCAGGATGGAAACTACCCCAAAGCCCTTGCCCGTTTTGAACAGGCTCTGCGGCTCGCCTCTGATGACCACGCGGTGCGCGAAGCGGCGGCTTATAGCGCCAACAAAGCGGGCATATGGGAAAGTGCCGCCTACCATTGGCTCGAAATCTCCAAGCTGGCTCCGCGGCGGGCGGCACCGGTTACCTATTACATCACCGCCCTGCTTAACGCTCGCCATTTCAACGAGGCCCGCGCCTATTGCGAAACTGCCGAATTTTTGCAGCAAAAACCCAACAGGCCGCGCTATTTTGCCCTGCGACTGATGATCAGCCTTGCTGAAGGCAGGCTTGACGAAGCCAGAACCTTGGCCAACAAAGGCTATGCGCTCAGCCCGCGGGATGCCATAACGCTGGACTATGCCACCCATTTTTTTGACCACAAGCTTTATGGGGAAATGGAGGGTTGGATTGCAAAGATCAAAACGCCAAAAGCACATGAAGAGGCCATAGAAACCCTGCACGCCCGCGCCTATTTTGCGCAAAAAATATGGAGCAAAGCCACGTCGGCATGGCAAAACCGCCTCAAAAAATCCGAGACCGCGCGGTTGTTTTTGGCCCGTATCGCCGCCAACACCGGCAAGCAAGCAGAGGCAAAAAAGCACTTTGACCTGATATTGCAAAACCAACCCAATCACCAGGAGGCGATAGCTTTCCTAATCCGCGCGCAACTGCTCAGCAACAACGAAACCGCCGCCCGCGCGTTGATCGCCCAGCATGGGGAGGCGCTGGACCCCATTCGCCGCGTGCAGTTTATGGCGCGCAGTTTTGCCGCCAGCAGCCCGCAGGAAGGCGTGCAGGTCTATCTGGATGCGCTCAAAACCCAGCCCGAAAATTTTGCCCTAAAACTGGCGCATATCGACTTTGTGCTTGAGCTGAAAAACTTTGAGGAAGCTGAGGAGAAATTACGGGCCCTTCTGCAAGAGCAGCCCAAACATATTGAGCTAAACCAGCTTTTTTTGCAGCTCTTGCAAGCCAAGCCCGCCCCCGTTGGCCAGCAGCTAACACAGGCCGAGTATACCTTGGCGCTGGCCCCCACAAACACCGCGCTTTTAAATACGGTTGGCCAGTTACTGGCCCGCAATAACCGGCGCGCCGAGGCGGCAAAGCACTACCAAAGCGCCGTAGAACTGGCCCCCAGCGAGGCTGTTTTGTGGCGCAACGGCGCCTATCACTTAGCGATGGATGACCGCCTGCAAGAGGCCGCAGATTTTGCCGATAAAGCCCTTATAGCCCTTGGCACTGACAGCCCCGAGCAGCTCACCAATGCGGCTTGGGTGCTGCTCGCCGCACAGCAAACCAAGCCCGCCTTAAAATGCGCCAATGAGGCCATCAAACTTGAGCCAGCCTCCGCCGACGCCCACGAAATGGCCGCAAATGTGCAAATGGACGAGGGCCGATATGACCTCGCTTGGGCGCATATCCAAAAAATTGACACGCTGGTTTCCCCCCGCCGCTCCGAAAAGATCGCTCATATGGGCGCACAATGTATGGCCGCCTTTCGGGCCATGTCCGATGGGGGCGCACAGCCGGTCCCGCCCGTGAGCGGCCTGTTTCCAGAGCAGCTTTTCCATGCCATGGTCAAGCGCGCCACACCTGATCATGTAGGCCCGCGCAGAGGCATTGTGCATGTCAGCTCCAGCCTCGGGGTTGGTGGGGCCGAGCGGCAGGTTGCTTATGTTATTCAAGGGCTTATGCAAGATAAGGATTTGGACGAACCGTGTAGCCTCGTGGTGAATTCCCTCAATCCGCATATCGGAAATAATTTCTTCCTGCCCGAAATCAAGCGCGCGGGCGGCACCATTATTGATTTGGAAACCCTGCGCCAAAGCGCCCATATTCGCCAGATTTTGGCCGATTTCCCCGAGCATGCCCGCAGTATCCGGCAGCTGGCCGCCCTCCCGCGAGAGGCCAGCCGCGTGGCTATTCCCTTTTTTGGCCACCTGCTGGAAACCCGCCCGCGCGTGGTGCACTTGTGGCAAGATGCTATAAACATCGCCGCTGGCATGGCCGCCGTCGCAGCGGGTGTGCCTCACATTGTGCTCTGCACGCGCTCCACCCGCCCTAGCAAGCTTTTTCGGTTTCGGCGCTATTTGTTTGAGGGCTATCAGGCCTTGCTGACCTATAGCGGCACGCTTGTGATGGTGAATAATTCAAGCAACGGCGCAAAAGATTATGAGGCATGGCTCGGCCTTCCGGCGGGCAGCATACGCCCCTTTTATAACGGATACGACTTTGCCGCTATCCGCGCTAAAACCACGCCTACTGATCGCCAAAAAATCAGGCAACAATGTGCTATTCCAGACGGGGCCAAAGTGATTGGCGGGGTTATGCGCTTTACCCCCGAAAAACGCCCCGATCTTTGGGTTAAAACCCTGATTGCGGCCATTGCCCGCGCGCCAGATACCCATGGCCTGCTTGTGGGCGAGGGGCCCATGCAGGGCGCGCTGATGGCTATGGTTGACGCCGCAGGGCTAACGGCGCGCATTCATTTTGTTGGCCGCCAAATGCCGGTTGAGCCATGGATGAGCGCGATGGATATCCTGTTTTTGTCCTCCGCTACCGAAGGCCTGCCCAATGTGCTGATCGAGGCGCAAGCGCTCGGGCTGCCGGTGGCGACCATGAATGTAGGCGGCGCGCCCGAGGCGGTGCTTGCTGGCAAAACCGGGATTATCCTTGATGAAGCCACGCCGGAAATTCTGGCACAGATCATAACAGCCCTTCTACAAGACCCCGCCCGAATGGCGGCGATGTCAGCGGCGGGGCCGCGCTTTGTAGACAGCAAATTTTCCATGGAAACCATGGTGGGCGTTCTAAAAACCCTTTATGAGCCGCCGCTTTGAGGCGAGGCTAAAGGGTTACCTCATCCCAAAACCCACCTGTCATCCGCAGATTTTCGGGGGCGTCTTTAAACACATTGGTGAGCTGCTGAATAAAATCCTCAAACCAAATCTCGATATAGCCTTCCAGCGTATCATCGGGCGCAGGCATAACCATTGGCACCAGCTCAATCTTCACCACCCCCGCAACCCACATAACCTTCGGGAAAAAACTGGAGGCCCCGGTTTGGTAGGTCATGCGCGGAATAAAATCCGAAAGCCGGATGGTTTCGCCCAAAAACGGCACGGTGGAGGTTTGCACGCCGCTATTGCCATCAATGGCAATAGACACAACCGCGCCCCTTTTAATGGCCCCGAAAATTTTGCGCGCCAAAGCCATTTTGTTTTTCGAATACGTCGAAAGTAAAAACTCGGCCCCCGGAATATTAGAGACCAGCGGGGTAGAGGCCACCCAGCGGTAATCCAGCCCAGATTTTGCCAGGGCAAACGGCCCCGCAAATAGCCCGCCAATATGGGCAGTGGCAATAAACGCCCCCACCCCATTCCCGATTTTTTCTTGGATCATGGCACGCGCTTCCGCCGCCCCGCTGATAAACGGCAAAATTTCGTCAGCATCCTCGGCGCGGGCTTCCAACCAGTCCAGCGTCATGTGGTCTGCCAAATTCACCCATTTGCACTCCAGCTCCCAAGCGTCGCGGTCTGTGGGCGCGCAGCCCAGCTGGTTCAGTTTTTCATAGGCCCAGTCAAGCCGGTAGGCCGGAATTTTGCATGACTCCAGATTAAAATCGATCGCATCCAGTGCCGCAGCAAAATTGGTATATTTTGACAGGTTTCTAGCTTCGAGGCCTTCCTTATACAAGGATTTTGCGCCAGCCTCGTTTCCGCTCAACAGCAAGGCGCTAATGCAGGCGCGCCGCCAGCCCCCATGGTGCGGGTGTTTTTCGAGCAATTTATAATAGCGGGCAGCGGCCTCTTTATAATGGCCATTCGCCATCAAGGCATCTGCATGTTGCGCCCGCACAGACTCTGGCCGCGCGCCCTCATTATGCCCACCTAAAACCGTAAGTGAATCCTGATTCCGGTTTACCGACAAATAGAGCTTTGAAAGCAGCCGCGCCGATTTTTGGGGTTGCCCGCCAATTTCATGCGCGCGCTCACAGGCGGCAATTGTGGCATCTCCGGTGGGGTCAACCTCGGCAAGGGCGCGCCCATATTGGAATGAAAGCTCAAAATCAGAGCTGTTTTCAAGGCTCAATTCCCGAATATGCTCAACAACCTTATGCGACATGGAGCCATTATTGAGCAGGGTAAAAACCTCGGTAAGGCGCCGGGTTTCATGCTGACAAAGCCGCAGCACCTGCTCAATAACAGGGTAATCACGGCTGACAATGGCGTGGTCAAGCTGAGCGCAGGCTGCTTTATAGTGGTCGGTCTCATTCACATTTGCATGTGCCAATCCATTTTCTTGGGTCATCATGGCTTTGTTCCTGTGGGCTTGCAAAACAAGCCAGAGTGTAGCGCTCTGGCCGCGCGCTATCAAGCCGGAAGGGCACATCGCGTGGTCTCTCCTTGCTGTAAGCCGCAAAACCGTGGTATTCTGGCCAAAGACACCCTGAGCCCGTAGCCCGAGATAGAGTTCTGAATGAGAGTTTTTTTACTTTGCCGAGGCTACCCGAGCGCAGAGCAGCTCTATAATTATCCGTTTCTGCACCGGCGGGTGCTGCACTATCAGGCCCTCGGGCATAAGGTGCTGGTTTTTGTGCAGGCAAAAATGCGCGGGCAGCGGGTATTTGAGGGCTGCCTGATTGAAACCGGCCCCCAAGCCGCGCTGAAGCAGGCCCTATCCCGCTTTGCCCCCGATTGCATTGCCGCCCATGCGTTGGCTGATGATATGTGGGCCGCACTCAAAGCCACCGGCACCCACCTACCGGTTTTTGGCTGGCTGCATGGCTCTGAAATGCTGCCCCATTACAAAACCAATTTTCCTGATAGGGCAAACCCCACCCACCAATTGCAAAAGCAAACCTATGAGCAGCGGCAGCGGTTTTGGCGTGCACTCGTGCAGGAATGGCCGCCAAATCTGCACTTGGTTTTTGTGTCTAAAAACGCAGCTATGCGGGCACAACAAGGGCTGGGCGTGGCCCTCCCCAAGGGGCGCTGGAGCATGATCCATAACCCGATTGATACCCACCTGTTTGCCTACCAGCCCAAACCGCCGGCACAGCGCTTTAAGGTGCTGTCCATCCGGCCATTTAATAACTGGAGCTATGCCAATGATCTGTCAGCGGCGGCGATTGTAAATATGTCTACGCATCCGCTATTTGAACGGTTTTCCTTTCATATTATTGGCGATGGCGCGCTGTTTGAACCCCAGCTTGCCCCGCTGGCGGGCTTTGCCAATGTGCGCTGTGAACAGCGATTTTTACCGCAGGAAAAAATCAGCGCTCTGCACAAAGAGCATGGTGTGTTTTTAGTGCCCACCCGCATGGATACCCATGGGGTTTCTCGCGATGAGGCGATGTCCTCCGGCTTGGTTCCCGTGACCAACGCCGTGGCCGCCGTGCCCGAATTCACCGCGCCCGATTGCGCAGGCCTTGCCTCGGCAGAAAGTGCCACCGGGCTTGCAGAAGCGATGCTCGAAATGGCGCAAAACCCTTCGCTATTTTTAGCGCGCTCGGCCAAGGCTGCCGTGCGGGTGCGCCAGCAAAGCGCTGCCGATATCATCATCCCCGCCGAGCTCGCCCTTATGGGCGGGGCCCCATGATACAAGCCCTAACGCCAGACCTTTATATCGCCGCCATCGGCCGCTCAGGCAGCACCATGCTGTGCAATATGCTCACTCGCGCGCCCGAGCAAATTATCTTTATCGAGCCAAAATTCCACACCCCGCCCTACCGCAGCCTACTGGCCCCACAGCTTGCAACATTCGGCATGGAAATTTCAGACGCGCGGCAAAAACAGGCCCGAGGGCTGGCCCCGATAGCAATGTTGGACCATCTGCTCGGCCCGCATCTGCGCCCGATAAAATGGGGCTTTAAGGAGGTGCAATGTAGCGAGCACCACAAGGTACTAACGCAGTTTGCCCCTGCGCATATCCTTATTAACACCCGCCATATTTTTAACGTGGCCCTGAGTTTTATGGAAAAGCACCGGCGGCAGGGCAATCAGGCCCGCTTCTCCCCTGCATGGGTGCGCGATTATTGCGAGCGCGAATCCCAAGGGTTGGTGCAGTTTTGCCAGCATCTCTCGCATATCGGCCAGCCCCATACCCTTGTGCGCTATGAAGATTTAACCGAGGATGCCAATTTTCGCCCTGCCCTTGAAAAATCCCTAAACTGGACATTTGGCACAGAGGCAGACAGGTTTTTGCAAGGGTTCAACCGTGGTTTTGAAGCCAGCCGCCACCAAGGGCGGGCATTCAAGGCGCCTACATTGGCCGAGCGCGGCCTGCCCGATGAGCTTGTGAAACTCGCAGCAGATATCGAAACCCGCTGCGCTGAATACCAGACCTTTTTTGGCTATAGCCCGCTAAAGGACCAGCCATGATCTTCAGTTTCAAACACAAGTTTATATTCATAAAAGGCCGCAAGGTGGCGGGCACCAGCGTCGAAATGGCGCTGTCCCCTCATTGCGGCCCCCAAGATATAATCACCCCCATCAGCCCCGTTGACGAGCTAAAACGCTTGGCGCTTGGCGGGCAGCCGCAAAACTATAGCCGCGCCCAAGCGGTAGAGGCGCATTATCTTGCCTTGGTGCAAGCCAAAAACATAGACGCCGCCATTAAAACCAGGGTGCATTCTGATAGCGCCTACCCGTTTTTCAACCATATGTCGCTGGCCACCGTTGAGGCCCTGCTGGCCCCGCCAAGCCAAGATTATACGCTAATCTACAACGTGCGAAACCCCTATGCAAAAGTGGCGTCACTGGCAAATATGTATATCTCTTTTGGCCAATATTCCGGCAAGGCGATGGCGCATTCAATAGAAGATATTCAGAAAAGCATCGGCAAGCTTTTTGACTCCGGCCAGTATATATTGGCCCGAAATCACGCGCTTTATCAAAGCCCCCACCCCTATAAAGAGCGCATTTTTCTGCGGCAAGAGCACTTGACTGTTGACTATAAATCCCTGCTAAAGCACTTGCATATCAGCGCAAATCCAGCAGAGATACCCCATGCCAAGCAAGGCTCCAGCGGTATGGGGTATCAGGCTAAAGATATGTTTACCCGCGCGCAGCTTGATTGCATCAACTCCGCTTTCGCGGCAGAGTTTCAGGCGCATGAATATGCTATGATTTAATGAGGTCATGCAAGCGTGATGTAAAGCTTGCGTGGCCTCTTTAAATTATAGTTTGACCTTCAAACGGCAAGAACTCCGGTTCTATTGGCGATAAGCTTCAGGAGATCGGGCGTTATATGGTTCTGTCGCAAATATTGGTCAAGGCCGAAAGAATTCTATTAGGGGCTGACCCAGATAACTACTTCAATTGCCGTTTAACCCATTGTCTTAGCTCGAATAACTGAGCTGATGGGTCACTGTTGTTGAAACGCCACT
>Ga0256845_1002978_pt1 | contig 11810 bp, 11 predicted proteins | sample RiftiametaG_FD_189101 | JGI IMG/M metagenome (GOLD analysis project Ga0256845, IMG submission 189101) | Tube worm associated microbial communities from hydrothermal vent at the East Pacific Rise, Pacific Ocean - Riftia | ecosystem: Host-associated > Annelida > Integument > Unclassified ... | reverse complement strand
TCATTGACCTTGGCAAGAAACTTGGCCTTGGAGAAACAGATATCTCTCAGGATCCTCGCAATATTATCGTCAACTCAGCTGGTGGCCATGTAGGATTACTTGTGCGGAAAATAAGCGATGTGGTCTCAGCTGATATGGAAAAACGGGAGAGAGCACCTGCAAATATGAGCGGTATTCAGGGAGAATTTTTTACTGGTGTTTTCAAAACAAACGATAATCTCATTGGTATACTCAATGTAGACAAAGTTTTAAGCATTGAGGATTAATAAAAATATGATTACCGGGAAAAAACTCCGAGTTCTAGTAGTTGATGATACCATTGTCTATCGAAAGGCTGTTTCCGATATAATTGAGGAAATTCCAGGAGTCGAATTGGTTGGTGTAGCCCACAACGGGAAGATTGCACTTGCCAAGATCCGAACGCTAAAACCTGACCTCCTCACCCTTGACATTGAAATGCCGGTAATGGACGGTATTGAAGTACTGACTGAATTACAAGAACATCACCCAAATATTGGGGCGATTATGCTTTCCACCTTGACAACAGACGGCAGCATGATGACTCTGCGTGCTCTAGAACTTGGTGCGTTTGATTTCATCCTTAAACCCCAAAGTAAAAATCAACTTGAGGGGAAAAAAGAAATCAGAACTCTTCTTGAGCCTATGCTGAAAGCATTCATCCGCTCAAAGAACGCACCATCCTTGCTCAGTAAACAACGGAAAACACCCTCTTCTTTAACTCATGGGAAAATTGATCCGGAAAATAGACCCGCGCCTGGAGCCACAACTCATGTTTTTAAACCCCTGAACAAGCCTGCAGCTGAACGCCGGGGCAAATCTGAGATAGTCACAATAGGAATTTCAACGGGGGGACCAAACGCACTAAACCAAATGCTGCCCCAACTTCCCGGAGATTTGGGAGTCCCAGTACTGATTGTTCAACATATGCCCCCGGTGTTCACCAAATCTCTGGCCAATAGCCTTGACAAAAAATGTGCCCTCTCTGTTAAAGAAGCTGTTGATGGTGAAAATATACAACCCAATGTTGTCTATATTGCACCAGGTGGAAAACAGATGAAACTTGTTGCCGGTACAGACGGACAGAACAGACGTATTAAAATAACAAACGATCCACCAGAAAACTCCTGCAAACCCTCAGTCGACTATCTTTTTAGATCAGTAGCTGACTATTATGTAGGCAGAACAACAGCAGTTATTATGACTGGTATGGGCTCTGACGGCACAAAAGGTCTTGCCACACTTAAAACCAAATCCGCATACATTATTGGACAGGACGAAGCCTCATGTGTCGTTTATGGTATGCCTAAGGCTCCAGCAGACCTCGGTTACATAGACACAGTTGTTTCACTCAATAAAATTGCAGATGAAATCACAAAAAGCACTAAATAACTGTATTGAGCCCCTCACTTCAGTACCAAATGAAGTAAAGTGCCCATGTCCAAGTTTTTTTATTATCACCAATGATTTTCAAATAAAATGATAAAAATTGCTCCAGCAGAATTAAAAATTATAGCTCAGTATATCCACGCAATTTCGGGGATATACCTAGATCAGAGCAAATCTTATCTTTTTGAAACTCGATTGAGTTCAATTGCCGAGTCAAATGGATGTAAATCGTATCAGGAACTTTGTGTTAAAGCTAAAAGAGATGCAACAAAAAAACTGGAACGACAGATTGTCGACGCAATTTCAACAAACGAAACACTTTTTTTTCGTGATAAAGGGCCATTTGAACTTTTACAGCACAAAATATTACCTGAAGTAATTGATGCTCGATCCGCTAAATCTTCTCTGCGAGTGCCTATAAAAATCTGGAGCGCGGCATCTTCAACCGGCCAGGAGCTTTACTCTATTGCAATCGTCGCCAAAGAGCTCCTCAAAGATACATCCGGATATTCTCTTACATTGCTTGGGACTGATATTTCAGATTCAGCTGTAACTCAGGCCAGCTATGGTAAATACAACAAGTTTGAAATCGAACGTGGACTTGACCGAAAATTTCTGCAAAAGTATTTTTCTCTTGCTGGTGATTCATGGAAAATCAAAGATGAAATCAGAGCAATGGTACGGTTCAAAAAACTTAATCTGATGCTGCCCTTTTCAGCTTTGGGTAAATTTGATATTATTTTTTGCAGAAACGTAGCGATTTACTTCACCCTTGAAGATCGGAAAAAACTCTTCAATAAACTAGCTGACAGTCTCGCAGACGATGGTTATCTTGTGATAGGATCAACCGAATCGCTGACAGGTGTATGCCCACGATTTGTGCCCAAACGACATCTGAGATCAATCTTTTACCAAAAGAAATAATAAATAGAGGTCTCCCATGCAAAAACTTTCTATTCTCGTTGTCGATGATGATCCGGTAATCAGACGCTTACTCGAACAGCGACTGAAAAAAGCAAACCACTCTGTCCATGTAGCTGCAGATGGCTATGTTGCAGAAAAATTACTCGAACAAAATCAATACAATGTGGTCCTCACTGACTTAATGATGCCTGGAGAAATTGGGGGTATTGAGGTACTTGAAATTGCAAAAGAACTCGATCACCAAACAGAAGTAGTACTCATCACTGCACATTCATCTATAGATACAGCCGTTAAAGCTATGAAAAAAGGTGCCAACGACTATCTTGAAAAACCAATTAATTTTGATGAACTTTTCCTCCGCCTGGAGAAAATAGCCAACATGCAATCAATCCTGGAAAGCGCCAGGGATCTTCAGGAGGCATTCAACACCACGGAAAACCAGGCTGCAAGCACCATTCAAAACCTGGAAATCCAAGCTGCACAGCTACAAGAGACTCTCGACGCTGTAGAAAGTCTCATGCGAAATGAAGAAACAACCGACGATGAAAAAATATTACAGGCAATCGATATTATTACCCGGTGCTAGGAGCTTGTCCGAGAACGCATTTTCACCCAACTCTACGTTATTTTCATAAAAATAATGCTCGCAATATCACCTATATGGCTGCGCTTATTTTTCCAAAAACCTTGATTTGAATAAAAATGCTTATTCTCGGACAACCTCCTAGGAGCTTGTCCGAGGCAACTTACCAGATAACACTTTCAAGTGTTGTACCGTCTAGAGCAGCATCCTTTAAGTTAATTCCCGCAAGATCTGCTCCTGAAAGGTCCGCCTTGTAGAGATCAGCATTTTTCAGGTTCGCTTGGCGCAAATTAGCGCCCACAAGCTTTGCCCCTTTAAGATTGGCCCCCTCCAAATCAACTTTCTCGAGATTGCACCCTGTCAGATCAGCTTTTTCCAGATCAGCATCCTCAAAATCATACCCGGCGAGATCAAGTCCTGACAAATCGCATTCGTAACATTTATTTTTATCAAGCAAACGATCTAAATTATCTTTTTTCCTCTTATCCACGGCAAGCTCCTGACTCTTGCTCGTCACAATTTCAGCCGGGGCAACCTTTTTTATTTCTTTATTTTTCTCGGATTGTTGTTTTGTTGAGGCCACAGGCACACTCTTTTCTTTAACAACTTCACCTTTGGTAACAGTTTCGGATACTACCTCTTTTTCTTGTACATCCGTTTTTTCAACTGGCGCTTTCTTTGCCACCATCGGTATCGACGCAGTAACATCTTTCTTAACTTCAACATTTTTGAATGTATTGGGCTTTTTAGCAGGTGGAGAATGTGGAATCGGGGTACTCTTTGGCTCAGGAAGACTGGCATGTATTATTTTTTTCGAATTCTCGGCAATAATGGGTGGAGGTGGATCTTCAAAATCACGTCTTGCCGCTACAGATACTTCTCTTTTAACCGGGTTTTTCTTTGGTTTAGATTGATCTTCAATATAAACATCTTTCTCAACTTCTGTAACTCCAACGGACGCGTAAGGTTTTGCTTTGATAAATTTACCATCAAATAATGCTCCACCAAGGTAAGCACTCTCAAGCAATGCTCCTCTCAAATCCGCTCCCCGCAAATCAGCATCACCCAAATCGGCACCACCGAATATTGCTCCACTCAGATTAGCATTTTTCAGATTTGCTCCAGCAAGATTAGTCAGAAAAAATTTAACACCAGAAAGATCAGCACCTTCCAAATCTACTCCTGACAATTCAAATCGAGTCAAATCAGCACCTGAAAGATCACATCCCCTGCAACTGTTATCCTTTTTCAACTTATGGATATTTTCCTGAACGATGACACTTTCAGCAGAAAATGCATTTGTACCAGTTAACGGCAAAAATAACGTGTGTGAAAAACAGAAAACACAACAGATGATTACAGTTTTATGCATTTTACTTTCAATAGTTACCGACGGTTTCATTGTTTATTTCGTCTCCATTTCCACGGTGGTACAGGTTTTTTATCTCGCCAGATCCCTCTGTCCAATCGTTTTGCGCTTCTCTCAAGTTTCTTCCACGACTTACAGAAATGCTTCCTGCAATATCTCGTATACACCCAGGCCAAACCTGCATCTACAATTTCTTCGTTCAAAACAGTGTTATCGTAAGAAATTACAGCGACTAACCTTCCATAGGAATCATGATACAGGGGCTGAACGATAATATTTTTTCTATTAATCTTCGATTTCACAAAATTTCTAGCCTTTTTTGCAAACGGCTGATCATATTCAGGACAATCTATACCATATAATCGCACTTCAATAGTTTTATTTTTTGCATAGACAATTATGGAATCACCATCTATTATTTTTTTGACAAAACCTGAAAATGGTTCCCCGCAAAATGCTATCCCAGGCCTTAAAATACTGCAACAAAGAGCCAGAATTACAACTGTTCTCCAGGAACAACCTTTATATAACGTTTTAAGCATAACGCGACTGTAAACCAGAAATTCATTTTAAAAAGATAGCTTCATTTTTTTACCTGCAATTCTCTACCATTTCATACTTATTGCCTGGATATTGATTATTTTCAATAAAAATCCAACCATAAACAACAGAAAAAGCTGATAGCCGTAAGAAAACACTATTGTTTTTTGTTCTTTTGATATGATATGATTCTTGCAGATGCTTAAGGTTACCTGTGTATGCACAATCCGGTGTTCCCCGCAGGCACATAACTTTTTCTACTCATTAAGAAATGGAACATTCAAAAATAAGCGAAAGTGAAGAAGAAACTCGTTCTTTCCTGATAAATCTTCCTATTTTTTCCAATTTTAATGTAGATGAACTCTCCATTCTTGCAAAACACATGAGTTATATCCATTTGCAAAGAGGTGAACATCTGTTTGTAGAAGGAGATCAAGGAACTTTCATGGGTTTTGTTGTTAATGGAATCCTCGAAGTTCTTAAAAGGGCGGATACTGGTGAAAACATAGCATTAGTTCGATTGACCAAAGGAAGCTCAATTGGTGAAATGGCACTTATCGACAAATCTCCAAGATCTGCAACAGTTATAGCCAAACAAGCTACAACGATGGTAACACTTACCGATAAGGGTTTTGATATACTGGCTGAAAAATATCCTCCAGTGGGTATCAAAGTAATACAGAAAATCGCGCGGCTCCTCAGCCTGAACATGCGAAGGACGTCAAGTAAACTTGCGGATCTTATTCAAGCATCAATCTGATTCACAGACATCACAAAAGTACTTTATTGGAAAAATATATGGCAGCAACATCTATAATCCTTTTTGCCGACAGAGAGCCAAATGGTCTTCCTTCCATATCCAGAGAACTTGGCAATCAACTCAGCTATCCAGTGAAAAATGCACTTAATAACCGTGACCTGGAAACATGCCTGGAAAATTTCCTTGTAGATATTCTTGTTATCGACCTCGGTTTTTCCAAAATTGAGGATGGCTTTTCTTTTTTAGGTTCTCTGAAAAGACAACATCCAGACACCCTTATCCTACCTGTAATTCCTGCGGACCAGCCAGATGTACTGAAAAAGATACTAGAACTCGACCTGATCTATTTTATTCATAAACCTCTTAATCCAATCGAAACAGCCTTTGCTCTAAAAAGAGCGCACGCAACTCTGTCAAATCAAAAGACTGTTACTCCCCAAAAAGCAATCCCCAAAAACACTTCTTTTCACGGTATGATTGGAGCCAATACCGTCATGCAGGATCTTTTTAAGATGATTACCATGGTTGCTGATGACGATATCGCAACAGTTCTTATTCGTGGGGAGTCTGGTACGGGAAAAGAAATGGTCGCAAAAGCCATTCATGCCGAAAGCAACAGACGCAAAAATAATTTTGTGCCTGTTAATTGTGCTGCTATCCCCGATGATCTCCTGGAAAGTGAGCTTTTTGGTTACACCAAAGGAGCGTTTACCGGAGCTACTACCAATAAACCAGGTAGAATTCAGTATGCTGATAAAGGTACGCTTTTTCTCGATGAGATCGGCGACATGAAATCTTCGCTGCAGGCCAAGCTTTTGCGCGTTCTTCAAGAAAAAGAATTTGAACCTGTTGGTGCATTTAAAGCCATCCCTGTTAATACCCGAATTCTTGCCGCAACTCACTGTGATCTTGAGCAACTTGTACGAGAAGGTAAGTTCAGAGAAGATTTATATTATCGACTCAGCGTTATTCCCTTAAATATCCCTTCACTCAAAGAAAGGGCTTCAGATATCCCTCTTCTCATAGATGCTTTTCAAACAAAGTACTCCCTCAACCGTGACAGAGAGATCTTTTCCTTTTCTTCCCAGGCAATGAAAGCTCTCACCCATTTTGAATGGCGGGGTAATGTTCGAGAGTTGGAAAACCTCATTCAACACATGTCCATTCTTTACAGCGGTAAAGAGGTTGGTTTCACTGATCTGCCTGAAAAATTTCAAAACTTTAACTTTCCTGAAACCGATCCAGAATCAACCGATTTTACCTCAAATAATTCCCAGGAGTGTATGTCAGTATCTCCAGCAGATCCGAGAGAAAACCAGATGCTCTGGGAAAATGGAGAGATAGATTTCAATGAATTGATAAATGATTTTGAAACACAACTCATCATTCAAGCCATGAAACTCACTGGAGGAAACAAAAAAGAAGCTGCACGGCTTTTGAATTTAAAACGAACAACTCTTCTGGAAAAAATAAAGAAAAAAAATATTGAAGGGTTTTGGGATGTTTAAAAGGTTCAAGCTGCAAGTTTCATAAGGTTATTTGCAACATTCTCTTTTATGTCCTCCTGGCTCACTGGAGTGAGGAGGATATCCTGAACACCATATTTCATGGCCTTGATCACCTTGGATCTTGTCCATTCCGATCCCGCTGCAATAAGAGGTAATGTACAGGAACTGCTGATTTTAATAGCCGCACCAAAGGCTAACTCATTCACTTCTTCCATTACCAGGTAAATTGCCTTCAGTTCACCGGGAATATGCCTCTGAACATCGTCTTGAAAAGAAATCGATTTGACGAAATATCCCATAGTTGAAAGAGCTTCCGTTATTTTCTCTGCTTCACCAACACTATCACTCACCAGCAGTATATCAACTGACTGACGTTCAGATTCGTTGTTTAAAGATGCAGAAGAATTTTCGGCTACTGTATCCCCAGGCTTAGTTTCCGTTTTAGCTTTTTCATCACTTGGTTGTTCCTGTACTTCTTCCCGCCCCGGGTCAATCAACTGCATCAAATTCGCCGGCAAAATAAAATTCACCTTGCCCAAACCATTGCCGTCTAAAGTTAAATCCATACTCGAGAGATAATAATCGTGATTCTCCACTGGTTCATTGGATTCAATATCAACTTTCATCGGTAAGACCTGAACCAGCTCACTCTTCACAAATCGAACATTTTTTGTATACCCTTCTTCAAATACGGCTGTATATACACCTGATATTATATTGGCTATTTCACCGTAGGCATCCTCTGCGTCTTCACTCAATGACTCTTCTGAAATTGCTGCATCCAGCTCAGATGCTGGCAGCATAATCAAAACACCACCAATACGAATAGCATCTTTCACGTTGACGGAAAGATAGCTTTTCCCCTGTATATCACCGACAAGATCAAAATTGGCTATTATCTGTTTCCCTGAAACTTCCTCATAAAAGAAATCCTCTTTGCTGATAATTTTATTTTCCATATTATCAAGAGTAACTTCAACAGCGAGCATTGCACCTACTTCTTCCGCAATTTTAAGACGACACGATTCCAGAAGCTTATCAACTCTTTTTAGATGTCTTTCAAAGTCAAATTCAGGTTCACTAGCCTTATCCGGTTCAGTTTTCACTGTGGTGTCAGAGTCAGAATCGGTCTGCTCAACTGGTTGTTGTGCACTTTTACCACCATCCGCATTATCAATTGCATCATTTTCCTCGGGTGATGCCTGAATATGCAACATATCTGCAGGAATAATCATGTGCACGTCACCCAGCTGCTTCCCGTCGACAGTTAATGACATACTACTGACATAATATATTCTATTGGAAAATGGTTCTTCAGATTCAACATCAACCTTTAAAGGAACTATTTTATGTAATTCTTTTCTTACAAACCTGATACTCTCATTGTACTGTTCTTCAAAAACTGCTGTATAAACACCTGATATAATGTTGGCAACTTCACCATAGGCATCCTGACTATCATCTCCAAAGTCCTCTTCTGTAACAACAGTTTCAAGCTCTGAAGGTGGCAGCATGATCAAAACACCGCCGAGATGAATAGCATCTTTTAAATTAATCGAAAAATAGCCTGAATCTTCCCTGTCACCGACGACTTCCAAATCGGCAATAACCTGTTTGCCTGAGGCATGTTCAAAAAAGAAATCTTCTTTATTAATAAACTCGTTTCTCTGGTCAGAAAGAATGACATCAACTCCAAGAAGCGCCGTCATTTCACCCGATAATCTTTTCTCACATTCGGAAAGTATTTTATCGACTCTTTTTTTCTGTTTTTCAACATCAATTTTAACAGGTGGCTCTGTGACTTCTTCATCAGCAGGATGAGAAACATCATCTGATACTTTTTCAGACGGAGGAGATTCGGCTTCAGTTTTCTTTTCTGCTCCACCCGTAGTTGCATCATCCCATGTCAATTCAAATGGTTCAGCGGGCATCAACATGATCAAATCACCCATCTGTTTGCCATCAAGAACCATCGAAAAAACGACTTTGTAATACATCTGTTCTTTAACCGGCTCAGCGGATTCAATATCGACTTTAGCCGGATGCAATACACCCTGCTCTTTCCTGACGAACCGTAAAGACTTCGGGTACATCTCTTCGAAATCAGTTGTGAAAGATCCTGCAATTATGTTTGCAATTTCACCGTAGGAATCTTCGATTTCCTCATTATATTCCTCTCTACCAATAACCTCTTCAAGTTCAGAAGCAGGGAGCATTACGAGAGTGCCACCGAGACGAATCGCATCTTTAATGCCCATCAGCAGGCATCCTTCCCCACTGATATCACCGGTAATATCCATCTTTGCGCAAACCTGTTTGCCCAGTAAATCATCGAAAGCATCTTCTTTGGTTACAGCTTCCCTATTGCCGCCAATCAGACTAAATTCTACACCAAGAAGACCACCTACTTCTTCCTGAATCCGTGTTTCAACAGCATCAAGTATTTTATCGATTCGTTTCTGGGGATCCATGCAAAGCTATCTCAAAAGATTATTATGATATCAAAAAGGACGGAACAGATTTCCAAAGGTTATGTATTCTTATCGGCAGGCAAAGCAAAAAGTTCAGGGAAAAGAAAGAAATTCAAAGCATTCAGGCATTAATAACATACAACAGTTCAACCCAGAATTTTCCAGCAGGCATACTAAAGGGAGTAATTACTCTTGAAGAGTCTGCAATACCAGTTACAACAAAAGAATCACCAATTATAGATGTCGGGATAGCCAGTTCAATTTTCATATCTATATTTGCGTAAGAAACCTTGAGATTGCCGGCAATCATATTGGCAATTTCCCCAACAGCATCCTTAACATCTTCATTGATTTCTTCAACATCCATACCAAGAAAGTTACCAGTAATTGCTGTTGCAACTGATGCTGGGCAATGGATGGCAAGCATACCCCGAATACCTCCTCCAAGCCCTATCATGCTCGTCAGATTAGATTCAATAGTACAAGATTTACAAACAGTTTCACTTTCAAGGTCCACCATCAACATGGTCGAAAACACATCTTTCGTCCCTTTGACGATTTCTTCTCCAATATTAAAACTGCTATCCATCATATATTCCTCTTTTCAAGATATTGAATTACAATTCAATACACTCCATGCACCACATCAATCGTAAAAAAAACGTACCTATTTTTCCAACTGCATTTCTATCAGGAATTCTCCAACATCACATGAAAATGGGATAACAATCCGCTCAACCTCCTTGGTTGGCTGAAAATCATACTGGCGACCTGATATCGTCGTGGGCATGGAAAGATCAATATCTCTGCCTTTTTCAGAAAGAATGGCTTTGACATTTCCACCTAGCATATTAGCCAGTTCTCCAACAGCATCTTCAACATCTTCATTAATGGTATCAACATCCATACCAAGAAAACCACCGGTAATGGCCATCGCAACATTGTGTGGAAGGTGAATAGCCAACACCCCTTTATGGGTTCCCGCCATACCAATGACACCAGAAATAGTATCAACTAGGGGAATGGTTTCTGTCAACGGGGTTCCGTTTTCTGAAATCTCCATCATGACCATTGTAGAAAAAATTTCAATGGCTGATTCAACAATTTTTTCACTTAATCCCACACTCACCTCCATATTTCCAAATACGTCGAAAATGGCCAGAAAACGAGACTTCCAGTAGCGCAAAACGCATGATCAACTACACATAGCCGGCTCACAACACGCCATCTCCCACATCTCATTGCAATGCCAGGTAGTAAAAAATGACGGTTGTTTACCTCACCTCCGGTTGATCTACGATCACAAACAACCTAACGCCCTATTATAAACGGTAATAAAAAACAAGAAAAGACGCACTAAGCGTGCTACAGCAACGGACCTAACACCTCATTGACTTTATCTGGTGTGAAAGGCTTTTTTATCGCTCCCACAGCCCCGTATGACTTAGCCTCACCAATAATGTCGTCGCCGGTTTCGGTTGAAATCATAAGTACCGGAATATTTTTTATGCCTTCTCTGGTTGATTTTTCCTTCAAGAACGAAATACCATCCATATTAGGCATATTAATGTCACTTAAAACAATATCGACATGGTTGCTTTCCAGAACCTCCAATGCCTCAAGCCCATCAGCAGCTTCATAAATATTATCAAATTCTATTCCCGCCTGACGTAGTGATCTGCCTATAATTTTCCGCATAGTGCTTGAATCATCGACCAATAATACGTTCTTTCCCATTCTGTTCTCCTATTTTAAGTCTTTCTTTTAGTATCCTAGTACTGACATTACAATATACATCATCATCAGACATACAACACCGGTAAACGGTAAGTAAGTGCCCTGATAATCTGATTTACTACACAATTTCAAAACACCTTTTAATTTCTTGTTTTTTTATTACTGCTATTTAGTAGTAAGGCACTGATATGGTTAACACACGTAACACCTTGATATTATTATACCCGGAAATTGTGTTAATGGTAAGATTTTATGGTTGACAGACTCTTAAAATCTTACGGGTGTCAACCATACAATCTAAACTATACCTTTTATGCATTCCAATGAATAGTATCAAGAAGCCATTGCAAAAATCAAATCAGTAATTCAAAAAATCAAATCTTTTCTTATTTAGTGCCTGACCGAAAAGCCCATTTTCTGAGATTCCGGCGCCAGCGTTTAAGTGTTTCCTTAAGCGCTGGTCGTGCAAGACAAACCTGAACGAGCAAGCCTAACCGCAAAAGGAGTTTGT